>Ga0255347_1006610_pt1 | contig 12517 bp, 10 predicted proteins | sample wastewater_treat_2_FD_192479 | JGI IMG/M metagenome (GOLD analysis project Ga0255347, IMG submission 192479) | Wastewater microbial communities from Lulu Island WWTP, Vancouver, Canada - plant24 | ecosystem: Engineered > WWTP > Wastewater > Unclassified | place: Canada: Vancouver, British...
GAAGAAAACTCTTGGGGTCTGAGACACCTTCCAAAATCACCCGCGAGCAGGCTATTCTTAATCATGTTAATCTTGTCAATCATGTCTCTCACCCTTTCCAACTGAACCCTGGCTCCTGAATCCTAGGTGCGGTGCAACGAAGTAAAACCACACCCGTGAACCAGCAATATGCCGATCTCTGCTTGATACGCAAGCGTCTCTGTGCCATCATTCTCATATGCAACGGTGTAGTTAATCCTGTACTTCTGTTGTGAATTTAATAGGGGTTTTTCACGACATATGCGAGTTCAACTGCCGCTTATAGGTTTAAAACTTGATCTGTTCTCGCCCGGCAAACGTGTGCGCGCGGAGGTCAAGGTTGAGACGGTGTGGATCGGCTCAACTGTTTTTCCCGATTGTCCGGTATGGCGCGTATGGTTCGACGGCGGGCTGGTGTTGGACTCCTCCACGCTGGGGCTGGTGCCGCGAACAGGGCCGCCTTTGATTTACGGCATGCGTATGGTCAAGTTTTCGCGCCACCGGGTGCAGACCGCTCTCGGTGCCGCGCGCGAGGCGCGCGTGCGATTCGTGGCTCGGGACGGCCGTGAGCTTGAGGCGCGTGTGCGTGTTACCGACATGAGTGCGTTTTGCTTGGTACGGGTGCCGCGCAGCCGTTCGCGCCCCGGTGCAGATTTGTCGTTGACGCGCTTTCCCGAAGGCTCGTTTTTGTGGGGAGAAGAGCAGAGTAACGCTCAACGCTCAACGCCCAATGCGGAAGTGGAAGAACCGCAGGTGCGATATGTTCCATGCGGTAAAATTGTGGCTTACTGGCGGTGCGGCATCGAGCAGCATCTGCTCTTTTTCCAAAGGCCGGGGGAGCTTGCCGAGCGGCGCTTCGCTGTCCTTGACGGTCTGGCGGAACTGGATGTGCGGGACGGGCGCAGCGGGATCGACCTGTTGTTTCGAAAGATACCTTTTACCAAGACGCGGTTGCCGACGCCGGTTTTCGGTGATAGTGTGACGCCTGCCTTTCGCGCCGCGTTTGGTCTGGCAACCGATGCGGGTGGCGGCGACTTTTGGGTAATGCGTGGAGAGCCCGGCCAGTTCTTTGTGGCGGCCAGGCGGCAGGGGGACGTTTGGAAGGTGGCGGGACTAACAGCGGAGCCGCGCACTTTGACCGTGCGGTTTGAGGATTTGTGGTTGCGTACGCCCGCAGATATGCGCGCCTTGCGATACACCGTCAAGATTCTGCGCGATCCGGTGAAGGGCGAGACGGGCGACTGTGTGCAGGAAACTTTCGAGGGGCAGGCTCCGGATGTGCGCGTCGCATTGGACTTGGCGCGAGACGGCGGCTTCCTGCTCGAATTCCATGGAGAACGAATAGTGAAGAGCGAATAGTGAAAAAGTAAAAGGTGAAAGGTAAAAGGTAATAGGTAATAGGTGAGTGGTGAGCGTACCGCGCTACGCGCGGAGTCAGGAGTTAGGAATCAGGAGTTAGGAGTTATCGGGATCGCGATCGCTATCGGTATCGGGATCGAAAGTGAGAGAATAGGGAAGAGGGAAGAGGGAAGAGGGAAAGAGACCAGTGAGCAGTAGGCAGTGGGCAACAGAGCGCGGTTAAGCGCGCTACCGATGTCCGACCTGTCTGACACGTCTGACCCGTCCGACACGTCCGACATCCCCCGGTCCCTACCGATTAACGCACTAATTAACTAATGCACTAATTAAATTGGGTTGCGGGCTTTGCCCGCATTAGGTAGATGACCACAGAATCAATAGAATTGTTCGAGCAAGAGATCGAGCCGGCAGAAGCTGACAATGTCTGCGCAACGGCGATGACTTTTACGGTGCCAGACGGCGCGGCAGGCAGGCTTGACGCTTGGTTGGCGACGCAGGATTCGGGGCTTTCCCGGGCGCGTCTGCAGGCGTTGATCAAAGAAGGGCTTGTCACCTGCGGCGGGATGGCGGTCAAGGCCAATGACAAAGTCAGGCCGGGGCAGGTTTTTGATGTGATCGTGCCGCCGCCGGAGCCTGCTGTGCCGGTGCCGGAGGACATCCCGCTGAACATAGTTCACGAAGACGGCGATCTGCTGGTGCTGGACAAGCCGCCGGGACTGGTGGTGCATCCCGCGCCGGGACACGCCGCCGGCACTTTGGTAAACGCCTTGTTGTGGCATTGCCGTGATCTGGGCGGAGTGGGTGGCGTTGAGCGCCCGGGTATCGTGCACCGTTTAGACAAGGACACCTCCGGTCTCTTGGTGGTGGCCAAGAACGATGTCGCCATGGCGGGGTTGGTGCGGCTGTTTCAGGAAGGCGACATCGTCAAAGAGTATATGGCTTTGGTGCACGGGAAGCCGCCCAAGATGTCGGGAACACTCAGTTCGCTGATCGGCAGGCATCCGTCCAACCGCAAAAAAATGGCGGTTGTGCAGAAAAACGGCAAGCAGGCGGTTACGCATTATGCGGTGGAGCGTGTTTTAGAGGAAATGGGGGCGGCGTTGGTGCGTTGCCGCATTGAGACCGGGCGCACGCATCAGATCCGTGTGCACATGCGCTCGCTCGGGTGTCCGATTGCTGGTGACAGGATTTATGGTTCGTTGTCCGCTGACAAACGCTTGCCGGTTGTGCCGCAAAGGCAGATGTTGCATGCTGCGCGGCTGGTGTTCAAACATCCTTTGAGCAGCAAAGAGATGGTGCTCGAAGCGCCTTTGCCTGCGGATTTCGCGGCGGTCTTGCGGGGGTGCGATTCAACAAGAATTGAATCCACCCCCGAATTGGGAATTAGGAGTTAGGAATTGGGAGGCCGCGCATAGCGCGGCTGAACGGACGGCTCGGCGAGCCATCCCTACCGGAGGCATGGCCTCATGCTTGCGCAGGGTGCGATTCAATAAAGTTGAATCGCAAAAGGTCAAGGGGTTCAGGGGGAGAGAGACGATGTAAGTGGTAAGTGGTGAATGGTGAGGGGCGGGGAGTCGGGAACGCGGGCGTTTTCGCCCGCTGGTAGTCCGCGGCGGTTTCGGCGAAACCGCCCTACCGGAAGGGAAAACGCTCAAGGAAGAAAACTCTTGGGGTCTGAGACACCTTTCAAAATCACCCGCGAGCAGGCTATTCTTAATCATGTTAATCTTGTCAATCATGTCTCTCACCCTTTCCAACTGAACCCTGGCTCCTGAATCCTAGGTGCGGTGTAACGAAGTAAAACCACACCCGCTTGCGCAGGGTTTTCGAAAATGGGATTGAGTTGTACAGGAACCTAAGCTAATATTCACTCATGTTTATTAGCAAAATGAGGCGGATTGCAGTTCTGGTTTTGGCGGCGTTTGCAGCGTGCGCTGAGCAAAGTGCCGAGAACCGGGTTAGAATCGATTTCTTTTTCTCGTCGGGATGCACCGAATGCGAGCGGGTCAAGGAGGAGGTGCTGCCGCTGCTCGAGGAGCAGTTTGCTGACTCTTACGAAATTTTCCGGCATGATATGGCTGTGGCGGAGACTATTCCGCTGTTGATCGCATATCAAGACAAATGCGGCAATACCGATAACGGGCGCGTCTCGCTGGTAGTTGATCAAACCGTGTTCCTTTCCGGATACGAGGCGGCGGCTACCGGACTGGTGGATCAAGTGGCGGCAGCTCTGCAGCGGCGCAGTCAGGGCGATGGCGAGAAGCCCCCGGCTGATGATGTTCCGCTGGTGCCAGGGAGCGCTGAAGCGGACGAATTGGTGCGGAATCGGGCTAGTACGCTGACCTTCTCGGTGGTAGCCGTAGGCGGCTTGCTGGACGGTTTCAACCCCTGCGCGATTTCCACGCTGATTTTCTTTATGAGTTTGCTGGTGGTGACTAAAGCGACCCGCCGCACGCGGCTGCTCGTGGGGCTGTCTTTTATCTCGGCCTCGTTTTTTGTTTACATGGGGCTGGGCTTGGGGTTTCTTTACGCTTTCCGGCAAGCGCCGAATTTCGCGCTCACGAAGAAGATTGTCGAGGTGATTTTAGGCATTTGCATGATCCCGCTGGCCGTGCTCTCATTCCGTGACGCCTTCCGTTTCAAACGGTCGCAGCGTCCGAGCGACGTGACATTGCAGATACCGAAGAAGACCAAAGCTCAAATTCACAGGTTCATGAACAGCCGGTTGTCGTGGGGCGGGCCGGTGCTGGGCGGGCTTGTGACCGGTGCGGGCGTGACTGTTTTGGAAAGCGTTTGCACAGGCCAAAGCTATGTTCCGGTGCTGATGTATATGCTGAAGCAGAATTGCGCTAATTACAGCATCTGGATGTTGTTGATAACCTACAACCTTTTGTTTGTCTTTCCGTTGGCGGTGGTCTTCATCTGCTTCCATCGCGGCATGGAGCTTAAGGCGCTGATCAACTGGAGCCGGAATAATCTGGTGGTTGTCAAAATACTGCTGGGTGTTTTCTTCACGGCAATGGCTGTTTTGCTACTGTGCAAGTGATGCATGACAGGCGGTGTTTCTCGATATGAATCCGGTTGCCACAAACACAGACGGCTACGCCTTGTTGGACAGCGGCGGCGGACGGAAACTCGAACGTTTCGGTAGCTACGTGTTGGCGCGGCCATGTTCGCAGGCGGTTTGGGGGCAGGCGTTGTCTGAAACTTTCTGGCAGAAGGCACATGCCTCGTTCGACAGAACTGACGGCAACCGCTGGCATAACCGTGGCGCGTTGCCGGGCGGATGGGAGGTTACGGTCGCAGGCATCCGCTTCAAACTTTCCGGCACTGATTTCGGGCATCTCGGCATTTTTCCTGAACAGTGCGCACAGTGGCGTTGGATACGCGAACGCGTCAGTTCGGCATTAGCGGAGGATAGACGCGAAAAGGTGAGCGTGCTCAATCTTTTTGCCTACTCCGGCGGCTCTACGTTAGCGGCGGCGCTCGGCGGGGCCGAGGTCTGTCATCTGGATGCGTCCAAGGGCATGGTGCAGTGGGCGCGAGAGAACGCCGCGCTCAATGGTTTGTCTGATCATCCGATCCGCTGGATCGCGGATGACGCGCATAAATTCCTGCATCGCGAGATGCGGCGCGGGCGGGTGTATGATGCCGTTGTATTGGATCCGCCGACCTTCGGGCGCGGGCAGAACAACGAGATGTACAAGATCGAGCAGGATCTGCCCGAGACGTTAGCGCTCTGCCGCCGTCTTTTGAGCAAAGAGCCGCTCTTCATATTGCTCAGCGCACACACGCCCGGTTACACGCCGGTCGTGCTCCAGAATGTTTTGGGGCAGGCCGTGGAAGGACTGGGCGGCAGTCAGGAATCGGGCGAGATGTTGCTGACCGGCGCGCCGGACGTGTTGCCGGTGCCCTCCGGTGCCTATGCGCGATGGCTGGCCTGATCGTGACGCTTGAAAGCTGTGATTGTAAAGGAGGAATATGGGAACCAAGTATGCGATGGGGTTGGATTACGGCACTAATTCGTGCCGCTCGGTGATTGTAAATCTGGATAGCGGCGAAGAGGTGGCTTCGCACGTGTTCTGTTATCCCTCCGGTGAGATGGGGGTTTTGACCGACCGGCGCGACCCGAATCTGGCGCGGCAGCATCCGGCGGATTATCTGGCAGGGTTGGAAGAAATTATCAAGCGGGCGATCGCCAAGGCGCGTGATTCGGATGTAGCGTTCAGTCCGGAAAAGATTGTCGGTGTGGGCGTGGATACCACAGGCTCGACGCCGTTGCCGGTAGACCGCGAGGCGCGCGCGCTGGCGTTGTTGCCGGAGTTCAAAGATGATCTTGACGCATGCGCGTGGTTGTGGAAGGACCACACCAGCCATGCCGAGGCGGCTGAGATTACCGCCAAGGCGCGGGCGATGCGTCCGCAATACATGGCGGTGTGCGGCGGCAATTATTCTTCGGAGTGGTTCTGGGCCAAGATTTGGCGTTGTCTGCGTGTAGCGCCGCAGGTGTACAAGGCCGCGCACAGCTTCGTCGAACTGTGCGACTGGATACCGGCTGTGCTGACCGGATGCCGCGATCCCTCTCAGTTGCGCCGCAGCGTGTGCGCCGCCGGGCATAAGACCATGTTCAGCCGGGAGTGGGGCGGTCTGCCAGACGAGGAGTTCCTGAACGCTCTCGATCCGGCGCTTGCGGAACTGCGCGGCAGGCTCTTCGATGAGGCGTACACTTCGGATAAGGTTGTCGGTGCCGTCTGCGCCGAGTGGGCGGATCGTACCGGCCTTAGCACGGACACGGTAGTGGCGGTGGGTGCGTTGGACGCGCACATGGGCGCTGTCGGCGCGGGCTGTACAGAGGGCGTGCTGGTCAAGATACTGGGAACGAGCGCATGTGACCTGATGGTGGCAGACAAAGGCAGCCGCATTAACGCGATCCCCGGGGTCTGCGGCATCGTGGACGGTTCTGTGCTGCCCGGATATTACGGCATCGAGGCCGGTCAGTCTGCGGTGGGGGATCTCTTTCTGTGGTTTGTCAACAATCTAGCGCCGCAGGGTTTGGGCAAAACAAACGATGAGAAATTCGCTGCGTTGAACGCGCAGGCCGCGTTGCTGCGTCCGGGTGAGAGCGGTCTGCTGGCGCTGGACTGGAATAACGGTAACCGCTGCTTGCTGGAGGACCCGCGTCTGTCGGGGTTGATTGTCGGCCAGACACTGCGCACCACGGCGGCAGAGATTTACCGGGCATTGATTGAAGCAACCGCCTTCGGGGCGAAGATGATCACCGAGCGCGTGCTCGAATACGGTGTCAAGGTGCGGCAGGTGACAGCTTGTGGCGGGCTGGCGTCCAAAAATCCGCTGCTGATGCAGATTTATGCTGATGCGATGGACATGCCGATGGAGGTGTCGGCATCAGACCAGACCTGCGCTTTAGGGGCGGCGATGTTCGGCGCGGTCGCGGCTGGGCACTTCCCCGACATGGCGGCGGCGCAATCCAGACTCTGCCGCCGGGGGGACACGGTGTACCGTCCCGACCAGGCCCGCGTCGCAGTCTATAACGAGCTGTTCGGGCTGTACCGGCAATTGCATGACGGGTTTGGTCTGCGGGAGAGTGCGGGCGGGCTGGCCAATGTGATGAAAGACCTCATCGCGATTCGGGAAAGAGAAAGTCAAGCAGGCGGCGGGCGACCGTAGCCCCTTCCGGCGGAGAGATGGCCATGTCCGGGCTGACCTCGATTATGGTCAGGCGGCCAGTGGCGCAATCGATCAGGAAATCGACCCCGACCAGCGGCAGGTCCAACCGGGACGCGATGGCCTGCGCCATTTCGAGCGCCTGTTGCGGCACGGCTGCGGTGACGACCTCGACCGTACCGCCGGTATGGTAGTTGTTGGTGAGGCGCACGCGCACGGTCTCGCCAGCGGCGGGGACGCTGTCCGCATCATGTCCTAGCTCGGCGAGATTGCGCCGGGTCTCGGCATCCCACGGTATCAGATTGCTGGGGTCAACCTTGCGTCTGGCCGCGTTCTGGCGCGAGATCAATTGGCGGATGGTATGCGTGCCATCTCCTGTGACGCATGCCGGGGCGCGGCGTATGGCTGCGGCAAGTTCGTTGCCGACCAATATGACCCGCAGGTCTTCGCCGGGCGCGGTTTCTTCCATGATGATGTCTGTCTCGTATCTGCGGGCACGGCGCACTGCGGCTTGCAGGTCTGCGGGGGTGCGCACACCCATGGAGACGCCGCGCCCGCCCCATTGCGAGCAGGGTTTTACAACCAGCGGCGAGTGCTCGCGCAGAAAATCCAAGTTGGCGGCGGTGTCGTTGTCCGCATAAGGCATCTGGGCCGGCACCGGGAAACCCAGTGACGCCAGCCATTGGCGGCAGGCGCGCTTGTTGTTGAGCAGGTTGAAAGTGGCGGAGCCGACCAAGTCGGTAAGGGCGTTGAAACAACGCACCTTGCGGTTGCCCATGCCCAGATCGAAGATCGGCCAATCGGGATCACGGTGCAAGAACTCGACACGGATGCCGCGCCGTTCCGCCTCGTCCGTTATGGTGGTGGTATAGGGGGTCAGTGTTGTTGTCATGCGCTCAGGCCTTGAAGGCGGCCAATGCGTCGAAATCCAGCGTCGCGAAATAATCTTCCGGGGTTTCGGCTCTTCTGATCTTGACCACCGAACCGTCTTCACGCAACAGCAGTTCGGCAGAACGCAACTTGCCGTTATACTGGAAGCCCATGGCGTGGCCGTGTGCGCCAGCATCGTGAATCACGACCAGATCGCCCGGCGCCAGCTCGGGCAGGGGGCGGTCGATGGCGAATTTATCGTTGTTTTCGCAGAGCGATCCGGTGACATCGTAGGTGTTGTCGCACGGCTTGTCCGCTTTGGCAGGCACGGAAATATGGTGGTAAGCGCCGTAAATCGCGGGCCGCATCAGGTTGGCCATGCAGGCGTCGAGGCCGGCATAGTTCTTGTATGTTTTCTTGATATGGCGAACGCGTGATACCAAGTAGCCGTATGGCCCGGTCACCATGCGCCCGCATTCCAGATATATTTTCAGCGCGGGGTGTCCTTTGGCTAGCAGGTGCTTTTCGTAAGCCTTGCGCACACCGTCGCTGACCGTTGCCAGGTCGACCGCTTCCTGCTCGGGACGGTAAGGGATGCCGATGCCGCCGCCCATGTTGATGAACTCGAAGTTTATGCCGACCTTTTGCGCTATCTCTACCGCCAGATCGAAAAGGATTTCGGCGGTTTCGATAAAATACTGCGGGTTAAGCTCGTTGGATGCCACCATGGTGTGCAGTCCGAAACGCCGGATGCCCTTGTCCTTAAGCTGGCGGTAGCCTTCGAATAACTGGTCGCGGGTAAAGCCGTATTTCGCCTGTTCTGGGTTCCCGATGATCGCGTTGCCGCCTTTGAGCGGTCCGGGGTTGTAGCGCAGGCAAATCATCTCGGGTAGGCCGGCGCAGGTTTCGAGGAACGGTATGTGCGCGATGTCATCGAGATTAATGATAGCGCCGAGCTTCTTGGCTGCGACATACTCTTCCGCAGGTGTGTTGTTGGAGGTGAACATGATGTTCTCGCCGGTGGCTCCGATCCTTTCCGACAACAACAGTTCGGGCAGCGAGCTGCAGTCCATGCCGAAGCCCTCATGCATCAATAACTTCATGAGGTATGGATTTGGGCAGGCTTTGACGGCGAAGTATTCTTTGAAATTCGGGCTCCAGGCGAATGCAGAGCAGAGCCGTCGGGCGTTCTCGCGTATCCCTTTCTCATCATAAATGTGGAATGGCGTGGGGTACTCTTGCGTTATCCGCTCAATCTGTTCCAAAGTGAAAGGCAACGTCTTTTGGGCCATTTGCATATACTCCATAAAAAAACAGCCGGGGCAACAGGCCCCGGCCAGTATGCACATCTACGGTATAACCGGGTATTGTGTTATCAGGACGCGCCAAGCTGGAAACGCTCGAAGCGCTTAATGGTAATCGTATCGCCGGTTGCTTGCTCACAAGCTTTGATCACGTCGGTGACACTCATTTTAGGCTCTTTCACGAACGGCTGGTTTATCAGACAGATTTCGGAGAAGAACTTGTTTACTATACCTTTGAGAGCGTTCTCCACGATATTTTCGGGCTTGCCCTTGAAGCGGTCGCTGTTGCGGGCGATCTCCTTCTCGTTTTCGATGATCTCGGCGGGCACCTCGTCTGAAGTCAGGTGGCGTGGAGCCGCAGCCGCGATCTGGAGCGTGATGTCGTGAACCATCTCTGCAAAGGCTTCGCTGGAGACGGTTTCGGGCTTGCCGCAACCGACTTCGACCAACACGCCGACTTTGCCGCCCATGTGTATGTACGAGGCGACCTTGCCAGTGCCGTTCAACTTGTAGAGCGCGGTGCGGCGGATTTTGACGTTCTCGCCGGTCTGCGATATGATCGTGATCAGCTCTTCGCGCATGGCCTCGTCGATATCTTGCGATCCTTCGAGCACCTTGCGTGTGACGTTATCAACGAAATTCTTGAAGTTGTCGGTCTTGGCAACGAAGTCGGTCTCGGTGTTGACCTCGGCCATGGCGATGGTGTTGCCGTCGGCGGATGCTATAGCCTTGATTATACCCTGGTTCGACTCTTTGTCGGCACGTTTGACTTGGATCGCCAAGCCTTTCTCGCGCAGGATTTTGATGGCGGCATCAATGTCGCCAGCGGTATCTGTGAGAGCCTTTTTACAATCCATCATACCAGCGTTAGTGCGTTGGCGCAGATCGTTAATCATAGAGATGGTGATATCAGCCATTGTGAACTCCTAAAGTTAAACTGTTAAAGATGTTTGCGCCCCTGTCGAACAGGGGCATCGGCATGTTTACTCTGCGGCAGCCGGTTCGGCGGCTTCTGCAGCTTTGTTTGAGGCAGCGGCTTCGGGCGCGGCCTCAGGTGTAGAGCTAGCCTCTGAGGCGTCCTTGGACGGCTTGGTCTCAGCCGCAGGTTTAGCCGCAGGCTTCTTCTTGGCCTCTGTAGCATCAGCTTCGGGCGCGGCCTCAGGTTCAGGTGTAGCGCTAGCTTTTGAAGCGTCCTTGGACTTAGCCGCAGGCTTCTTCTTGGCCTCTGTAGCGTCAGCTTCAGGCGCGGCGGCTTCTGCCACGGCTTCAGGCGCCGCGCTAGCTTCCGGAGCGCTCTTGGACGGCTTGGCGTCAGCCGCAGGCTTGGTCTCGACAGCGGCGGCTTTGGCTGCCACCGCGGCTTTGGCGGCCTTGGCGGCGCGTTTGCGCGTCTCGGTCAGCTTAGCTTTGGCCTTGTCGGTGTCGCCTGCTGCTGCGGCCTCTTTTTCTTTGCGGGCCGCTTTGCGCGCTGCGCGTTCCTGCGCCTCCTGTTGGGCCTGCTCGGCCTCCTTCTGGCGTTGGCGCTCGGTAGCGATGCGTGAATATTCATCATCGGCGGCTTTGATGACATTGGCGAAGGCATCCAGTATTAACTTGATGCCGCGCACTGAGTCGTCGTTGCAAGGAATTACAAAGTCGATCGGGTCAGGGTCGGCGTTGGTGTCGACCAGAGCAACGATCGGTATGCCGAGTCGCTTGGCTTCGGCCACGGCGTTCCGCTCGCGGCAGATGTCGACAACCAAAAGCGCGCCGGGCTTGGCATCCATGTCCGCCACGCCACCTAGGTTCTTTTGCAGTTTGTCCAGCTCGCGGCGCAGGCTTGAGGCCTCTTTCTTGTGGACTGAAAGGACTCCGTTGTTGTTGCGGGCCATGGCTTCGATTTGCCGCATGCGCTTGATGCTGCGCCTGATGGTCTGGTTGTTGGTCAGGGTTCCGCCGAGCCAACGCTCGGTCATGTTGAACTGTCCGCAGGCTTCCGCGGCTTCCTTGATGACCTCCTGGGCCTGTTTTTTGGTCGCCACGAAAAGAACTTTTTTGCCGCTGAGGACGGTGTCGCGCAGGAATTGGGCGGCTTCGTCAATGAGAGTGACCGTCTGCGTGAGGTCGATGATGTGGATCCCGTTGCGCTTGTCAAAAATGTAGCGCCGCATTTTGGGATTCCAGCGTCTGGTCTGGTGTCCGAAGTGCAGACCCGCGTCAAGCAGGTCTTTGAGTGTGAGCCCAGTCAGGCTCGAAACAGGCATTTCCATGTGCTCTCGCTTTCTGTAAGACATTGCGGACAGCCCTGCCACTATAATGTGGTTCTACAGGCCGCTTATACGCAAGTCCAAGTTTGCAATCCGCTTTAGCCGCAAGCCCTGTCAGCTTGCTGCTGTTCGCTTCGCCCGGAGTTGCCACTCGGCAGTCCGCGCTGTTGAATGAATGCATATTTATAGCACTTGCTGGCTTGGAAATCAAGTGTGTGGCGCCTTTTATTTTTTGGCGCGATTCGGTCTCTGTTAAACTGAATCGCACCCCAATTATTATTTAAATGATGTTTGAACTTGCCAGATGGTGCCTTCATATTATAACTTATCGTTCTTTCTGGCTCGGGTGGTGGAATGGCAGACACGCATGTTTGAGGGGCATGTGGGGCGACCCGTGGGGGTTCGAGTCCCCCCCCGAGCACCATATGTGATGATGTGATGAATGATAAACCCAAAAGGCTTTGAGAGGGGGTGACAAGCGTGATTCAACTCCGATTGAAAAAAGGCGAGTCTGTGGAGCGTGCGCTCAAGCGTCTGAAGAAGATCATGGACAAGGAAGGTCTGTTGAAGCAGCTCCGCAACAACCGGTATTACGAGAAACCGAGTGAAAAGGCCCGCCGCAAGTCGGCACGCGCCCGCATGCGCAACACATCCCGCCGCGGCATGCGCGAGATGATGTGACCTACGGGTTACCCTCTATAAACCGAAAGGCTCCGTGCTTGCGCGCGGGGCCTTCGTTTTTTGGGAACAATGTAAAATCTCAAATTTCACTTCTTTCTCTCTTCCCTTTTTTCCTCTTCACTGGGTGTGGTTTTACTTCGTTGCACCGCACCTAGGATTCAGGAGCCAGGGTTCAGTTGGAAAGGGTGAGAGACATGATTGACAAGATTGACATGATTAAGAATAGCCTGCTCGCGGGTGATTTTGGAAGGTGTCTCAGACCCCAAGAGTTTTCTTCCTTGAGCGTTTTCCCTTCCGGTAGGGCGGTTTCGCCGAAACCGCCGCGGACGGCTCGGCGAGCCGTCCCTACCAGCG
>Ga0255347_1006614_pt1 | contig 12515 bp, 13 predicted proteins | sample wastewater_treat_2_FD_192479 | JGI IMG/M metagenome (GOLD analysis project Ga0255347, IMG submission 192479) | Wastewater microbial communities from Lulu Island WWTP, Vancouver, Canada - plant24 | ecosystem: Engineered > WWTP > Wastewater > Unclassified | place: Canada: Vancouver, British...
GAAAGGCAAAATGGTAATTTAAAATTGAAGTCGATGCACATCATTTTTCTCTGCAACTCATTGATATGTTTTTTGTTTTAATGGTGTTTCTAACACAACGTTGGGACAGTACTGGTGGTAAGTATCAAATAAAAAAGATATATAAAACGGGGTCAGGTCTCAATATTCAACAATGAAGGGTATCGTTTTAGAGGAAATGTTTAATATTGAGACCTGACCCCGCGTTCCGGCAGCCGGTTCGCCCTCCAATTAACCGGCTTAACGGACAAACGGATGAACCGGCGAACATAAAACTCTCTCGAAATAAACACCATCAAGGAGGAAGGTATGGAGGGAAGGGGATTGACCAAATTCTGCCTTGAAACACTGGCCCGGGAGGTAAGGCTGGAAAAGGTTCGCGGGCTTGACGATCTGGAGCAGATAAAGCTGCTCAGCGGCGAAGACGGCGGCGGCATTCAGGTGTACCGGGGCGACCGGATTGACAAGGTGACGCTGGTTGACCTGAGGTTCGGTAGCGGCATCCCGGTGCCCCATCATGACAATAAACTTTCGGTCGGTTCGGAAGTGTTTCAGATCCTGCCGGATCTTACCTATAAGATGCCCATCTGGGGCATCAACTCCATTGTCATGAAGGATGGAACCTACCACTTCGATACCGATTTCACCTTCGGCTTCGACCTGGTCATGGATTATCAGTTTACAATGAAATACCTCGAGCCGTTCAGCGCCGTCTCTAAAAAATTCTGGACCCATAAGGATTTCACGCGGGTCAACCTGGACGATTTTACGACCTGGGTGAGGACCTATATTTCGCCGGTGTTTGTCATGGTGCGCACCCGCGTCGAGTGCGTTTCCACCGTGTATGAACTATGCGCTGAATTCATCAAGTGCTGGTTTGCCATTTGCCGGGAGGCCGAGAAGCGGGATGAGGAGTTTAAGCAGGAGCAGCTCAAACGAATAAAGGCCCAATATGCCGGCATGCAGCAGACCGACCGGATGGGCAAGGTCATTATGAATGCCTATGGCCAGGAAACCTTCGCCAAGTTTTTCAAGGCCATGCTCTAGGGCGTGCAACCACGAAGGAAGGAACACGAAGTACACGAAGAGAAAAAAGAGGGTTGTAAGTGAACAGGTGCATAACTGGCTTACCAAAGATTGACCTCGCGGGGAAGTTGGGTATAATGCGCAGCACACGGTGATTTTGTGAGCGTGAAGAAGAACCTATTATAAGAGAGGAGAAGACAAATATTGGATGGAATCAGGGGAGAAACATAAGCTGCTTGAGTCTCCATATAATGGGGGGACGCCCTTAAAATTGTAAAATTCATTGTTGATGATCGGAAACTTAGAATTTTAAGGGCGTCCCCCCTGCCTAAGAAAACCTGCTTGACATCGCTTTGGCAGGTGATTTATGTAACACATCCGATCGGACGGCTGTTCGGCAGGAACCGTGAATCGAAAATCGAGTCGGTTGCGTAGGGCGATCGGCCGGTCTTCCCTACAGTTGATAAAAGCCGCGATCTCAAAATGGTAACCCGGTCCGGTAAATATGAGATCACTCTTTCAGCATGAGGGCAGCAGCGATGAACAATTTCTTGCTCTTATTTTATGCCTTTATCAAGGTGGGTATTCTGGGATACGGAGGCGGACAATCCATCATCCCCTTCATCCAGGTGGAGGCGGTAGAAAATTATAACTGGATCAGCATGAAAGAATTTACCGACACCCTGGCCATGGCCAACACCCTGCCCGGCCCCATTGCGGTCAAGATGACATTCATGGTGGGCTATAAAACAGCGGGTTTAAGCGGCGCGCTGGTCAGCCTGCTGGGATTGCTCCTGCCATCGCTGCTGCTGATGCTTGCCCTCACCTCCCTGTACTTGCGCTACAAGGATCTTCCGGCGGTAGAGGGACTGCTGAAGGGGGTGCGGCCGGTGGTTTTTGCGCTGCTCGTGCTGGTGACCTATGAGATCTGGCCTTCCAGCGTTGTTTCCTGGCCGACCGCGGCGATTGCCGCGGTCTCGCTCTGCGTCATGGGCTTTTTCAATGTCCATCCGGCCATTCTGATGGTGGCGGGCGCGGCGCTGGGCTTGGTCTTGTGGGGGCGCGGTTAAAGCATCGTAGCCCATCCTCTAGTGCCACATGCTATTTGGCAAGCTTGTCAGCCGGCTGGAGAAAATGCAAAAAAAAATCCCCCGACCCTGTCGGGGGATTTTTGCAAATCATGATAGTCGCGGGTGGTCTTTCCTAATGCTCATGCAGCCCTGCCAACCGCTTTTACCCGCGCCTTTTCCTCCGGCGCCCTCCTGAAGCTGATCACGCCGTCAAAGGGGCAGGCCTCCATGCAGCTGAAGCAGAGGCAGCAGCTTGCGGGCATTTCATTGTCCTGGTTGCGGATGTCGATGAAAAAGGGGCACACCTCCTCGGCCTTGCATATCTTGCACTGCTTGCACAGGGACTTGTTGTAGCGGATGCGCCAGAGGCTTCCATGCCCGGCCAGCGCCCGGTAGGATGAGAGCCAGCAAAAGTTGGCGCAGAGCTTTCTCCACTTAAAGAGCGGGGAAAGGAGGATCAGCCCGTACATGAAGGCAATGGGATACCAGATGACCGCGGTGAGGTCAAACACCGTTTCCGCGAAGAACATGGGAAACCAGCACATCAGAAGGGTGAAGGGAAGGAGGGGGGCGGTTTTGTCGATGGGACCGCTGATGTTCATGGCGCAGCTGCGGCTTTGCTCCTCGATGGCGCGGGGAAGATTTGCAATGGGCCTATTAAAGTCCATGTTCTTGTAGAGCGCGTCCTGCATGGTGGCATTGGGACAGATCCAGCCGCAGATCACCCTGCCGAAGAGAAAAGGCAGCAGCGCAACCGTACCCACATGAAACATTGCCCAGAAGAACAGGTCGGGCCGGGTTCCCTTGATGAAGGCGAAGGCGGTGACCGAGGCCCAGGTCATGAAGAGCACGGTCTGCACCACGGTGCGGAAACTGACAATGGGCAGGCGCTCTTTTTTGGCCGGCTTCTCTTCGCTGCGGCCGAACATGAAGGCGACAAAAGGCATGATGCCGAGCAGCAGGGTTATGCCGTACAGGGCGCCGCCGCTTTCAGGGTTTTTGGCCAAGGGCAGCCGGTACCACACGATGGTCATGATCAGCGGGAAAAGCCAGAGGTGAGCGGCCTGTTTCAGGCGGCAGCAGAAGTAAGGGATATGCAGCAGGCAGAACAGGCTAACGCCAAGGACGAAAATGAGGCCTCCCTGCAGGTATTTTGCCGGGCTGAACACGCCGATGACGTATATAAGACACGCGACGATAAGCACGTACTTATTAATTGCGATGAAACGTTCCCGGGTGATGTTCATTTCCGTCTCTCCTTAATGGTGGGCGGTTGCCAGAGCCGCTTGCAGTTTGGGCAGGAGCACTTGCCACTCGCCGGCGGTGATCATCAAGCCCGCCGCAAAGTAAAGCGCCATGAATCCGATGCCGACCGCCAGGACCCCGAAACGGCGGTTCCGGCTCACCCCCGTCCTTCTCCCCATCATCCAGAGGGAGGTGATATAAAAGGCGCAGAACATCATTATCTGGCCGCGGGGCCCCTGGAGCGCGCTCTGGGTGAGCGTTTCAATATTTTCACCCCCGCCCAGGCTCTCGAGCAGCGTGTTTGAAAGATGGGAGAGGGTGCCGTTCATGACCGCAATCGGGATGAGGGTCACCGAGGTGAATCGAAGCGCGTCAACGTACCTCCGGTCCCGCAGCACCAGATACATGAGCAACCCCAGCGCCGCGATTGCCAGGAACCCGATGACCGCGCCGGCGGAGGTAGCTACCAGGAGCTGGAGGTTTTGATTGCTGGTATGAAGAATGTGTTTAAGATATTCCGCCCCGTTAATCAGGAACGGGGGAAAAGTTGCGCGGTACAGATCAACCGTGATATCCTTCGCTATTCCCCATGATTTGCCGAACATGTAGCCGGGGATGAAGATTTCCAGCACTCTCGCCCATTTAGCAAGCGGTGTTCTGTAGTCGGTATCCATCCACTTTCCTCCTTACCATCCGGTGTGCTTATTCTTGAGCTGACTCGGGTCCGGTTGCCTGAGCCGATTCGGGTCCGGTTGCTTGAGCCGCCTCCGGTGCGATTGCCGCCTTGCTTTCCGTCTGCTTCCCGGCCGCGAAATCCGCCTCGGTTGCCAACCCTTCTTTCAACATGTATTCCCTGAGAAAGCTCAGGTGCTCCTTTTCTTTCCGCAGTTCCTCTATTTCATGGTCAAGGTGCGTCCCTTCATACTTTACGTAAAATTTTGAGGGGGTCTTCCACTGGCTTGATCCCATGATTACCATGGACATGGTGATGTATAAAAGGCACCCCAGGAGGTTTTTTCTGGCGGTGGTGGCGGCTCTCCATGCCAGGACCAGGATCATGATTGAGACGAGGCCGAACACGACGGCAACCCATCGCGCAATCACCGGCATCATTTCTATGGGCACCCTGGATGAATAATTATCCATGTAAAGCTCAAAGCTCCATATACTCAGAAACACCAGGAAAAAGGTGCACACGGAGGTCTTTACCGCCTTTGTCCTCCACATGATCTTGAGCAGGATCCAGCCGACGGCAACATAAAAATAACCGCCGAGCAGCTTGATGTTAAGGGAGCTGAACTGCTTGACCATGCCCGCGTCCAGCGGCATGCTCGCCACTTCGCCGATGAGCGGCCAGGAGACCAGGGCGCTGAAATATCCGTAGAGAACCCCCCGCGCCTCGTCTTCCTCAACGCAGGCGCGGTAGAAGAGGGCAAAGAAGAACAGCGCCAAAATCGGCATATAGAAGAGGTTGTAATTAACCACCGGCTCCTTGGCCATGCGCAGCGGGATCATGGTGATTACCGAGACCATGAAAAAGACCTGGCCGAGCAGGGCGACCAGAAGGGTGCGGCCGATGCGGTTTGTTATGCGGGATACAATATTTCCGTCAGGATTTGACATCGTACGGCTCCTTTCTCCAGGTGAAGGTCGGCTGAAAAACTTTTATTAATTTGGCCGCGGATTATAGTAAGATGAGATGAGGGGGAAAGCGATGATTCGTTACTTTTCGAGCAGTAAAAATGATTGTCCGCGCCGTAGTTCCCCGGATGATATGCTAGACCGCTTTGTCCGTATCGGCCTTGGATTGCGCCAGGCGGACGAGGTAGTAGCGGTTCTTTTCGAGCACCTTGACGATGACGCTGCCGATGCACGGCCGTACCAGCAGTGCATCCTCATTGGTGCCGAGGAGGTTGAAGAGCTCGACGCAGCAGGTGCCGACATGGGTGCTGTCGGCCACCGAGTAGGGCGCGTTCATGAATTTTTCTCCCGCCCGGTAGCGGGGTTCCGCGAAATTGGCGTGCACCGCGTCCCAGTGGGTGAGGAGGTCTTGAAACGAAGAGAGCTTTTTCTCCGACAGGCTGTTTAAGCCTTTTATGATGGCCTCGCCCATCTCCCGCGGAAAAGCGCCCCATCCTTCAGGAATGCGGGCGCGGAAGTTTGGACTGTCAGCCATTTCAAACAGCTCTCCCTCGGGGGGAAAGTCGATCGGCTCGAAGTCCGCCTTATCAATGGTGGTTTCCAGGAAAGGCGCATACGGCCGACCGAGGGGAAAAGAGGTGACCACCAGCATCTCCCCCGCATGGCGTGACGCGTGGTACCACGGCGCCGCATCGTATTTGCAAATGACGTTCCAGGTGGCCGGCTCGGCGTATCCCGCCTCACCCCCCAGCGCCTCGCAGGGGTTGCGCTGCGCCCGCACCATGGAAATGTTTTGCTGCGCCAGTTCTTTCTGAAGCTGTGCGAACAGTGCCTGATTGAGCCAGTAGCAGTATTTCCAGATGCCGCTTGTTGCGCCGGTCATGGGTCCACCCCCTGGTGAGCGGTTAGGTTGTGCAACTATGGGTGCTTTTGCTTATTTCTCTCTAGCGTATGTCTCCGCGCCTTGTCAAGGGAAATATCCGCAAGCAGCGGAAGGGTTTATTCCTTGACAGGGCCGGCGACACCTGGATATAATCCGCTACGTGAACGTGAATGCCCGGCAACTGCGAGTTATGGCCGAGCGGGGGTTAACTCAACCTGAGGAGGTGTGTGATGAAGGTGTCAAACAAAATGCAGTCGATGGTGGCGGGGGCTTTTTGTGTGGTATTGCTTGTGTGTATCGCACTGCCGGCGGGTGCAGCACCCGGACGATATGCGATGCAACCCGGGATGACGCGGGTATTTCTGTCCGCGGCCGGGGTGGAGACCGATTCAGTGGCATTGTCCCGCGGCGATGATATCCGCCGGGCGCTTTCCATTCCCAATCTGCGGGGCAACGATGTCCTCATCGGTTTTCCGGATGGAGGGATCAGGCTGGATGTGCCCTTCCTCCTGGCCATCAACGGGGAATATCTGATGGTGGAGGCAACCTCAGGCGGAGAATTGCTTGTTCTCGCAGGCGATCCGTCGGTGCTGCCGGCGGATATCGGTGATTTTGTAAACTGCCTGGTGAACAATATTGTTGATCTGGCCAGGGCCATCATACAGTTGGACATCGGTGGAATCATTGGCAACGTTTTGCAGCTGGTCGGATGTATATTTCAAATTCTCTAGCAGGCGGTTGATAATCAACCATCCGATTCGTGGCTCAGGGGGAGATGCGGGAAGTTTCAATAGCCCTCACCTCCCCTTTCTTGTATGCCGCTTATTTTTTATCATAGGCGCTTACATCTTTTTTCGTTCCCGCTCAAGAAAGCCCATCCGGGTTTCCATGGTGCGGATGATATCCTTGAGCTTGGTCTGCAGGGCGGCCAGGGTCTGCTCGTTCTGGATGTTCATCAGTTTCCCGTGCCAGAATGCGATGGCATCCCTCTCCGTGACCAGGCGGTCGATCTCAACTTTTTTCCGCATCATGTCTTCAAACTGTTTATCCACCATACGCCTCTCCGGTTAAAGGTTTTTCGCCCGCTTCGGCTTTTCAGCGAGACGGTATCTCCAGCCGGGCGAGCCGTTCCTGAAGCAACTGTTCCCGGTTCGTCGCGCGCCATTCGCGGTAGTATCCCAGGGGGCTTTTCATCGCCGTGAAGCGGCCCATGGCCACGGCGCTCTTAATATGGCTGTGCCCGCAGATGACCTGGCAGACGCTCGGGTGGGAGGCGATGACCGCGCCGAGGCCCTCGCTTCCCATGTAGGCGCTGAAAAAGTCGAAGGGCAGCAGGTTCGGATAGAGAATCAGCTCACGGAAGGGAACATGGTGGGTTACCACCACCGTTTTGCTTATGCCCTGCCGGTTGAGAGCTTCGAGCTGTTTCCCGAGCGATGCCTCCATTTCCCCGGCCACTTCCTCATCGGCCTTCGGCCGCTTGCCCCCGGCATCCATCCAGCGGGCGAATTTTAGATCGTTCCAGGTAAAGCGCTCGCCGTAATGTTTGGCGCGATAGGTCTCGAGGGAAAAGGTGGCGTCATACGCCGTGTTCCTTAAACTGTAGTCGTACCAGCCGATGGTACCCGCGAATCCTATGCCATCGATTACCCGGGGCGCGGCGCCGAGGCAGGCAAAGCCGTTCCGTTCGCAGATGGCGGGAATGATCTCTTCATATTTCACCCCGCTGTGCAGGCCCCGTTGCAAGCCGGCGGATGGATCAACCCAGATATCGTGATTGCCGGCGACCAGCAGCTTGTGACAGGGAACGCCCGCGAATTGCTGCAGCGATCTTTCAAACAACGAGGGGTTGGCCGCGATATCACCGGCGATGATAAAAACATCCGGCTGCAGGGCGGTGAGTTCATGGACCAGGCCGTCCAGCAGCGAAAAGCACTGGGGGGAGCTGTCCACGTGGAGATCGGAAATAAAGGCGATTTTCATGGAAAAAACCTGTCGCCCGGAGGTGCTTTGAGGTTCAGGTATAGCTGTGCAGCCCGGAAAGCACGTAATTCACCCCCAGGAAGGTAAAAATGACGCCGCAGAAGCCGATGATGGAAAGGACCGCGGTCCGGGTTCCCCTCCATCCCCGGGTCAGCCGGGCATGGAGAAAGATCGCATAAATGAACCAGGTGATCAGCGACCAGGTCTCCTTCGGGTCCCAGCTCCAATAGCTTCCCCAGGCGTAGTTTGCCCAGACCGCCCCGGTTATGATGCCGATGCCCAGCAGCAGGAACCCCACCGCGTTGGCCTTGTAGATGACCTCATCGAGCAGGGTGGCGGCGGGGAGAATTCCTGTCTCCCCGGTTTCTTCTTCCCGGATCTCGCCCTTTCTTTTTTTAAGCAGAAAGGCGATGCTCGCGCCGAAAGAAACGGCGAACGCCGCGTAGGACAGGAAGCAGGTCAGCACATGATAGGTGAGCCAGTTGCTTTGCAGCGCGGGAATCAGCGGTTCGATTTCATCCCGCACATTGGGGGAGAGCGATGCATAGGCCATTGCGATTGAGGCTATGGGAAACACGAAGGCGCCCAGGGTGACGGTGTTAAACCGCTGCTGCATGATCAAAAGGACCAGCACCATGCACCAGGCCATCGACGAGAGGGTTTCGTAGAGATTGGCCAGCGGTATGTGCCCATATCCGGCCTGGTAGGATTCGTGCCAGCGCAGCCCCAGTCCGGCGGTGTGGGCGAGAAGGCCGATGAGGGTAATGATTTTGACGGCCATGGCCAGCCCGGGATGCTTGAAAAAGAGGTGGTAGAAATAGAGCACCATGGTAAAAAGGTAGATCAAGGTGGTGACGCCGAGAAAAAAGGAACTGTTCATGATGCCTCTCTCCATTAAGGGTTGACGCCTGTCTTGTCCGATTCCTTCAACTGCTTCTGCAGCCGGTCGAAGGTTTGGGAAAACGCCGGCATATTCTTGCTGCTGGTGCCGGCCATGGTCAGCGTAACCGCGCCCTGTGCCGGCTCAACGCGTATCCACAGCCTTTGATGGCTTAAAAAACAAATCATGTAGCAACCCAGGCAGAGCAGCGCGCAGCCCAGCCAAACTACCCACACCCCCGGGTCCCGGGTGAGCTGCAGGCCGGTATATTCCTTGAGCGAAACATTGAGCAGGGAAAAGCGATAGGGACCTGTGCCGGTGCCGTGAAAGTCGGGGAAGTTTTTAAAAATCCACTGTTCCTCAAGCAGGGAGCCGTCCTTGAAGAGGGCGATCTGCGCGGCGGGATTTTTCAGTTCCTGCGAGCGGCTGACTACCTGGTTGTTCTGCCCCAGAGAAAAGTCGGGAACGAACCGTTTTACCTCGACTTCGTAGCCGGTTTCATCAAGGGCGAACCGATCGCCGACCGCGGCCTGGTATTGTTTGGTCTGGCTTGCCGCGGCGCGCATATTTACACCCAGGGTCAGCGATCCCCCGCCGGAGGTGGTGCCGTAGCTGGACTGATAAATCCATACCCCCTTGTACTGCATCGGGTCGTTCACCTTGATTCGCTTTTTCACCACCTCTTTACCCCCCTCAATGATGGTGAGATCGCTGGTGTACTCCTTGGGCCTTGTCCCGCCTTCGTAGAAGGTAACCTGAAAATCATCACAGCGGATGGCGAAATCAAGTTTTTTCTCAAGGGAGGTCCCCTTGAGCACCATGGTATCGTTTGACGAACCTTCCACCACCTGCATGAAGCCCTGGTAGCCAAGATTGCCGAGTATGCCCCCGATGATGATGAAGACGATGCCAAAGTGGGTGATGTAAAAACCAAACCGGGAAAATTTGCCCCCTTCGGCAAAAAGCTGATAGACGCCGGACGGTGTCAGGATCGCGGATTTGACCGGCAGATGTTTTTTCACCGTGCCGATGAGCTTCTCCCATGCCTGCCGGTCAAAGGATTTAAGGCGGTGGGTTTTTTTCAGCGGCAGCGTCCGCAGCAGCGCTTCATCCAAATCCCTCCCTTTTTGCGTGATCATTCGCCAGAAGGCGGGAAAGCGATTGAGCGAGCAGCAGATGAGATTGAGGGTGAAGAGGGTCAGCAGGGTTATAAACCACCAGGAGTGATACATATTGTCGATGTCCAATAGGCGCATCAGCTCGTAGGTGGAGGGCTTGTAGAAGCGGAGGTAGACGGCCGGCGCTTCATTCTGAGGAATGATGGTGCCGACAATGGAGGTGATGGATATGATGATCAGTATGATGATGGCCAGCTTGAGCGAGGTAAAAAAAGACCATACGTTGGTAATGAATGAGTTTTTCAAGGACATCCCCTTTGCCGAGGTATTTGTGCGCTGCGTTTGGTATCGGTTAATCCGGAAGCTGCAGGACCTGCACCCGGTCCGCCAGCATTTCCACTACATACAGCCTCCGCCGCTGATCGACACAGATGCCGGCGGGGGCTTTAAACTTTCTGACCGCACCCTGCTCGTCGCCGAGCACCGATAGAAAACGGCCCTGCCCGTCAAACACCTGTACCACCCCCAGATAGCTGTCGCTTACCAGCACCCGGCCGGCCGGGTCAATGGCCACGCCCTTCGGCCGGTAGAACCGGCCCGGTTCAACCCCGAAGCTGCCGATGGTGGTGAGGTAGCCGCCGTCCGGGTCGAGCACCTTCACCCGGGTGTTGATAACCTCCACCACATACAGGTTGCCCCCGTCATCTATATCAAGCAGAAAGGGAAAACGATACTCCTTTTTTCCCATGCCCATGACGCCCTCGCTTTTCAGCGGTTTCATGGCGACCAGGTCGTAGATGATAATGCGGTGATTGTCATTATCGGTGACGTAGCATTTCCGCAGGCGGCTGTTCACCGCGACGTCGACGGGATCGGAGGGCTTTCTTTGATCGCGGTCGATCTCGGTGGAAAGCTGGGAGAGAAAAGCCCCGTCGGGGCTGAAAATTTGCACCCGGTGATTGCCCGAGTCGGCAACGTAAATGCGATTGGCGTCGTCAATCCCGATGCCCAGGGGGAAATTGAATTCGCCGTTCCCGCTTCCGGTTGTGCCGAACGCGAAGAGACGCTGCCCCCCCGCGGCGTGGACGCTTACCCGATTGTTGACCCCGTCCAGAATGTAGACCCGCCCGTTGGTCCCGGCCGCCACGTCACTCGGCTGGCGGAAATTGCCCTGGATGAACATAAGGGTTTTCGCCTTCACGACAGGAACGGACGCGGCATGGCCGCGCGGGTGGGGCGCGCATAGGCTCAGAAGGAAAACGAGCACGGCTGATGCAATGGTTGCGAAATGGTTCACGCGCCGCCTCAAACTGTCATCTCACGGTTGGTCTTTGATCTTCCTGCCCGCCGCGTCGGGGTCGAACATGGCGGGCAGATAAAACTTGGTATACTCGTCGATCAGCTTGATCACCTCAAGCTGCGCGAGCTGGTCAATCCGGCTCCGGCTGTAGCCGATCGACTCCAGGGGGAGGTACCCCCGCGGGCGGTGGCATTCCTTGCAGGTCATCGCTTCCTTGGAAATATGCCGCATCAGCTCTTCCTGGATCTTCTTGCGCTCGTCCTCGGTATAGGTGTCCCGCTTGTTCATGAATTCCAGCGCCAGCTCCTCTTTGGGGAATATGTCCAGCCTCCTGCCGCCCTGCAGGGGAACGATCTTCGCGCCATAGCTTCCCTGGACTCCCTTCAGTTCCGTCACCGCCCGCCCGGTTTTGTCGTCGAACCATTGGAAGGCGAACGACTCCCCCTCCCGCGGCCTGATATGACAGGTCTCACAGGCGAGGTAGAAGGTGTGCATGTTGTAAAACGCCCGCAGCTCCTTGGAGACGGCGTGGCAGAAATTGCCGTGACAGCGCAGGCACATCGGTGCGTTTGCTTCATCGGTGTAGCCGGCCTCCTGGGATATGTGAAAGCGCCCCGTTTCCCGGGGCCGTGCCACGGCCTTGGTGAATTTTTCGCCCGTCGCGTCCGCGGGAAGGAGCGTGCGGGTGGGGGCGGGGAAGTAGAGGAACTTTCCCAGATAGAAGAGGCTCACCATGATCAGTATGAGCAGGAGCAGGCCCGCGCCTTTGGCGAGCAGTCTCACGAGCATGCTTGATGGCTTTCGCATGGAACCCCTCTCCTTCCGGAGGTGTCGGTCATTAATTATATGTCAGGCGCGTATCGGATGGACCGTTCGGCTTCTTTGATGCGCTGATACTCCAGCGGATGTTCTTCTTCCAGTTCATGCTCCGGTATCATTCCGTCCAGCCAGATGGTGGACATGGGGAACTTGCCCGGCTTGAGATGCACTTCGTAGAAATGCCATACCATTATGGCGCAGGAGGCGAGTATGGCTTCCATGGTGTGGATAAGTATGGAGACATCAAAAATAAATTTGGGGAAGTATTGCGGAAACCAGAGGAAGAACCCGGTGAGGGTGATGATGATGTTGCCGATCCAACCGGTCCAATATTCCAGCTTCTCTTTATAGGTAAAGCGATCAAAGAGCGGCTTCCGGACGGTGAGGCGAAGGTAGTAACCCATGTTCTGCAAAAAGTCCCGGCCGTCTTTGATCGTGGGGATCATGTCCGCCAGGTATCGCCTCCCCGTACGGGTGAGGGCAATATACCAGAGCTGATAGAAGAGGTTGGCGATCATGAGCACGGCGGCCG
>Ga0255347_1006615_pt1 | contig 12514 bp, 10 predicted proteins | sample wastewater_treat_2_FD_192479 | JGI IMG/M metagenome (GOLD analysis project Ga0255347, IMG submission 192479) | Wastewater microbial communities from Lulu Island WWTP, Vancouver, Canada - plant24 | ecosystem: Engineered > WWTP > Wastewater > Unclassified | place: Canada: Vancouver, British...
TGCGCTCGCAAGCAAGCGACCTCAGTGGGTTGCCCTATGATCTCCTCCAGGCCGGTCGCAGACTCTCCTTCAACCTCGGCGACATCTTCCCGAACCTCAGTTACCCGGTTGTGACCGCCCTGGATCGTGGGGACCTCGATGCCTTGTATGAGGCACAGAAGCGACATGCACCCGGTCAGTTGGGCGACAACGCCACCAAGGAATTCGTCCTCCGGCACGTCTTTGAAATCGCGCCCGAGCTGGTCAAACAGCCATCGGACCTCTTGCGTGTGCTGCTGCGGCGTCACTACCGCGGCCAAAGAATCCCGGCTGACCTCGACGGACGGTTCATCCAGCTTCTGCGCCAGAGTAACGTCTTCGACGACTGGCCACTTGAGATGCTGGTGGCGGATAGAGAAGCCTTCTTCACGTTCCTGCAAGAACGCTGGCCGATCTTCCTTGACCATGAAGCAACCAAAGGGACATCCAGTGTTCGTGAGGATGAGAAGCCCTATGGTCTATCCATTAAGGGACCTATCGAACTTCCCTTCGACCACCATGACATTCGGGTCTACATCGATAACCTGTTCGTCGAGAGGTTGTTGCATTCAGTTCCGCACGAGCATGCGGACACCTTGTCTAAGACCTGGGTAGGCATCGGCGTTCGAACCGCTCCCATCGAAGACAGGTCCCGTCGCCTGGGTAAGCTGATCGACAGCCTGGAGGCATCCATTCCGGCCGAGGACGCAAAGCACACGGACTGGTTCTATTTTGCCCGCGGATGGGCGGAGACGATCCTGCTGGCGAACGATCAGGCCGAAGCGATTTCCGAACCGACGGGAGAACGCATCAAGAACTTGCAGGCTAAGGTGGATGCCGGTTTCGCATGCTGGCTCTTCAAGCGGTATGCCGGGCTGGTCAACCTGCCACCGGTGCCTCCGGTCATGTTGCATCACCTCCCGCGATTTCTTGTCCGCCAAATGGGAGAAAACCGCAACTCCAAGATCGCTCTGATCGTGGTGGACGGCCTTGCCTTGGACCAATGGCTGGTGGTCCGCGAAGCACTTGCCACAAAACAGCCTGAGCTGCGATTCCGGGAGCAGGCGGTCTTTGCCTGGATTCCTTCGCTCACCTCCGTTTCGCGCCAAGCGACCTTCGCCGGCAAGGCTCCCATCTTTTTCCCGAACAGTATCCAGACTACGGACAAGGAACCCGCTCTCTGGGCGCAGTTCTGGGCGGATCAGGGCTTTATGCCAAACGAGGTCGTCTACATCAAGGGCTTGGGTGACGGCGGCCTGGAAAACGTTTCCGAAGCGCTTTCTCATCCCAAGGCAAGGGTCGCCGGGCTTGTCGTGGACAAGGTCGACAAGATCATGCACGGGATGGAAATGGGCACCGCCGGGATGCACAACCAGGTGTGCCAGTGGGCCAAGCAGCCGTACCTGAACACACTCCTCGATCTGCTCTTGGATCGGGGCTTCCGTGTCTATCTGACTTCTGATCATGGCAACGTCGAGGCGGAAGGTTGCGGTCGTCCATCCGAAGGGGCTGTGGCGGACCTGCGCGGCGAACGAGTCCGCATCTATCCCGACGCAGCTCTTCGCGGAAAAGTAAAAGAACGATTTCCCGATGCGCTGGAATGGGGAACCGTTGGTCTCCCGGAGGATTACCTCGCCCTGCTGGCCCCTGCTCGGCAGGCGTTTGTCCAAGAAAAGCAGCGCGCCGTGAGTCACGGCGGCGTTTCAGTCGAGGAACTCATCGTCCCTCTGATCCAAATCGAGAGGAGGGGCGAATGACCAGACGGACCGACCAGATCGGATTCAGTCAGCGGGTACGTCTGGAATGGCTTGAGCAGACGGCCAACCTGATCCTGGCAGGGAATGACAAGGCTGCGGTCAACGATGCCTTGCAGGAGCTGCTGAAGGGCAAGGTTTCCGTCGGCGGCCAGGCCGAGCGCGGCAACCGCGAGAAGATCATTACGATTCTTCTCAAGACGTGGCTGACGGTTCCGAGCGAACTCGAATCGTTGCGCGTCGAAGGCCTGGAGCTCCTCAAACGTGTTCCTCGATGCGATCATCTGGCCATCCACTGGGGGATGGTCATGGCCGTCTACCCGTTCTGGTCGGGTGTAGCCACCCAGATCGGCCGTCTTCTGAGGCTTCAGGGCTCGGCTGCCGCGGCTCATGTCCAGCGCCGGGTCCGCGAGCAATACGGCGAGCGGGAGACGGTTTCCCGAGCGGCCCGTCGTGTGCTGCGTTCGTACCTGGACTGGGGCGTGCTTCAGGAGACCGGCGCAAAGGGGATTTACTCCGCCGGAACGACCCTCGCCGTTGATGATTCCCGACTGATCGCCTGGCTGGCCGAAGCATCCCTCCACGCCCGGGCCAACGGCTCGGCTCCGCTGAGAGATCTGATCGACAGCCCGAGCTTCTTCCCGTTCCGGATCAAACCAGTCCACGCCGAGAGCCTTGTGGCTGCGTCATCCAGACTCGATCTTCTCCGCCACGGGTTGGACGACAACCTCGTCATGCTGCGGAAGCAGACAACAAAAGGAGGTGCACCATGACCATTGCAAATGGTGAACGAACCTATCAACTCAAGGCATTGACGGACTTGTGGACCGGCAACGCAAATAGAAACTCGGACCGCCTGATCACCACCGGCCTTCTCGGCTCCATCCGCTGGTGGTTCGAGGTGTTGGTGCGTGGCCTGGGCGGCAGCGCCTGTGACCCAACCGATACGAAATGTGAAGACCGAAACCATTGTGTTGTCTGCGAACTATTCGGCTGCACCGGTTGGGCGCGGAAATTCAGATTTGAAGTTTCGGATGGGAACGGCAATGCCAAGGTAGACCAGATCAAACAAAACCAGAATTTCAATCTCCGGTTCACACCCCTGCGCCCGATCTGCGATGAAGAATGGGCGCTCCTGGATGCCACCCTTCGCCTGATCGCCGAATATGGGGCCATCGGCGGCAAGACTGTATTCAAGCTAACGGACGAATCCGATAGGGCAAGCAAGTTGCACCACAAAGACTATGGCCTGGTACAGATGGTCACGTCTCAGCAATTCGCTGAAATATGTCGTGATGATCTGGAAAAATACCTGTCGAAATGGCGGAAGCTCAACCACGGTGAGTTCGCCTGGGCTTCTTTGCAGCACTTCTGGTGCGTCAACGGAAAGTATCTCGGGCGGGTAGACAACAATAAGAGCACTTTTAACCAAGTGCTCGGACGTCAGGAGGCAAAAAATCAAGGACAACAGTTGGCCACCCAAAACGATGGAATAGCCAGATGGCTTGCCGGCTCGCAACAAGAAAGCAAGAAGGTGTTCAGCTTCAAGAATCCCGCGAGAACATTTGGCTTCGTGAAGCCCGACCTGATCGATTTCGACGCCATGAAAGAACGCCTGGCGAGCGTTTGGGGGAAGAACGGCTGGGAATTTCTTACCGGAGACAAGGTCATTAAACAGCTATTCGCTGGGAAGAAGGATCGCCCATGAGCTTCGATTATTACGCTTCCCTATCCGAAATGAAAGTCTGCCCGAAACAGGTGAACGAAAGCGGCCTCGCTTCCGGCTTCATGGATGGGTGCATGGTCTGGTCCTGCCGCGATGGGGAAAAGAACAATGCACGCCGATGCTGCATGAAACGGGCAGCTGAACTGGAGCTCAATCTCCCACAGGACCTTCACCTTGAGCCAGACCATGCTTCCCTGCCGGATTCGACCTGGTTCGGCATTGACGTCTCTTTCACACTGGCATCGCCCTGGTACTCGAAGGACGACCGTCCCTTTCATGTGCTGGACAACCCGGTACGCAAGGATCGCGTCTTCGGAGTGCCATTCATGTCAGCGGCCTCCTGGAAGGGACTTCTTCGCTGGGCCTGCCGGATGCAGGCGGGCTTGGTTCAGCATCTTGAAACGCACGACATGAAAATGGACGGGTGGAAGGACCATGCATGGATTATCCATCTTTTCGGCAATGAGAAGGGAGAGGGAAAAGACTTCCGTTCAGGGGCCTTGGTCTTTTATCCGACCTGGTTCAGCAAGGTGGGCTTTGAAGTGATCAATCCTCACGACCGCAAGCGTCGGGCAGGGACTCAGCCCATTTACTATGAGGTCGTCCCGGCAAAGACAAAAGGTAGGCTACGGCTGCTCTACGCGCCTCTGCCGGGAGAAATCGAACGCGACAAAATAATACCGGTTGACTTCATCGACAGTCTCATCGACAGCATAAGGGTGCTTCTCAAAACGTATGGCATCTCCGCCAAACGCACCGCCGGATGGGGTACAGCGAGGATCGATGAGTGGACAGGTTATGTGAAGGCTTCCGCGCAACCTCCAAAGGCTGAACCACGATCCACAAAGAAGACTCTCCGCAGTCTTCAGGACCGTGGCACTCTGGTACGTGAGCAGAGCCCACTCGGTTCCTTCACTTCACAGGATGCGGAAGGATTCAAAGCGGAGATGAAAAGCCGAATTGCCCCGAAACGAGGTGACCAATGACAGGGTTTCAACTTCCGGACACGTTGCGGCAACATCGCCCTCTGCTTTTGGCGTGTGAGGCAATCGGCTGGCTTCACATGACAGGCAAGGCCAAAATCGATTTCCTGCGGGAGCATGGTGGCCAGAAGAACAATTATGATTACAAGAAGTGGCATGAGCAGGAGAATCCACAGTTTCCGTGGGATGATCTGCTGCAATGGGTGAAGGGCAAATTCAGCCTGGGGAATAACGCGTGGCCCGGAACTTTCACAGACTTTCTCTCCAAACATCCGGGCCGAGATGGCGGGGTGCTCGGTTTACTCCAGGCCGGTCATGCTATGGCGTCGGGTATCGAGAAGAACCTTCCGTTGTCCACCGCAAAGTATCTGGGCCAGGATGTCACCCACATGTGGTTGTCCACGGCCTTCGGCTACCCTGTCTGCAATCTGTTAGCCGCCCCGCCTGAATTGCTGACTGAATCTGGTTGGAAACGGCTGCTTGAGGAGGTACAGAATCTCCTCACCGAGCTGCAGCAGCTTGGCAACAATGCTTCCCTAAGCAACATTGATGACTGGTGGCGTTGGCGAAATGAAGCGGTGGGCCCCGAAGGATGGCTGCGCAAGGCATTTACCAGTACTCTGGCCGAAACCAGGTTGCCGAACAACGATGTCACGCTGTTTGACCAATCCTATGTCGCGGCCGCACTGTTCAAAAGCGCAGTTGCCGGTGCGATTTTGGAAGGTAGCTCGTTCCCTTGGCCCAGCAAGGGACTCAAACAACAGACCAGCAATGGACTCAAACAACAGACTCGTTGGCGGCTCCTAACCATCGGGATCGGTGCGGACCACTATGAGGCCCGGGCAGTGAAAATCGGTGACTGGACCGGTGCGCGGCTGGCGATGGACGAGCTATTCAACGAGGTTTGTAGGCTCGTTGAGGTTGATCTGGCAATAGGTTCCCTTTTGTACAGGGACGGGGAGGTTTGCGTCTTTTCTTTCCCAGGAGAGCGATTCGATCACGACAAACAAGGGTATCAGGGTGGTAATTTACGGATCGAGGGTTGGCAATGCTGGCTGACGGAGCAGATTGACGGCTATGCCCGTGACGCCAGCCTCGAGACGCCCCCTTATTGCAATATTAGCGCGCCTTCCCGTTCTCTTGTGGGGATGACGGGGGAAATCCAGAAGGCGCGGGAAACGATGGCCGTGCCGCTTCACCGCGATTGGCAAATTTCCGGGCAGGATTCGTCGGATGGCGGCCATGTCTGCCCGGTGTGCCTTGTGCGCAGAAGCCGCTCAGGGACAGACAAGCAAATGCCGTGCGACCCGTGTAAGGCTCGGCGGACTCATCGCCTGGACAAGTGGTTGAAGGGGGGGTTCGGATCAGACTCCATCTGGATCAGCGAGGTGGCCGATGCGAATGACCGCGTCGCCCTCGTCACGATGAGCCTGGACATCGAGCGCTGGCTGGACGGAACTCGGCTGGATGCGCTCAGGACCCAGGCCATTCCTGAATGGCGCAAATTCAATCCTGTCTTGCAAAACCAACCGAACCCTATTGATCCTTCCACCTGTTTCGACAGCCTCTTTCAGTACATAAAAGGAAAACTCCAGTCCTTTGACAAGGGAGACCCCGTGCTGAGCAGCTTACAGGAGGGGTACCAGCGTGAGACAGATTGGCCATCTTTTTTCTCCAAAATCGTCGAGGATCGGGCTGATGCCCCCGACTGGAACAATCTATCTGATGACGAGCGCGCTGGATGGCTCACGCATCAGTTGTTCCGTAAGCTCGCCTCACCAGGCCGCATCTATCGTTTCTGGCGGCAGGCCGAGGATTTCTTCAAAGCTTTGCTCGATGAATTCCGCGACATAGCGGCCGCAGACCAGAACCGCTGGCGCGTGCACCGATTGGTTATCAAGCCGGATAACGGTTCATCTGGTTCGTGGGAAGACCGGCAGACCTATGGCGGACGTTATGGGGATGCTCCCGTAAGCCTGTTGTATCGTGAACAGACCAAGGACTTCCTCACCATCTGCAACCTAGGCCGACTTCTGAAACCGGAGCGAGACAGGGATTGCCTGCGCGGGATCACTCTGGAGTTGAAAGCGGATGACAGCGTGGAAGTCAAGCAGCTAAAGGTAAAATCGGCAGAGGATGCTCGAGAGACCCTGGGCGTTTATTATCCGGTAATCCCCATTGAGCTTTCCCCGGTGCGTTTTCGGGTCCTTTTGCCGCTTGAGGCCGCATCGACTTGTGTGGATCGGGCGATTGAAGCATGGCGTGATCAATTCGCCCGTGTCTGGGACCGTCTGCCGCTTCGGGTCGGGGTCGTGGCTTTTCCCAGGATGACGCCGTTTCAGGCCGTGATAGAAGCTGCGCGGAACATCGAGGGTGATCTGGATGGGATTAAGAAGGCCGAAACCTGGCGGGTGGCGGGATGCGAAACGCGGGAGGGCGTCACCGCTCTCAGCATCAAGTCGCTCGATCATCGGCAAGAGCTTCTTCAAACCATACCCATCAGACTCCCCGATGGACGAGAAGACGTGTTCTATCCGTACGTTGCCGTGGAAGATAGACAGGCTCGCCTTCCTATGGATTTCCGACATCCCGATGGCCGGGTTTTCAGGCATGCGAAAGACTTGCGAAGCGGGGACGGTGTTCTCGTTTATCCCTCGCTCACCGCCACTCTCTTTATGGACGGCACGGCCAGGCGTTTCGAACCGTTGTGTCGTAGAAATCTAACGGAATGGCTGCGGATGAGAGAGATCTGGAGACTAATAAGCCTGCATGTACCAAGTCAGACCGCGCTCCGTGGCGCATGGTCGGAAATTGTCGAACGGCGCGAGGCCTGGCAAGGGTCAAACGGAACATGGTTCGAGGGAGGGAAGACGGCATGGCTCGATTTCGCACGCGCGGTGTTCCATGAACGTCTGGGTGTTCGAGGCGCTTGCCTTGAGACGTTGGTGGAAACCGCTGGGGACGGACTCCTGGACTGGAGCCTGGAATGGCACATGAGCGTATTAAAAAAACAAGTGTCCGGAGGTGACCGATGACAACAAATAATCAGAGTTTTATGACATTTCCGTTTGCCGGCATGGCGCTCGATCCCATCCATGTCGGCACGGGTGGAACTCGGCTGGGCCGGGTGGACAACACCATAGTGCGCGACCCCGTCACGCGGATACCGAAGATTCCGGGGTCGAGCATCGCGGGAGTCATGCGAGCCTACACAGCCATGGCAAAGAGGAGATACCCCAACTGCGCGGGTCTTGGTCAGCCGGAGCGCGACGGTGCAGGTGGTCATTGCGGAAAGGCGGATTGTCCTGTGTGTACTGTGTTCGGCTTTGCTAAAGGCATAGGCTCAAGTGGCGGGTTCGCGGGACTGGCTGCATTCAGCGACATGCATGTGCTGCTCTTTCCCGTGGCCTCGCAATTGGGGCCGCAGTGGATTACGTGTCCAATGGCATTGCGGCAAACCAGCATCGCGGAATTCTCAGAACTGGGTGACCTGCCTGAGCAGCAGGTCGTTTTCCGCAAAGCGGACGGGGAGGCAGCTCAGCCATCATTGAATTTGGGCTGGCTTTTTCTTCCGGTCAAGACGGATTGGCAGCAACTGGGCGAGGTTGCTCAAAGGATCGAAGCAATGGGTATACCGGGCTACATCATTAGCCGCTTGGGTGTCGTTTCGGACAAGCTGTTCACCCATATCGTGAACAGCAACCTCGAAGTACGGACCTCGGTCGCCATCGATCCGGCCACTGGCGCGGCTGAGGAAGGAGCGCTGTTCACCTATGAGGCCCTACCTCGAGGCTCAGTGCTTTTTTGGGAGCTAACCTGCCGGAATCCAAAACACTTTAAGATCAATCAAGATGATGTGAAGGCGGTCGACTCACCGGAGAAAGTCAGAGATGTTGTTGCTGATGCCCATTCTTATCTGGAACATCTCGGCATCGGCGGCATGGGAAGCCGGGGCATGGGACGGCTGCGCGTGCTCGCAACGAGGGAGCTTGCCGATGCGGATAAGCTAGGAAAGGAGGTCTCGTAATGGACACTCCGACCTTCGAAAACCTGGACCTCGCTTGTGCCAAGGTGGGTAAAACTATCGCGGAGAGGCCGTCAAAGGAGCTTGAGAACCTCATTACAAGCGCGCTCGCTGTTCTGGAAGAGCAAGGAGTTTATGCTCTGTTTCTCTTTCTAAAAACGCGAGGCGGCAGTGGGGCCGAAAATGTCAACCAGAAGATTCATGAGTTCCTGAAAGTGACGCCGCAGCAAGCCCCTTTACTTTCTGACAATGCGGACGTCTTCACCTCGCTTCAGCAGATGGCCAAGGACCTTGACAAGTTACTGCTGGCCCGTGATCTGGTCCGGCAAACACTCGTCTACGCCCGCTATCACGCTCGAGTACAGCAAAAGAGTGAGGTGCGAACATGACCTGGACGGCACTTCGATGGATTTGGCGACTGGAAGCGCCGCTTTTCGTCGGCATGCCTCCGGCAGGGGCGTTGAACCGCTGTAGACCCTATGTCCCGGCGCGTGTGCTTTGGGGAGCTGTAACCGCTGAGATATCTCGATCAACAAACGGTGAAGGCTTTCCGGATTACGGCAAACTTGGGGGGGAAGTTGCTCTCAACTGCCGTTTCACCTACCTCTTTCCGGCCGAGAAACGGGGCGACAAGTTCCTGGCTTGGATGCCGAAATTCGAAAGGAAGAGAGGCGTCCAATGGTATTGCTGCGGCGGCGAGGAGAGTCTGTCGGATCGTGACTTCAGACGTCGTCTACTGGACTCCCGGCCCGGCACCGCAATCGCTCCCGAATCGGACTCAGCATCTGAAGGCACACTCCGGGAGACAGAATGTATCAATCCCTGGTGGCGTGATTCCAAATGTCAGGAGGAATCGAGTGCCGTGCTGCTTTTGGGGTACGTCTTCCTGAGAAACAACGGCTTTCGGAGGCAGTTGGACAATATCGATATCCTCTATGTCGGAGGCGACACCAGATACGGTTTTGGGAAAATATGCCGTGTGGGGTGGCATGAGGTATCCGGTGACTTGTCCGTCTTCGGGAAACGGGTTCATCTGGATGGAGAGCATCCCGAAATACAGAGCGCCATCGTTTGGGGACATGCCTTGGAAGGTGGCCACCTTCAAATCCAGGGAATGCAAGGAGTGAAAGAGCTTCTTGGCGGCTGGGACCAAGGTAGCCCATGGAGAGGGACGCTTACATGGGCTCCCGGATCATTTTGGAAAGAGCCAGCGGTCTGGTCGATAGATAAATATGGATACTGGATGCATCAAGACAAGAGATAGGCGCGAAAAGAAATAACCAGGCACTTCAGGCCTATTTTCACGATCACCAACCGGATCACCGCCGGGCCGACCCGCATCGAACGGGCCCGGGGGTCCCTGGAAGCCGCCGCAGCACTGGCACCCGCACCAGTTGCGCCACAATGCGGCGACCTTCCTGCGGAAGGAGTTCGGCCTGGAAACCGCCCGAATCATCCTGGGCCATCGCTCCTCAGCCATTACCGAGGTCTATGCCGAGCAGGACCAGCAGAAGGCCATGGAGGCGATAGTGCAGGTGGGGTAGTATGTAAGTCACCTTTCCATGGTTATGAAAACAGAATCACGCGAAAGTTTATCGAATGCCTTCGGAGCCATCGATTGTTTCAAAAGTTCCTCATAGGCCTCCAGCATAGAACGCACCGTCTCCTCTTTAGCCGGGTCGGTGCCGTGAGCCAGAAAAGATCGGTTCCTTTGGTTTAGACAGTTTTGCAGCAAGCCATGATGCTTTTGAGGATTTGGCGACAGGCCTCGCCTGAATGACCGTCCCCAATACATCTCAAACAGTTTGATTCCCACCTCATCCTTCAATTCCGCCAGCAGCTCAATCGCATCCACCATTCCTAACTTGAGCGGTCCGCGGCATTCTTCGGCCTTTTTATGGAGCCGGCAGTGAGCACGGCGTGATAAGGGCAGCTCCTCAATCTTCTGCAGCGTAAGGTTTGAAGTATCCACATCGAAGCCGCCTTTCAGCCGATTCTGCACGAGATACTCATAGGCCCGATACAGCCGTGACAGTGCATCATCATAACGGCCCTGCTCCAGCCGGCGGCCGGCGTTTGCATACAGTTCAAACAGCCGTTCCTCACCGTAAGGACGTTCCGCCAGCGTGCGGGTAAAATCGGCGTTGGCTTCCAAACGCTCCCGCCTCACTCCTGTCAGCCCTTCCCTTGGGTTGGCGGCCTTCCTTAGAAGATGCGATGCCCGTTTCCACTGAAACCGCTCCCATAAGTCGTATGCCTGCGAAACCAGAACAATGGTTTTGGCCTGTACCCGCAGCGGGCTGTCCGCCGGCAATGTCTTATCGTATCGCTTCGCCAGTTCCCATGCCGCATAAAAATCCAGTTTATTAAACAGCATCCGGGCTTTATCCAGCTGCCGTTCCGCAAACACCAGTTCGGGACAAAAAGACGAAACTTCGGTCGATTCAACGACCCGGCCGGTCTGGTCTCGCGGACCGAGGATATAACTGACCTCGCCAACCTCCAGAGCGACGGCGGCGGCAAAGAGGGCGGCACTCATGGCCTTCGTGCCGCTGGTGAAATCAACGGTGATGCAGCGGGGCTCGCCGAGTTCCTGCAGAATCTTCAGATAATCTTGATAGAGGGACTGCACGTTGTTTTCGTTGGAAATGGTGTAGGAACGGAAGGAGATTTTTTGGTCAAGCAGAAACGTTTTGATGTGAGGAAGGGTCTGTTCGGCGGTTACGGGCGAACAAAGCAGGACCACATGCTGCGGCTTATGATACTCGACGGCAAACGAAAGGGCTTTTGCAATGTCTGTGCGGGTGCAGCCGGTGCCAACGGTCATGACCAATGTGTTCATAAGGTTTTTCCTTTCATTCATCATCTTTCAATCCCTTATTCATCAGGGGAATTCATCAACAGCAGTCCTGATGAACGAGCGAGCGGAGATCATTGATATGTTTCAATCCCTTATTCATCAGGGGAATTCATCAACTCCAACCAACAACCCGCGTTATCAAGCCAGAAACGCAATTGCTGTTTCAATCCCTTATTCATCAGGGGAATTCATCAACATATCAGGATGGTGATTTGCGGCTATGACGACGAGTAGTTTCAATCCCTTATTCATCAGGGGAATTCATCAACTTATGTTCTGAAAAGTTTTTGCAAACGCTTCGAAGTGGCTTCTGTTTCAATCCCTTATTCATCAGGGGAATTCATCAACATACAGCCGGACTACCGCTTGATAGGTGCGGCTATCCGTTCCTTTGGTTTCAATCCCTTATTCATCAGGGGAATTCATCAACAAATGTCGAGGATCTTTCATATTTAATCGGAATTCTGAATGCGTTTCAATCCCTTATTCATCAGGGGAATTCATCAACATTGCTGTAAGACCAGTAGCACTCAATCAGATTGTGCTTGAGTTTCAATCCCTTATTCATCAGGGGAATTCATCAACAAATATAATTGATAAAATGCGCAAAGGTGAATTTGTGTTTCAATCCCTTATTCATCAGGGGAATTCATCAACAATATCAGGATGGTGATTTGCGGCTATGAAGACGAGTAGTTTCAATCCCTTATTCATCAGGGGAATTCATCAACCTGCCGCAGATGACGCTGATACAATTTCCGGTGGATATGTTTCAATCCCTTATTCATCAGGGGAATTCATCAACTCTTATCGCAGGCACGCAAAAACAAACTATGACGACCTGGTTTCAATCCCTTATTCATCAGGGGAATTCATCAACACACAGGTCTATGAGGACAATGCCGGCGGTATCCACTAGTTTCAATCCCTTATTCATCAGGGGAATTCATCAACATGAATACAAATATTTTATATGCAGATAAAGCAACAATAAAGTTTCAATCCCTTATTCATCAGGGGAATTCATCAACAAACGATCGGTACGATGGATCGGAATCGAAAGGAGTTCCTGATCATCTTTGGTAACGATGAGTCGGCGCCCCTGGCGGGACACCTTGGAACCCTGTTCCTGCAAATAGATCGAGCCCA
>Ga0255347_1006627_pt1 | contig 12492 bp, 10 predicted proteins | sample wastewater_treat_2_FD_192479 | JGI IMG/M metagenome (GOLD analysis project Ga0255347, IMG submission 192479) | Wastewater microbial communities from Lulu Island WWTP, Vancouver, Canada - plant24 | ecosystem: Engineered > WWTP > Wastewater > Unclassified | place: Canada: Vancouver, British...
TAATATGAACGAACATCAGTTGATTATTGCGGAAACCACCTTTGGAGGACGCCGAGAATTGGCTAACCGTCACGGTATAATGGATTACGGTTCCCTTATTTATGTTACTCTCCAGAGAGCACGTACCGCGCGTGAGGCTATCACGATCATTGACGAATTTCTCCAGACATACGGATTTCCTTCAGGTGGTGAATCATTCTCCATTGCGGATAAGGATGAGTGCTGGATAATGGAGATTGTAGGCAAGGGAGAGGAGCTCGGAGCCGTTTGGGTTGCTATCAGGATTCCTGACGGATATATCAGCGCACACGCTAATCAGAGCCGCATACATAAATTTCCCCTCAATGATCCTGAAAACTGCCTCTATACTCCCGATGTAATCTCCTTTGCCCGCTCCAAGGGTTATTTCACCGGCGAAGATAAGGACTTCAGCTTCTGTGATGCTTATGCGCCAGCAGATTGGGGAGCACTTAGAGGCTGTGAAGCCAGAGTATGGGCTGCGTTCAATATTCTTGGTAAAGGTACATTCGATGCAGACAAATATCTGGACTTCGCTTTCGGTCACAATCCTGACAATAAGATGCCGCTATATATAAAACCCACAGAAAAAGTTGGAGTTAAAGAACTCGCTGATGTGATGAGAGACCACTTTGAGGACACTCCGATGGATTTTAGATATGATGTAGGTGCGGGCCCTCACGAGATTCCCTACAGATGGCGCCCTATGGGCTTTGAGGTGGATGGAAAGGCATATCGCTATGAGCGCTCAATCGCTACCCAGCAAACCGGATTTTGGTTTGTGGCTCAATCCCGTGGTTGGCTCCCTGATGAGATTGGAGGTGTGATTTGGTTTGGAGTAGATGATGCCGCAACCTCAGCAGTGACCCCTATTTACACTTCAATTACGGAGGTCCCCTTGTGCTTTAGGGTGGGCAATGGCGGTATGACTACTTACTCGCCTACCTCTGCATTCTGGCTTTTCAATAAAGTCACTCACTTTGCGTATCTCTTTTATAATAGGGTAGAGCCCGTTCTTAGAGCTGAGATCGATGCTTTCGAACTCGGCAGTCTGGAACTTGTCAAAGAGACTGATGCCAAAGCACTCAAGATGCTACAGGCAGGCAACAGAGGACAGGCTATTGCTTCTCTCACAGAATTCTCTGCTAAGAGATCTGAATATCTTTTTAATAGATGGAAAGAATTGGAGGAGTTTCTGCTCATTAAATTCATTGATGGCAATATCAAACAGCAGAATGAGGATGGCACATTCAAGGATAATGGTAGCAACAAGGGTATCCCTGCGCGTCCTATCAATGATATTCCTCGAGAGCGTTGGCTTCGCGCTATTGTCAAGGATCATGGAGAAGTCATGAAGGTTAGTAAATAACAACTTATTAAAGAAGCCCTCGATTAATAACCGAGGGCTTCTTTAATATAAATGATCTGAGGATCTTTTTAGCAATGATTAATTACGCAGTGAGGCAATTTCATTGACTGCATCGATAGCGGCAATGATCTCTTCTTCCGTGGTAAAGGCGCCTATACTCATACGAACTGTTCCGTGATTGTTGATGGTGCCGATACCTTCGTGTACTTTGGGTGCACACTGCAGACCGATACGAACTGCGATGTTGTAGTCCACATCCAGCATGGTGCCGACGTCGCTGGAATCGAAGTTATTGATATTAAACGAGAGCACAGGATTGTGGTTTTCCGCACTTTTGCAGCAATAGAGCTTAACAGCCGGATTCTTGCGCAGGCCATCCACTAGGATATTCCACAACTCCATTTCACGTCTGTGAATGTTCATTATTCCCTGTTCGGTAATCCATTTTACACCGGCATGGAGACCTGCTACGCCCAGAATGTTGAGGGTACCGTATTCCAAACGATAAGGATACTCTTCCAAGTGTCCGGGATAGGCCGAACGGACGCCGGTACCGCCGGCACGTGAATGTTTAATTTCAACTCCTTCACGTACGTATGATCCACCGATACCTGTCGGCCCCATCAGACATTTATGACCGGTAAAGCAATATACGTCAATGTTGCTGGCTTGCATATCCAAATCTACTGCTCCTGCACCCTGGCTTCCATCCACAACGAAAAGAATACCCTTTTTGCGACAGATTTCTCCGATTTCCGTCAACGGTTGAATGGTGCCTACCACGTTGGAACAGTGAGTAACAATAACAAATTTTGTATTTGGACGGATCGCCTTTTCGATATCCTCCGGATGCACATAACCATCCTCATCAAACGGCACATAAGTTACATCTATGGTTCCGGCTTGTTGGTGCATATAGAGGGGGCGCAATACAGAGTTATGCTCCAACATTGTGGTAACGACGTGGGTCCCTTTTTCGACTAAACCGTTGATGATCAGGTTAAGTGAATCTGTAGCGTTATAACTGAATGTAAGTCGATTGTAGTCCTCGCCACCGTTAAAAAGGTGGGTCAACATTTTACGGGTAGAGGTTACCATATCTTCGGCTTCCAAAGCAGCATCGAAGCCCGAACGTCCCGGACTTACTCCCTTGGAACAATAAAACGAGTGCATAAACTCATACACGCTATCAGGCTTCGGAAAACTTGTGGCCGAATTGTCCAAATAAATCAATTTGCTCATATTTATTATAGTATTAATGCGTTAGCTACAATTTCTGCAACGGTCATGATCTTGACATTCAATTTGTATGTGTGATTCAATTGCAATAACTGATCCACACAGTTGTGACAGGGGGTAATTACAATCTTGGCACCACTCTTGCTAATTTGATCGGCTTTGATCTTGCCGATTCCGAGTCGGCGTTCATTATATTCGCTCATAGCCAATTGTCCGCCTCCGCCTCCGCAACAATGGTTGTCGTTGCCGTATGGATCCATTTCAATGATATTGCTGCACGATGCGTGCAACACATAGCGCAGGGTCTTAAACAAACCTCCGTTGCGTATCAAGTTACAGGGATCATGAATGGTAACCGGTTCGCTATTGAGACTTTTATCCAAACGAATCCGCCCTGAATCGATGTACTCTTTGATCAGTTCCACGGCTGTTATCATATCGAATTCGTAGGAATGCCCCAAATAATTAGGTCCTTCCCATCGGTTGGCGTAGGATCCATGTCCGCATTCTCCCAAAATCAAACGTTTTCCCTTTAAACGGAGGACCTCATCGTGAAGGTTGCGGGCAATCAGAGTTGCCTCGGCAGTATTTCCGTTGAAATAGCCGTAGTTGGTTACATCGTAGTATTTGGAGGAAAGGGTCCAGCTTTCTTTAGCGGCATAGAAAATTTTAGCCATAGCCTTAATAGAGAGTGGGAAAAATTTGGGTTCACGCGGATTGAGGGTATAGAAAATATTGCAATCCGTTTCGTCCAACGGAATACGAGCATTTTCGTCTTCCACCTCATCTTGCAGCTCTTCCTCCATCCATTCTATCGTATCCGTATACTCCTCGACGGGAATGGCCATATTGTTGCCGGTCTGTACGGCGGCATCCACCGTGGACTGCAATGAGGCCGGAACCATGCCCATCTCTGCCAACATTTCCCGGCCTTTATGGACGAGATAGGAGATATCTACTCCGATGGAGCAATGGGTGACGCAGCGGCCACACATAGTGCAGGATCCGAAAAGCAGGTCTACCATCTCTTCCGCCGTCTCTTCATTCAAGGGACGGGCATTGACCAATTTAGGCGCATGTTTACCCAAAAAGGTGTTATAACGTTTATATATGGAGGCCACGATATCCACTTTGACAGCGGGAATATACTTCGCTTCGTGGAAGGTGTCATAATACATGCAACTGGTAGCGCAAAGACCGCATCGAACACACGAATTCAGATGGGTGCGTAATTTACTGTCCGAAGTATCGGCCAAAAGGGCCAGCGCCTTTTCTCGTTTTACTGGATCAATCGGTTTCATAGCGTCTAATGTTCAGGCCATGTGCCTCGGCGACCATAAAAATAACCGAGGTGTAAACGGGCAAAAAAGAAATAGAGGATATGACGTGTTTTGCCGAGCGGAAACCACACCAGGAACAAAACGGATATGATAAAGTAAACCATTTCAATGGCAGGTATATGGGGGAATGCCATAAAAAGTGCCGTTATAGCTTGAAATATGGTTGTTAAACCGTTGGAAATGTAGTCGTCAGGGTTGGAAAAAGAGCGCAATTCCTGCTTGACTATACGTTTAATTAAAACCCCCAAACCGCAAAGTGTCGAAATTAGCAGACAACCTCCCAGTATCCATCCCAAAAGTTCGGGCATTACCCAACCTATAAATATATTAATAAGCGAAAATATCAATAGAAGCAAGGATAAAAAGGTCCCTAAATGGTAAATAATTCCTGCGGTGTAGGTAGGAAGATGAAGATAGGCCGATTCTTTATGCTGCGGCATCATGGAGTTGATGTAAGCGTAACGAATGCCGGCCGATGTCTTGCCTTGCGCTTTCGCCTTATCTTTGGGCATCCCAAAACGTATGAGGCGAATAAAATGGCCAAAGAATATGCCGAAACATATTACTGAGGCCACCCATGCTAAAATATGATACCATTCCATAGCACTATACACAACCATCAGGTTTGGGCAATCCGGCTACACGACAAGCGCCACGAGCAGGTCCCAAGGGGAATAGATCATAAATATCTTTTAACTTCAAGCCGGTAGATTTGCAGATTTTGCGAACCATCGGGGCATTGCCATTTTCCAGATAGTGTTCACGTATCACGTCAATTACTTTCCAGTGATCTTCTGTCAATTCACTGATACCGTCTTCTTGAGCAAAAGTTTCTGCCACGGTTTTACTCCAAATATCCGGATCTTTCAAGAATCCGTCTCCGTCAACTTCGTATTGTGCCATATTGAATTTTATTAAATCGTTCCAAACGGCCACTAAGGTAGGAAAAAAACTGTGGTCATCAAAACAATATTTTTCAAAAAATGTTTTTGCCGATAAGTAGTTGGCTGATTATCAAGCTTTGGAGAGGATCTATCTCTGCATTAATGATGTTATGTCCTGCATTGTGTTGTTATGAACGCGGTAGAGGCGTTGGTTGGTGGTTTTTTATTCAATCCGCCGAGTGATTGAATATATTCTCCTAATTTGATATAGTCAAAAAAGCGCGTTAACTCTTTGTTTTGCAGAGTGTTGTTTCCGGAATACCAGGCAGTTTTGATTTTGTGATCCCATTTTTTTTGAATAAAAGCTGCCAATCCACACAACTCATCGGGAGCGGCATCGCCGCCCATAAAACAGACGCAGGTTATTGCATTTTCATATTTGAGAATCAGATTCGAAAGAGCTTTTTCGGATAGCTCTTCCCCAATGTCGCTGCGCAAATGAGGGCTATGACATCCTACGCAGCGATATGGACAGTTGGATAAATTGATAGCCAATGTTACCTCATCGGGAATTTCCTGAAAAACGATATCGTAATCCACATATTTTAGCATGCAATTACTTCCTTTTCTTTTTCCCATTTTCCGTAATAGCGCTTCTGTGCCTCTACCTGACGTGCTGCCGAGAAGTTGCTCACTCGTTTCATATAACCTATAATGCGTGTCAGGTAATCAATATCTTGTGATGAACACTCTGGGCACTGCTTTAAAAAGCGTTTATCAATACAACCGCATTCGTTACATACAGTATTGGGAATATTAAAGGTGAAGTAATTACACCCTTCACGAGCCGCAACGCGTAATAATTGGCGGTATTGAGTTTTGGTGAGATGCTCTTCCAGATTCATGTGAAGTGCTGATCCTCCTGTAAGCCTTTCGATATACTTTCGCCCATGAAGTCTAAATTTATCTATAACGTTGAGCGAACTGTCTTCTACACGATAGAAATAACTGTTGTAACAGTCACGCGGAACGAAATAACCATCTTCGCGATCCCATTTGGCGTGTTTTACTCCCACATTTTCTGCCGGAATCATCTCACAATTGAACATCACTCCATCGGAACGATATTTTTTGTTGTAACTCTCAATAAGTCCAAGAATCTCCTGCACGAAAGTAACATATTCAGGATTGTCATTTATCTCAATACCGCATGATTCGGCAGCTTCAACCAATCCATTGACGCCAATGGTCAGATATTGCCTGCCCATATTGATATATCCCGCATCAAAGAGAGGCAACATCCCCTTTTCCAAAAACATTTTCAGGTTTTCGTTGTAGGCGAGCTGGACTTTGTGGGTCAGATCTACCACCTCAACCAGAAAATCCAGATAGTCTCTTCCGATACGTTTAGCATATTGTACGCAGCGGTTGAGGTTGATAGTTAAAACGCTCTTCGAGCCGGTAGAAACACCTCCCGCACCAAGCGTATAACTAAATCCATTATCCTGGATTTCGTTGCGTAAGCGACAACAACTTGATAGCGAATCGGCGTTTTCACTCATATAGGTAAAAAACGAATGTCCTTCGGCATACATTTCTGCTGTAAAATCGGCATACTCGGTATCGATCAGATCATCGCCTTTGGCAAGCAACGCCATAGTTTCCACAGGAAAGGTAAGTACCGTCCTAGTACGTTCCGCATTGAACCACTTCATAAATCGTTTTTGAAGCCAGCTAAGTGACTCCCAGATAGGACGACTGCCATCCGGAAAAATAAATTCACCGAACAGTCTTTCGAAGTAAGGACGGTCGTAATAGGATATATTCCAGAAAACAGCCTGAAAGTTGCGGGCTCCTGTGGGTTGGTTGATTGAATATACAATTTGCTCGAAACAGTCACAAATGGTCTTGTCGAGAGTTCGACGACGTTTAGACAAATCTACTACTTCATCGATACGATGATAGTAATCATTACCATATTCCTTGCGGATGAAATAGTCCATATACATTAAAAATTCCGGAGTGGCACAAGCTCCGCTCAACATACTGGAAACGATGAAAACGAGATTTACAAATCCGCCGCAAAATGATTTCAGGTTAGTAGGTGGGGTTGAGTTGCCACCGACGGGAATAGTGCCGTTCAGCAACCATGGATACATGGTAATGCTGGCGCAATAGTTGGCGAGATTGGTTTCGTCGTTTTTATAAATAAAATGTTCGTTGAGCATCCCGATATATTTGTCGGCAAACTCTTTTCCATACATCTCCTTTATTTTGTCGGTAAGCATCCTTCGGTTGAGGTTGATGAAGCCCTTTTTGGGCAGCTCTCCAATGAGAGTGGCAATATTTTTCTTTTCTACATTGGCATTTGCATCAAATTTACTTCCTGTAGCGGCATTTTCCGCTTCGCAATAATTCATCAGAAAGTTCATCCTATCTCGAATTTCGCGAGTTTCGGTGTGCTTTTGACGATAGAGCATGTAAGATTTGGCTACGGCAAAATACTTTTCCGCCATCAGCGCAACCTCCACCTGATTTTGAATCTCTTCAACCGTCATCCCATCTGAGATATGTAGGCGTGAGAGGATAGAGACGAAGTCATCTTGCGTAGCAAATGAGCCAACAGATATAAATGCTTTTGAAATGGCATTTTCAATTTTTTTGATGGAAAACGGAACTCGTTTCCCATCTCTTTTCACGATATAAATTTCTTTGTTACCCACCTTATTAGACTATTTAAAATTATTACTATTCTTCAAATTTCAGCAATACGGTAGTTACACCCTAATTTTTGAGGTGTTCCGGTACGATATGGTAGTCTAAAATGCTAACAGCTCCGTGAGTGAGAGTATTTGACCATTTTGGACTGTCCTTTAACCCGAAGACATCAAAAAGTATATTACACGCAAATTGGCAGGTCTTCTGACTTACTCCTGTCTCTGAACGCCTTCCCATCCGATTTAATCGCGACAGTGGCAAAAGGATTGTTCAGCACATTTATAGAGCTTACAGCAGCGGGAACTGTTGCCGACTTTCACGGCATTCCCTTTTCATCTTTATCCGAAATGAGTTTCGGACAAGAACCAAATGCGTCACAAATCTAACTTATTATATCAGTTAAAACAATAAAGGTTTTCAAAAGTTATCAACGCGATGTCCGGCCTTCTACAAAATAAGCACTTTATGTGCTCATCCATATATAGATACGTTGTTCGGAAAAATCCTATCAGTATTCTATCCCGATTCGGGCTTCTACGCCTTTGGTGTAATAATGTTTGATTTCTTTCATTTCGGTGACCAAATCAGCCACTTCGATTAATTCCGGTGCTGCATATCTGCCGGTAATGATGATTTCAGTTTCTGTTGGTTTTTGTGTGATGATATCAATCAACTCCTGAACTGAAAAAAGTCCGTAGTAAACGGCAATATTGGCTTCATCCAATACCACAATATCATATTTTCCGGAGAGGACGATCTCCTTAATTTCATGTAACCCTTGTTGTGCGGCATCAATATCTGCCTGTGTGGGATTTTTTTCTATAAAACAATTAAGTCCATACTGCTTTATTTTCACCATCGGCAGAAATTTCTCTATCGCTTTTACTTCAGAGTAGCGTTGTCCTTTTACGAATTGAGCTATAAATACTTTTTTACCTGCTCCTGCGGCTCTCAATGTGAGCCCAAGCGCTGCTGTGGTTTTTCCCTTACCGTTTCCGGTATAAACGTGAACATATCCTCTATTTTTCATTGTTTTCATAATACCACAAATTTAAACATTTTTAGTCGCTTCAACTTATAACTATATTCTTTAGTATATCGAAACCATTAATTAAAAAACCCTAACTGATCGCAATCAATTAGGGTTTTGCTTTCGTGTATTCGATAAAATGTGTCAACTAACGGTTGCTATCTCTTTTGGAGGTATTTTTTCGGCATTTCTTTTTACCGTTTTATACATGTTTCGTTGTGATTTCATCAAATTGGTCGATTGTAAAGCGATGTTTTTGGTTTCGTTCAAAATAGTCATGAACAAAATACTATTTCGAGTGCCGCATTCCTGTCTTTTAACCCTTTTGATTTGTTTTTTAGTCAAATCAGCACATTTCTCCAAAATTTCATCGCGTAACTCGCTAATCACAGAGAACTTGGAATAGTCGTTTTCATCCAGTTTCTTCATGAAAGTTTCGTACAATTTTGCTACGTGACTACTAAGTTCCTCCAGATCGGCTTCCTGCTCATCGTTAAAACCTTTGTGATTATTTTGGATGTATATCAAACTATCCGCAGTAATTACACGTAAAGCCTTCGTAATTTCGTAGGTGTAATCGACAATTTGAACATATTCCTGTTCAATGTCCAGCTCTTTCAGCGAAATGGTCTGAATGGTTGGAACTACTTCAAATGTGCGTTTATCCTTATATTTTTTGTATAATTCCTCGCTCTTTAAAGCGTTCTTTCGTAGCAGGCGCCGATCTTCGTCTTTAATAGCCTTGATGGTTTTGTCATAAATGCTGAGCAACGATTTGATAGACTCCCTAACTTCAGTGGTTGAAGTCTCGACAACTCCTGATTCATCTACCAGAATCTCTGCCTTGGCAGCTTCAGCTGATTTGCGTTTTTTGTGGAATTTAGAGGACTTGAAAAGAAGGAAAATAACCAACGCAAGCATTCCGAAAACGGCAATTTTTCCTCCAAATACAAGTATGGTAGCAACCAGTCCGGCTACCGTAAAAGCGACCAGTGCCGTTACAAACCATCCGCCGACAACTGTAAGAACTCCGGTAATACGATATACTGCGCTTTCACGTCCCCAAGCCCGGTCGGCAAGTGACGAACCCATGGCTACCATAAATGTCACGTAAGTAGTGGATAAAGGCAGTTTAAGCGAAGTGCCTAAAGCTATAAGCATAGCGGCAATAGTCAGGTTGACCGAGGCGCGAATTAAGTCAAAAGAGGCCCCGGGTTTTAAATTTTGTTCGGGCAGTACAAATCTGCTGTTTATTTTGTCTATAAAAGACTTAGGGAAGATTTTTTTGGCCGCCTTGTTGGAATTTACGCCCCAACGCACCAGTGCTCGTGATAGACTGGATGAGGAGAATCGCTCTAATCCCGCAGTTTGACGGCTTAAATTAACCTCGGTGTCAGTTACAGTACGTGCTTTTTTGGAAAACCATAATGCCAACACCATAACTCCGCCGGCCGCCAGTAGGATTAAAACATCTGCTTTCACGGGCCCTTTTAATGAATACATATAGAGGTTGTCAATTGACCCACCTGCAGCAACAACCTCTTTTGCGTGAAGATAAGAATCCAATCCGGCCAAAGGAGCACCAATGAAATTCACTAAATCGTTACCCGCAAAGGCCAAAGCTAAAGCCATTGTTCCAACCAGCACGATAATTTTCAATATGTTGACCCTAAATAATTGCAGTATGCCCATTATAATCGTCCATCCGGCAAAGGTTATCAAAAGTGTTTTTCCCATATTGGCCTCAATCAAAGCCAAGAACTCATCTACCACAAACGGACTGCCTCTCAATCCCTTGAATACAATAAAATAGGTCATTGCCGTAAGAGCAAAACCGCACCATATTGCCCCTAAATATTTAAACGGCTTTTTATAGTTGAAAGAAAAAATAAGTCTGGAGATATACATGATTACGCTACCGGCTACAAACGCGATAGCTACCGAAAGAAAAATTCCGGAAATAATAGCTAATGCTTTCCCGGAATTGATGTAATCGATCAAGTTACCTCCATTGTTTTGCCAAATAGTGAAAAGCGCAACGGCGACTCCCGCTCCCAACAGTTCGAAAACCAGCGATACAGAGGTAGAGGTGGGCAATCCGAGCGAGTTAAACACATCCAACAAAATCACATCGGTGAGCATGACGGCAAGGAATAGCATCATGATATTTTTGAATGTGAACATTTCGGGATGGAAAACACCGCTACGGGCAATTTCCATCATTCCGCTCGAAAAAAGTGTTCCCAACATTATACCTATGGAGGCAATTGTGAGAACCAACCACATAGGTGCTACCTTGGAACCGATACTTGAGTTGAGAAAATTAACGGCGTCGTTTGCAACGCCCACTGTTAAGTCTATTACTGCTAATCCCAGCAGAATGATTACAATAATTAGGTAAATAGGATCCATAAAGAATATTTCATCAACTTTTTGATACTAATAGATCAATATCAATTTTGAGAATTAACTGCAAAATTATTGAATTAATCCCTTAATAATTTTGTAATCTAAAAACTTAACAGAAATGTAACATCTTTCCGGTATGTGAAATAATTTCAAAATAGGGCTAAATAAAGAACTATTTGTCAAGTCTACACAGCTAGCGGCACAATATTTGTCATCTTTGCAGTATGCAAAACAATGAAATTTATTTAGTGACCGGAGCAACCGGCCACCTGGGAATTACAATAGTATCTCAGTTGATTGCTGACGGCAAAAAAGTCCGCGCACTGGCTCTGCCTGGTGATAAGTTGAATTCGCGCTTACCTTCTCAGGTTGAAGTTTGTTACGGAAACGTAGTGGACCCCTCCTCTTTGGAGGATTTTTTCCGTGTTGATCCTGATACTGATATCTATGTGATACATGCTGCCGGTATCGTGACTACTTCCCTGGAATACCAGCAAATCGTTTATGATGTCAACGTTAAGGGGACACAGAATATTACAGATGCAGCAATTAAGTACAATGCGACTAAGCTTGTCTACGTAAGTTCGGTCCATGCCATTCCGGAGCAACCCAAAGGAAAGATCACATATGAGGTCGATCATTTCGATAAGAATCTTGTTTATGGACAATACGCCCAAACCAAGGCTGAGGCGACTCAATATGTCCTGGATGCGGGGAAAAAGGGTCTGGATGTTACTGTCATACATCCAACAGGTATTTGCGGTCCCAATTCCCCCACCAATAATCACACAGCACAGTTGGTAATTACCTGTTGGCGCCGAAAGATGCCTTCAGGGGTAGTTGGAGGTTTTGATTTTGTGGATGTTCGCGATGTGGCTACAGGAATCATATCTGCCTGTAAGAAAGGGGGCAGGGGAGAATGTTATATACTGAGCAACCGCTATATATCCATTAAAGAATTTTTCAGGACTTTTAAAAACCTCACAGGTAAAAGACAACCCAGATTTATGGCACCAATGTGGCTGGTCAAAATTTTTATGCCTAGCTATAATTGCTTTTACAAGCTCAAAAAACGAACTCCACTATTTTCCACTCAATCGTTGCATATCTTGACAACAAACTCTCTATTTTCATCTGAAAAGGCCCGCAAAGTACTGAATTTTATTACAAGACCATTTAAAGAAACCCTCGCAGATACAATAAGATGGTTTAAAAAAGAGGGAGTCATTGCCTGAGCGGAAATTTAAGCTATTTTTCAGTCAAAATGATACTTGGTGACTCGTAAAAACACTTGTCATCAATCTGCATTCTTAGATATTGTTCTACTTCTTTTCTCTTGATAAGAACTATTCTTTCTTGATAAAAAACGGATGATTTCTCATTCTTGGCAATAAAATAGTGGAAGGTTTCACCCGGATTAATATTTTTGATAAATGAATATCCTATGACTGTTGGTTGCTCATCCAATAAGTTTTCAAACATCGC
>Ga0255347_1006630_pt1 | contig 12485 bp, 11 predicted proteins | sample wastewater_treat_2_FD_192479 | JGI IMG/M metagenome (GOLD analysis project Ga0255347, IMG submission 192479) | Wastewater microbial communities from Lulu Island WWTP, Vancouver, Canada - plant24 | ecosystem: Engineered > WWTP > Wastewater > Unclassified | place: Canada: Vancouver, British...
AGGCTTTGAAGTTCGCGAAAATCCATAACGGACACCTCCCGAACTCGGATTGGCACTCATGTCAACAATAGATCCCAGGAGTAATATATTCTGAATGAGAGGAAAGTTCAAGGGGGGGTTCCAGGAACCTACAAAATATATTCCATACGGTGAACGGACTCACCGCCGGTCAAACTGAAGCCTCATGCCAAACAACACGAAACGGGACGGAATGGGAAAAGGGCCTTGAACTTCTTGTAACCATGAGTATAATAATATATATCTTATGAATGCATGATAAGGGAGGTACAGTCATGAGCCTTGGGATGAGGATACGCACCCTGCGCAAGGCCCTCGGCCTTACCCAGCAGGGGCTCGCCGACAGGACGCAGGTCAGCAGGATATACATACAGGCGCTGGAGAGCAACCGCAGGACCCCCTCGATGAAGCTGCTCTCGCGTCTTGCGGAAGCCCTGGAGGTGGAGGTCCAGGACCTGGTTAAGAGCCTGACCGCTTCCAGCACGGGCAGGTTGCAGCTGGAGGAGGTCCTGCAGGCACCGCCCGATACCGAGGTCTGGTACAGGAGCAAGAGGCTCAAGCCCAGGGATCTCAAGTTCGTCCAGAGCCTCATCGACGCCGCGGTCTCCCGGTGGGAGGCCGAGGACGGCGCGGATGAGGGCGTCTGAGGCCCCGCGGTCCGTCATGAGCCGACGCGCACGCGACAGCGCGCAGGAGTTCGATTTTCCTAGCGCGCCCGACTTCATACCAGACTGGGCGATTCGCGAGGGCGCCGAATGGGCCGGGCTTGACGAATTTTCGATCCTGGTGAAGGCCGAGTCGCGCACCGGCAAGGTGCTTGAGTTGGACTACCAGGATCTTCCCTCCGGGACGTGGGGGGTGCACGTAGTCCGCGGCCGCAGGGGGATGATCATCGTCAACAACCGGCTACCGCTCAGCTGGAGGCGTTTCGCGCTGTTTCACGAACTCTACCACCTGCTTGAACACAACGGCGGCTCCGACCTTTGGACGCGCACCGCCACGCCTATGTCGAGCTTCGAACGCCAGGCCGACCTGTTCGCCTGGGGCGTAATCAACCAGGAGTGGAGCAGATGCTGGGCTCACGCGTCGACGTGACCGACGTGCGGCTTCCGAGATTCCCGGTTTTTTTACCAATGGCCTCCTGCCCGAGGCGATGCGTGTACTGCCACCAGGGCGAGATCACCGGCGAGGGTGGCGTCCCCCCGGCATCCGTAAAAGAGAGCCTGGCCCGCCTCGAGACCCCTCACGAGATCTGCTACTTCGGCGGTAGCTTTACCTGTCTTCCCGAGGAGCAGAGGGGAGCCTATCTGGACGCGGTGCGATCCGCCCCGGACGGAAGCGTCGTGCGGTTCTCGACGCACCCGCTATGCGTCGCCGGCCCCGTCCTGAGGGGCCTGTCGACGCACCCGGTCTCCATGATAGAGCTAGGGGTGTCCTCGCTGGACGATACGGTCCTCGCGGCCTGCAACAGGGGGTACACGGGCGAATTCGCCCTGGGCGTCATGGATTTGGTGATGAGAGAGGGTTACAGGCTTGGTGTCCAGCTTATGACCGGCCTCCCTGGGCAGAGCGAAGAGAGCTCCCTAGAGGACCTGCGGCGCATCGCGCTGCTGCGCGACCGGGCGGGCGCGCCGGCGGTATCGCTGCGCATCTACCCCTGTCTCGTGCTGGAGAAAACCGGTCTCTCCGAGATGTTCAGGCGCGGCGACTATTCGGCCCCCTCTCTGGATCACGCCGTTCTTCACGCGGGCAGGATGCTGCGCGAGGCTAAGCGACTTGGCTTTCTCGTCCAGCGCGTAGGACTACACGACACGCCCAGCCTGTCGACGAACGTCGTCGCCGGTCCCTACCACCCGGCGTTCGGAGAGCTCGCCCGCTCCGTCGAGCTCGTTGCATGCCTGCTGGAGGCCAATCCCGCCGGCCCATGGGAGATAGATGGACGACGGAGGTCCATGCTGTTCGGACATGACAGGTACGGGCTGCGCCATCTTGCCGATAGAACCGGGCTGTCGCCGTCCCGAATCGAGGAGCTGATCAGGTTCAAAGAGGTCATGACGGGCAGGCGAGGAACCAACGACGTGCCTGGCGATTGACGGGAGGGTTGTTTAAGAATAAACTTGAGTCCAATCTCATGCTGTAAGTAGCAGGCAGTTTCGGAGGTGCCTTTCGTGGACGGCTCGCAGCTTCAGGCTCTTTTGAGGAGTAAGGTGGAGACCATGCCGAACAAGGCACGGAGGGTTGTGGAGTATCTCCTTGCGAACGCTAGGGAGGCGGCCTTTCTGTCGATAGGCGAGGTCGCGGAAAAGCTCGACGTGTCCAAGGCGCAGCTTGTCCGCGTCGCGAGGCTGGTCGGATTCGATGGTTACGCGGCCCTCAAGGATGCTCTGAAGGACTTGGTGCTTGAGCAGGTGAACCCTGCGGCTCACCTCGGCCGCGCCCTCAAGGATTGGAAGCGGATGCCGGAGGAGATCCTGCGGCTCGAGCACGCGAACCTCGACGACACCTGGAACCAGCTTAGGCCCGACAAGATCGCCTCCTTCTGCGACATGGTGAGCAGTGCCCGCATGGTCTACTGCATGGGCTGGGGGATATCGTCGATAGTAGCCGAGTCGCTGTTCACCCGCCTGCTCGAGACCGGGATACGCAGCGTGCTGATGAAAAGAGGGTCCCTGGCGCTGATAGAGCAGACAAGGGCGGTGACCGCAGGCGACCTGCTCGTGGTCTGCGAACTCCCGAGCTACGTCATCGAGGTGACCAAGTCCGTCCAGAAGGCGGCATCAAGCGGTGCCTCGATAATAACAATCACCGACAGCCCCGCAGCCCCGGTATGCCAGTCGTCCACCCTCTCCTTCTACGTGAGCGACACCACCCCGACCTTCGGCAGCAGCCTGGTCGGCCCGATCTTCCTCGTGCACATCCTGACGTCCGTCCTGGCGTCCACCCTGGGGGACTCGGCCAAGGAGGCCCTGAACGACCAGAAAATGGGGCTGCACGACGAACAGATCTACCATCCGGCGTACGGCCTGCGCTATTGAAGGAAGCCCGGCGCCGGTCAACCAAGGCTGTGACGCCGGGCTCAAGTCCATCGAATTCGCCGCGGCCCTCTCAGGCCCGCAACTCCAGCTCGTCCCCCGGATTCATTATCCTCACCAGCGCCCTCTCCCCGACGGCCCTGGCGAAGTCCCCCGGGTCGGCTGAGATGACAGGGAAGGTCCCGTAGTGCATGGGCACCGCGATTTCCGGGCGAATAAACTCCACCGCCCTAGCGGCGTCGGCGACGTCCATCGTGTAGTTGCCCCCGATCGGAAGCAGCGCGGCCTTAACTCTCTCGGCGGCGAGCAGTTGCATGTCCATCGTCAGGCCCGTGTCGCCCGCGTGGTAGATCCCGACGCCTCCCATGTCGAGCAGGAACCCGCACGGATTGCCCCCGGGTATGAGCCTGCCCCCCTCCTCTATGTCCGACCCGTGAAGCGCGGGGGTCATCTTGACCCTGCCGAAGGGAAAAGCGAAGGCGCCGCCGACGTGCATCGCGTGGCAGGAGACGCCCTTGTTCCCCATGTAGTTGCACAGCTCGTGATTAGCCACCACTGTCGCTCCCGTCCTCTTCGCTATGGGGACTGCGTCCCCCAGGTGGTCGCCGTGGCCGTGGGTGACCAGGATATAGTCAACGGCGGCCAGATCCTCCAGCTTCACCGCGGCCGCGGGGTTTCCCGAGATGAATGGGTCGATCAGGAGAGTGGTGTTTTCGCTCCGGACCTCGAACGCGGCGTGACCGAGAAAACGTAGTTTGACCATTTACAGTCCTCCTTTTTCTATGTCTTCGGCCGTTCCTCCCGCCCCTTGGGCTCGCCGGCAGTCGGCAAAGGCGGGAGGACCTGGATGTGCAGCTCCTCAAGCTGCTCCGGCGACACGGCGGAGGGGGCTCCCGACATGAGGCACTGCGCTTTCTGGGTCTTGGGGAAAGCCATGACGTCGCGGATCGACGACGCGCCCGCCAGCAGCATAGCCAGCCTGTCCAATCCCAGTGCTATGCCTCCGTGGGGAGGCGTCCCCATCGAGAGGGCGTCCAGCAGGAAACCGAAGCGCCCCCTCGCCGCCTCCTTCGAGAATGCCATGCAGGAGAAGACCTTCTCCTGCATCTCCGGGTCGTGAATCCTTATGGAGCCTCCGCCGAGCTCGTTTCCGTTCAGCACGCAGTCGTAGGCCCGGGACCTGGCCTCGCCCGGGTTCGAGTCGAGAAGCGCTATGTCCTCCGTCATCGGCGAGGTGAACGGGTGGTGCACCGAGCTCCAGCGGCCTTCTTCGGCGTCCCACTCGAACAGGGGGAAGTCCGTGACCCACAGGAACTCCCAAGCCCCCTTCGCCACCAGGCCGTGCTCTCTGGCGAGCTCGAGCCTGAGCGCCCCGAGTATCTCGGAGACCTCCCGCCAATCCATCCCGGCGATCACGAATAGCGCATCCCCGTCACCTATCGCTCCGGACCTCGCTAGAAGGGAGCGGCCTTCTTCGTCTATGAACTTCGCGAGCGGCCCTTTCAGCTCGCCCCCCTTCATCTGGAGCGGCGAGAGAGCCCTGGCTCCCAGCCGTTTGGCCCTCTCCTCAACGTCGGACAGCCCCTTCCTTGACAGCGACGCTCCGCCCGGCAAGGGCAGCCCCCTTATGAAGCCCCCGCCGGCAAGCATTTCTTTGAACGGCTCGAACTCGGTGTTGACGAAGACGGGCGCTAGGTCGTGGATCTCGGTCGGGATCCGCAGGTCTGGCTTGTCGCTGCCGAATCGGTCCATCGCCTCCCTGTAGGTCATGCGTCTGAACGGTACCGGGATCTCGGTGCCGACCGTCTCCCTGAACAGGCCGTGCAGGTACCCCTCGATCAGGTCGAATATATCCTGCTCGACCAGGTAGCTCATCTCTATGTCGATCTGGGTGAACTCCGGCTGCCTGTCGGCCCTGAGGTCCTCGTCGCGGAAGCACTTCACGATCTGGAAGTACCTGTCGAACCCGCTGATCATCAGTATTTGCTTGAATATCTGCGGCGACTGGGGCAGGGCGTAGAACGCCCCCGGGTTGACGCGGCTGGGGGACAGATAGTCGCGCGCCCCCTCCGGCGTGGACAGGGTAAGCATGGGCGTCTCCACCTCGAGAAAACCTCTGTCGGAGAGGTAGTTCCTGGTGTGCATCGAGATCTTGTGCCGCAGCCGAAGGTTTCGCTGCATCCTCTCCCGTCTCAGGTCGAGATACCTGTAGTGAAGCCTGAGGTTCTCGTCCACCCTGTCGGTCGTGTCCCCCACCTCGAATGGCAGCGGGGCCGCCGGGGCCAGTCGAATGAAGTCATCCGCCATTATCTCCCAGTTCCCGGTCCTCATCGAATCGTTGGAGGTGCCCTCCGGGCGAACCCGTATCCTGCCCCTGACCGCGATCACGAATTCGCTTCTCAACTCCTTGGCCCGCTCATGGACCTGTCCCGCGAGCTCCGGGTTGAACACGACCTGGACTATACCGGTATGATCCCATAGGTCGATGAATATCAGGCCGCCAAGGTCCCTCCTGCGCCTCACCCAACCGTTTACTACGACAGGAACCTCCGTGCCGTCGCGCCCGGCGACATCGCCGCAGTAGACGGTCCTCTGCCAATCCCTGTTGAAATACCGCTGCTCGCTAGCCATAAAAAAGCTCCCTCCAGAAGTCGACGTATCTACAACCTCGCTGATCCACTGAATAACGCGGGCCCAGCGCCCCTCGTGATCAGGCCGGACCTCCTCGTTCGCCCAAGTCTATCTTTTCTCGGGATCCGCCCCGAGTATCTCCTCGACGAGCGCGTCCAGCGGGACCTTCCTCTGCTCCGCGGTCGACAGGTCCTTCAACATGACGACGCCCCCGCTTCTCTCGTCCTCGCCGATTATGCAAGCGTACCTGGCGCCTCGCGCAGAGGCCGCCTTCATCTGGGCCTTCATGCTCCGCTCCGCCAGGTCCATCTCCGCGGCCAGCCCCCCGCGCCTGAGCCTGTCCACGAGCCTCAGGACATCCATCCTCGAGGCGTCGTCCTGGGCCACGGCGAACACATCCAGGGAGGGTGCTGGTCCGAACGAGCATCCCTGCTGATCCATCACCATGACGATGCGATCCACTCCCGCTGCGAAGCCCACGGCAGGTACGTGCGGGCCTCCGATGGCCTCGGCAAGGTTGTCGTAGCGGCCGCCGCCGCAGACCGCATTCTGCGCTCCAAGCTCTCCGGACAGTATCTCGTAGGCAGTCTTGGTGTAGTAGTCAAGCCCTCGGACCAGCTTTTTATCGAGGCGGTAGGAGGCCCCTATCGCATCTAGGCCGGTCCTCACGCTGTCGAAGTGATCCCTGCACTCGTCGCAAAGGTGAGGATACACATCGGGCGCGCCATCCGAGACCTCCCTGCACGACTCGTTCTTGCAGTCGAGTATGCGCAGCGGGTTCCGCTCCAGCCGCGTCAGGCATGTCGGGCATAGCCTGTCCCTCGCGGACGAGAAGTATTCCACAAGCCTGTCCCTGTAACCAGGGCGACAGGCCGGGCATCCCACCGAGTTTATCACCACCTCGAGGCTGGCCAGCCCCAGGCGGCGAAAGAGCTCCAAGGCCAGGGCGATGGTCTCGACGTCCGCGTACGGCGAGGCGGCGCCGATGCTCTCGAAGTCCACCTGCCAGAACTGCCTGAAGCGCCCCTTCTGCGGTCTCTCGTACCTGAACATCGGGCCGACGCACCACAACTTCACCGGCTGCGCCAGCTTGTCCATGCGATGCTCAAGGTAGGACCGAACCATCGACGCGGTGGCCTCGGGGCGGAGGGTTATGCTGCGGTCTCCCTTGTCCGTGAAGGTGTACATCTCCTTCTCCACCACATCCGTGGCCTCCCCTATGCCGCGCGAGAAGAGCTCGGTGTGCTCGAACAGCGGCAGTTGCACCTCGGAAAACCCGAAAGTGCGGGCGACATCCCCGACTACCTCAAAAACACGGGCCCACTTCCACGATTCCTCCGGGAGAATATCCCGGACTCCCTTTGGCGCGGTGATCACATCCATGCAATCTCCTCCATACCGAGGTTTAAATATTCGACAAAACCCGGCCCCATAGTTCGGGCCGGGCGCGCAGGCAACAGAACAGAGTCTTGCTTCAACGCGATTCAAGCTGGAACTTGATGGCGGTTCTCTCCTCGTCCTCTATGGCAATCTTCGAAAAGGCGGGTATGCAGACAAGGTCGATCCCGTTCGGGGCGACGTAGCCCCTGGCGATCGCGATGGACTTCACCGACTGGTTGACCGCGCCCGCTCCTACCGCCTGAACTTCAACCGCCCCTTTTTCCCGCAGCACCGCTGCTATGGCACCTGCGACCGACTTCGGCTGTGACTTTGCAGAGACCTTGAGCACTTCCATGAGTAGCGACCTCCTTCGTAGTTGAGGATCTACGCGTATCGGAACGCACCCGAACGGGCCCTCGCCCTCGTGACCGTACAGGCCCGCTGAGGCGGAATGCCAATAGAATCTGCCGCCATGGTTCTCCGAAAGTTTACCCGATGATGATGTAAGTATAAACTCAGACCAAAGAAAAATGCAAGGATCTATTCGCCGGGCGAAGGAGGCGCTACCTGCCCTCTCTCCTGGAGAGGGCCCGCTCCTCGAGCTCGACCAGGCGTTTCCGGTCGTTCTCTCTCAAGCGCGAAAACAGCCTCTCGCGCGACGCCGCGCCAAGCGCGCCTCGCCCCCCCTTCTCCCTGTCCTTCAGGTCGCCCCATGATACCTTCTCCTTGCCCCTGTAGAGGTCGAAGTCGGCGAGCCTTTCGCCGTCGGCGGAGTATTCGAGTCCCACCAGCAACCCCTTGACCTGCTCCGCTGAGAGAAAAGTGAACAGGCGGAAGCGGTATACCCTCACCGGCAACAGTATGTGCGCGTAGTCCTTCCCCCACCCCTCCCCCAGGATCATGCCGATCTCCAGTCCGTCCAGCACCGTGCGAAAGCGCTCGGCATGGTCCATGTAGCTTCCCCAGGAGTCGTAGACGCGTATCTCCATCTCGTTCCACGAACGGTTGTCGAGCCCTTCGCTGAAAAACCAGAGGGCGCGCGCCCTCAGGAATGAGTACAAGTCGTGAAAGAAGACCCCCGTCACCAGGAGGACGTCGTCGAGCAAGTCCGCCATCGTTACCGGGCCATTGAGCGGGGAACGGGTGAAACAGACCGCGATATCGTTCTTCCTCTGGCTCCCGAGGAGGGAGCGAAGCCTGCCCCTGCGGACTGTCGCCCCCTGGATTCCACCGTTGGAGAGGTCGTTCTCCATCTGGGCGACAATCTGATCGGACTCGCCGAAGACCCGGAAAAACAGGATTCTCGGGAGCAGGCGGACCGACTCCATGGCGCGGGCCGGGTCGTTCGCCAGCGCGGCGAGCACGTCGTCCGAAGGGGACGCGACCACTCGGTACTCCCTGTTTCCGTCGTCCTCCCTGCCGTGCAGGGCCACTATAGTCTGCCCCTCTCCAGCGGAGTCGAGCGCGCTCTCAAAAGTATGCCTTACTACCTGGAAAGCCGATTCCAGGGCGCGATCCAGGCCCTCCCGGTCGCCCCGGAGAAGCATGCCTCGCGGACCCCCTCTCACAATGGAAAGCATCAGACCACCTCCCGCATGATCATAGGCCTACCTTCTTCCTGTTAAATCGGGCGTCGTCCACGTACTTGGGATAGGGGATCGAAAGTACGACGCCGGAGTCCACATTCAACACATGGACCGCCTTCAACCCGTTGAGGAAGATCTTGTCCCCGTCGGCGTCGACCTCCGGGGGCATCGAGTGCCCGAAGAGGTTGAAGCGCGAAGGCGGAGTTCCAAGCCGCTCCGGTTCATGGCTCAGGTTCAGATCAAGGCCGAAAAGGTTCAGCCGGGCACCACCCTCTATCACCAGCCCTTCGGGGAAGAACTCCCTCACGCTGCACTCGTGATCGTGATTGCCGGTTATGATCACCAATCTGTCGCCACTCAGGGGCGACAGGACAGACCTGAGCTCCGCCAGCTTCTTTCTATAGAGCGGCAGCTCCCCCGGGTGAAGCTCAAGCTTCACCTCGTCCGCAAGATCCCCGGTGTGAATGATGCACAGGGGCTCGAAATAGTCGACGAGGTGTCTCATGGCGCTGTAGAATGTCGAAGGCGTATCGGAAAAGTGCAACAGCACCCGGCCTCTGTGCTCCCTGGCCTGCTCCGGGAGCGAAAGCCCCAGCACCATCCTGCGGTAAAGCGAATGCCAAACGTCTCTCTCCATGGACCATTCTTCCCTTCTTCCGCAAATTGTATCATGATATTTCAACCCAATTCTCGTCGTGCTAGAATAGGCACATGGACCATTTACTCACACCAGCCGCCCGGGGGAGACGACTATGATCGCCGGACACAGCGCCCGAATAGCAAAGGATCTCAACCTGACTCAGGCATCCGTCGAGGCGACTCTCGCCCTTCTCGGGGAGGGTTGCACGGTGCCCTTCATCGCTCGCTACAGGAAGGAGGCTACAGGCTCGCTTGACGAGGAGGAGATCCTCGCTGTAAAGACTCTGTCCGAGCGCCTTGAGGCGCTGGACACAAGGAGAGAGAGCATCATAGCCTCCCTCTCGTCGAAGGGGGCCCTGAACCCCGACCTGGAGAGATCGCTGCGCGCCGCGACCACTCTTGCGGAGCTCGAGGACATCTATCTGCCCCATCGCCCGAAGAGAAGGACGAGGGCCTCCATCGCGGAGGAAAAAGGGCTGGCTCCGCTCGCCGACAGGCTGTTTCAGCAGGCCGGGGAGGATCCGGCCTCCCTGGCGGAGGAGTTCGTATCGGCCGAGCGGGGCGTGGACTCGCCCGAGGAGGCGCTCCAGGGGGCGATGGACATAATTGCGGAGCGGGTCAGCGAGGATATCAACGCTCGAAGACGGATGCGCGTGCTGTTCGCCGCCAGGGGGAGGCTTTCCTGCAGATGCGCCAGGGGCAAGGAGCAGGAGGCCTCCAACTACAGGGACTGGTTCGACTGGGAGGAGCGCGCGGCCTCCGCACCTTCGCACAGGGTGCTCGCGATGTTCCGCGGAGAGCGCGAAAAGCTGCTGTCGATCTCCCTGCTCCCCCCGGAGAACGAGGCGCTGCGCATAATCAAGGAGCTGTTCGTTCGCGGTGGAGGCCCCGACTCCGCACTCGTCGAGGAGGCAGCCGCGGACGGCTACAGGCGTCTGCTGGCCCCCTCCATGGAGACCGAGCTGAGGAACGCCCTCAAGAAGAAGGCGGACAGGGAGGCCATCGCGGTCTTCGCCCGGAACGTCAGAAAAATCCTGATGGCGCCTCCGCTGGGCCCGAGAAACATCCTGGCCCTGGACCCCGGCTTTCGCACGGGATGCAAGTTCGTATGCCTCAACAGGCAGGGCGACCTCCTTCACGACGGCGTCATCTACCCGCACCCTCCAAGGCAGGATGAGAAAGGAAGCGCTCGGGAGATTCTAAAGGCGATTGAAACTTACAGTATCGAGGCGGTAGCCATAGGAAACGGCACTGCGGGGCGCGAGACCGAGCGCTTTATCAGAAGCCTGAATCTCCCCGGGGACATCGTCGTGACGATGGTGAACGAGAGCGGGGCCTCGGTATACTCCGCCTCCGAGGCGGCGCGCAGGGAGTTTCCCGATCGTGACATAACCGTTCGAGGGGCGGTATCCATTGGCCGCAGGCTGCTCGACCCGCTGTCCGAGCTTGTCAAGATCGACCCCAAGTCCATCGGCGTGGGGCAGTACCAGCATGACGTGGACCAGAAGGAGCTGAAGGGCGCACTCGCCGCTGTCGTGGAGTCTTGCGTCAACGCGGTAGGCGTGGACCTGAACACGGCCGGCCTGGAGCTTCTGTCGCACGTGTCGGGACTGGGAGCCTCCGTCGCCGAGCGAATAGTGCGGCACCGCGCCGAACACGGCGCCTTCTCCTCGCGCAAGGAGCTTCTGGACGTGCCTCGCCTCGGGCGAAAGGCGTTCGAGCAGGCAGCGGGCTTCCTCCGAATAAGAGGGGGGATCGAGCCCCTTGATGCGTCGGCTGTCCACCCGGAGAGTTACGCCCTGGTGGAGAGGATGGCGGGAGACCTGGGGAGCTCCGTGGCCGATCTTCTGGCCAGCCCGGAGCTGAGAGAGAGGCTTGATGTCCGCAAATACGTGTCCGCTGAGGTCGGCCTGCCTACCCTTAACGATATATTGCGCGAGCTGGAGCGTCCTGGAAGGGACGTCCGTGACAACTTTGAGCCCTTCGCCTTCGCAGAGGGGGTGGAGAGCATGGAGGACCTGACCCCCGGCATGGTGCTACCCGGTATAGTGACCAATACCACCTCATTCGGCGTCTTCGTCGACATCGGCGTGCACCAGGACGGACTGGTCCACAGGAGGCACGTGCCGCGCGGCCGCGAACCTCAGCCGGGAGACAGGATCGAGGTCTCCGTCATAGAGACGGATCTGTCGAGGAGAAGGATCTCGCTGTCACTGTTCGAAAGCGGAAAGGGCACAGGCAGTTGAAGGGCGGGAGAGTCGTGGTGATCGGCGGTGGACCGGCGGGACTGCTGGCCACCGGGAGGGCGGCCGAGCGCGGTGCTCTCGCTGTGCTGCTGGAGAAGAACGCCGCTCCGGGGAAGAAACTGCTGCTTAGCGGAAAGGGGCGGTGCAACCTGACGAGCTCCGAGGAGGACACGGACCTCTTCCTGTCTAAATACGGCCGCAACGGCAGGTTTCTCTACTCGGTCTTCTCCAGGTTCGGCCCGGCCGAGACCATCTCGTTCTTCGAGTCGATCGGGGTCGAGTTGAAGGAAGAGAGAGGGAAGAGAATCTTTCCAGCCGCCGGGGGCGCTCCGGGCGTGCTAGACGCGCTCAGGCGGTACGCCGTGGGGGCGGGCGCGGAGATTCGGTGTGAGAACGAGGCCCTCGACCTCGTGTTGCGCGAAGGTCGCGTCCGAAGCGTCCTCACCAAAGATGGCGAGATCGAAGGGGACGCGTTCATAATCTGCACAGGCGGCAAGTCCTTCCCCAGGACCGGATCCACCGGCGACGGATACCGTTTCGCGCGGAGGGCGGGACACACCGTGATTCCTCCGGTTCCCGCGCTCTGTCCCGTCAGGACGGCCGAGCAGTGGCCCGAGACCTGTCACGGGATGATCCTGCGCAACGTGTCCCTTTCCCTGCGACGAAACGGTAAGGTCACATCGAGCCGCTTCGGGGAGCTGCTACTCACCCATTTCGGGTTGAGCGGGCCGATCGCCATGGATATGAGCAAGGAGATCGCCGCAGCGCTGGAATCCGGCGGGGGAGAGCTCGTCATCGACCTGAAGCCCGCCCTCACCCACCAGGTGTTGACGAGGAGGATACGGCGAGACTTCGACAGGCTGAGCGGTAAGCACTTGAAGGAAGCGCTCGGCGGTCTTCTCCCCTCGGGACTCATCTCGGCGGTGATCATGAAGTCCCCGATACCTGAGCAG
>Ga0255347_1006638_pt1 | contig 12473 bp, 10 predicted proteins | sample wastewater_treat_2_FD_192479 | JGI IMG/M metagenome (GOLD analysis project Ga0255347, IMG submission 192479) | Wastewater microbial communities from Lulu Island WWTP, Vancouver, Canada - plant24 | ecosystem: Engineered > WWTP > Wastewater > Unclassified | place: Canada: Vancouver, British...
TGCTCTGGTATTCGGGCAGGTGGTTGCTGCCGCGGGCTTCCCCGAGAAGCCAATCACCTACATGATCTGTTTCGATCCGGGCGGCGAGTCCGACATCACAGCTAGGCTGCAGCAGAAGTATCTGGAGGATGCTCTGAAGGCCAAAGTCGTCATAACCTACAAGGTAGGCGGCGGAGGCGCGGTTGGTTGGTCGGAGCTTGTCAGATCCAAGCCCGATGGATACACGATCGCGGGCGATAATCTTCCTCACACCATACTCCAACCGATGCAGCGCGGCGACGCGGGCTATACCACCGAGCAGTTGAAGAGGGTCTATTGCTTTGAGAGCACTCCCTGCGCTCTTGTGGTCAAGAACGATAGTCCCTTCAAGACACTGGCCGATTTCATTGCGTTCGCCAAGAAGAACCCAGGCGCGGTCACCCTGGGCGGCAGCGGCAGCTGGACCGCAAACCATCTGGGCACAATTGAGCTTGAGAAGGCAGCTGGAGTCAAACTGACTTACATCCCATTCACTGGATCCGGGTCGGCTACCCCGGCGCTTCTGGGCGGGCATGTGACAGGCCTGATGACCTATACCACAATGGCCGCTCAACAGCTCGATAAGTTCAGAATTCTGGCAGTAGCAGCGCCGAAGCGCTCAGCCGTGTTCCCGGATGCCCCGACATTCCGAGAACTTGGCTACGACATTGTGGAAGGCGCCTACCGCGGCGTGTCGGTCCCTCCGAACACGCCTGAAAACGTCGTCAAGATTATTGCTGACGCATTTGAGAAGGTCAACCGGAATCCCGAGTTCGCCAAGAAGATGGCGGAACTCGCCTTCGACCTCGAGTTCATGGGGCCCGCGGAGTACACGAAGTTCATCCAGACAAGAAAGGCATACTATATGGATTTGCTGAAGGATATGGATATAAAGCAATAGAGCAGCAACCTGTGAGCAGATACGCCATCGGGGCCAGACGGCAAGTGATCTGGCCCCGATCACGGCTATAGGCTGCGGTGGGACTGGAGGGTAGAGCATGAATACGGCTCTCGCAGGCATACTTCAGATACTTAGTCCGGGTGTACTTCTCCTGATGCTCGGTGGGACCGTAATTGGTCTTGTAGCGGGGGCGCTTCCGGGGATCTCAGCGACAATGGCTGTCGCGCTGCTGGTGCCGTTCACGTTTTCGATGCCGGCCGTTAGCGGCCTTGCGCTGCTTGGCGCCATCTACATGTCTGCCATATACGGAGGTTGTTTCTCGGCGATCCTCATTAACACGCCGGGCACGCCTTCGTCGATAGGCACGTGCTTCGATGGCTATCCCATGGCCCGGCAGGGACGGGGCCAGCAAGCGATCATCGTGGCAACAGTAGCATCTGTCCTGGGAGGCCTGTTCGGCGTCGCGGCGCTGGCCTTTCTGGCGCCTCCCCTTGCCAACGTGGCACTGAAATTCGGACCTCCTGAGTACTTCTGGGTGGCCATATTCGGATTGACGATCATCGCCACACTGTGCTCAAAGTCTCTAATCAAGGGCATAATGGGCGGGCTACTCGGTCTGCTTATCAGCACCATAGGGATAGCGCCTATAGGAGGGGATGTGAGGTTCACATTCCACACGCCCGCTCTGCAAGGCGGGGTAGAGCTGGTAGGAACCCTGATAGGTCTGTTCTGTCTTCCTGAGGTGCTCAGCATGATCCTTGAGGGAACACGCACTTATGAGACGGTTGATGTCAAGCAGTCAAGAGGCGTGTTTGGAACGACCGTCCGGCAGGTGCTGGCTCAACCGATGAACCTTCTCACGTCGAGCATCATAGGAACGGTCGTGGGCATCATCCCCGGGGCCGGCGGCAGCATAGCAAACCTAGTAGCGTATAACGAGGCCATGAGGTCGTCGAAGCATCCCGAGAAGTTCGGAACCGGGATCATCGACGGTGTGATAGCTACAGAGACTGCGAATAATGCTACCGTGGGCGGCGGGCTGATTCCTTTGCTCACACTGGGAGTTCCGGGCACGCCGGTTGACGCGGTCATATACGCCGGCTTGCTCATCCACGGGTTACGCCCGGGAGCGGAGCTGTTTACCCGATTTGCGGATGTCACCTACGGGTTCATCTTCTCCCTGTTCATTGCGACCTTGATGATGCTGCCAGTGGGTCTCCTGTTGGGAACGGCTCTTCACAGACTGGTGTCGAAGCTCTCCATACGGATCCTGGCTCCGTCCATCATGTTCCTCAGCATAATCGGATCGTATGCCATTAGGAACAACATCATGGACGTATGGGTCATGCTCATATGCGGCGTGATAGGGTTCATGCTGAAGATGCTGAAGGTCGATCCGGCGCCTGTGGTGCTGGGCTTGATCTTGGGGCCGCTTGCGGAAGCGGGTCTTGTGCAAGGCCTGCTGATGGGCCGCGCGTCCGGCATTGGCTGGCGGCTGTTCTTCACGCGTCCCGTGTCTTTGCTACTCATGGCGATGTCGGTGTTCTCGCTTGTGTGGCCAGTTGTCTCAGCGCAGATACGTAAGCGTCGTGCGAAGGAGGTCGGGACAGGTGCGTAACAGTAACATAGTGGCCTCCATATTGATGCTGGTCATAGCCGCAATACTGTGGCCGCAGATGAAGGGCCTAACGTATTTCGGCATCGTCTTCCCGCGCGCAGTGATCGCGGCGCTGGCGGCAGCCGCGGTTCTGCTGCTGTTGTTGACGTTGGCCCGGCGCGACGCCGGCAAGGCCGACATCGAGGCGCCGAATCTCGGAACCGTGGGCATCGTGGTAGCATTGATGGCTGCATGGATAGCGATAATGCCCTGGCTGGGGTTCTATGTTACCAGCGTCGCGGTGTTTGGAATACTCATGCTGGCCATCGACCCGTCAGTGCGGAATGCAAAGTCGTTCTTCGTGTCGCTTGCGGGCGTCGCCATAGAGCTGGCGCTCTTCTACGTAGCATTCAGCACCTTGCTCGAAGTTCCGCTTCCCAGGGGGATTCTCTTCTAGTTCTGCATCATAATGCTCCATCAGTGCAGCCGGGCGAGGGATGACCCTGTTCGCCCGGCTGCACTATACTACTGTATTGCGGCTATTGAAGCGCAAGAAGGCGCTCACACACTGCATCGCCCACTTGTGACGTAGATGCCGTGCCACCGAGATCGATCGGCCTCGGCGCTCTGTGATCGCTGAGAGTGCATTCGATTGCTTTCATGACTAGCTTGCCGAGCTCGCTATGGCCTACAAAGTCAAGCATCATAGCTACAGACCATATCATCGCGATGGGATTCGCTATGCCTTTGCCGGCTATGTCAGGGGCCGAGCCGTGTATGGGCTCGAACATCGAAGGGTATTTCCTTTCGGGGTTGAGGTTAGCCCCTGCGGCCAGCCCGATGCTTCCCTGTATGGCTGCTCCTTCGTCCGTGAGAATGTCCCCAAATAGATTGGTGGCAACTATCACGTCGAACCACTCCGGTTTGGTGATAAGGTACATGGAAGCTGCATCAACGTGTACCTGATGCGTCTCGATGTCGGGATAGTCACGGGCGACCTCGCGGAGAACCTCGTCCCAGAAGACCATGCTGTAGTTGCACGCGTTCGATTTGGTAACTGAGACCACGCTCTTGGACTTGTTGCGGGAGCGGGCTAGGTCAAAAGCGTACCGCATTATCCGCTCCGTGCCCACGCGTGTGAATACGTTGCTCTGCACCGCTACTTCGTATGGAGTGCCCACGTGAACCCTGCCGCCGACTCCCGAGTATTCGCCCTCGGTGTTCTCGCGAACGACAACGAAGTCGATGTCTTCCGGCCCCTTGCCCACGAGTCTACTCGGTACTCCCTTCAACAGCTTGATGGGGCGCAGATTCACATACTGGTCGAAGGTCTTGCGGATCGGCAGCAGAAGACCCCATAGCGACACATGATCAGGCACGATTCCGGGCGCTCCGACTGCTCCAAGAAGTACGGCGTGATGATCTGCAAGCGCGGCCAGGCCATCCTCATCCATCATCCGGCCTGTCTTCAGGTAGTGCTCGCAACCCCATGGGAATTCGCGAAGGCGGAACTCAAGCCCGCCATGTATGCGAGCAACAGCATCAAGAGCCTTTAGTCCTTCCGCCATCACTTCGCTTCCCACGCCGTCTCCGGGCACTACAGCAATGTCCAGCTTGTCCATTCTGCATCTCCTCCATCGTAGACTAGTTTTCCAGGTAGGGCACAACGCTTCCGGAGTTAGGCATGACCACGCACGAGTAGGCCGCGCCATGTCTTTCCGCGACAAGCCTCAGCGCTTCGTCCAGAGAGTGTGCCGGCGTCATGAACAACTGGCGGACCGTGCTGTCCGGCAGCCCTGATACCAGTATCACTTCCTTCTCGCGGAGCACGCGGGCGAGGCTGTAGGCCTTGTGTCCTCCCAACTCGAACCTGTCGGCAAACCGTGTGAATATGTCGTCCAGCGACGACGATTCGACCATCCATCTCTCAAACGTGGGCTCGCCGAAACCTTCCGTGCAGTCGGCTACGAGCACTATCGTGCCCCCGGGCTTCACCGCTCTCTGCGCGTTGTCCAGGCCTTTCTGCGCCTGATAGACATTGATGTCCTTCGGATATCCGCCGGCGCTGGCTATGGCTGCGTCGAACATGCGGTCAATAGGTGTTACGGAGATCTCGCGGCACTGGCGCACGCCTTCGAGCCATGCCTGTTCCATATCGCCTGCCACTGCAGCGCACACGCTCCCGGTTGCGTCGACTACCACGTTGACTATGAAACCTACATCGACTTTGCGTCCGGCCTCTATCATCTCCTCGCTCACAGGATTACCTTCAAGGGCGGCCACGGATGCATTCTCGGAAGTCATGAGAGAATGATTGTGTTCGATGGAGACTCTGCCGGATACGCCGGGGAATATCGACTTTCGGCCCCCTGAGAATCCGGCGAAGTAGTGCACGCCTATCACACCTGTGGTGACCAGCATCTCGGCTTCGCAGACAGTCCTGTTGACGTAGAACTCCGTTCCGTGGCTGAGCCTGCCCATGTAGACTAGGCCGGACTCGTCGTCGCAATCGTGGTTGACAACCCGATACTCCCGGACGACGTCAGCTCCCAGGGTTTCCAGCATCTCGTCACGGGTGACGCCTCTGTGTATTCCTGTTGCTACTACCAGAGTTGTGTCGGACTTGGCTATGCCTGCTGCTGCGATCTCCTCCAGAATTGGCGGGAGCATGATACCGTTGGGCGTAGGTCGTGTTACATCGTTGACGACTATGACCGCTCGCTTAGCCCGCCTTCGGCGTATCTCGTCGTGGAGAGTCATGGATCCTATGGGATGCGCCATGGCGTCAACCACAGCCGCCCGGGGAACGCTCAGCTTAGCTGGCTGCTTTCCGGTCAGGACCAGTGGATTGCACAGTTGGGACGTGTCGAGATCGATTGCGGATCTGCCCGACTTGAGTTGGACCGACATGATATGTTCCTCCTTGCCTTCGGCATCACCATAAGCGGAATGCAACAGTCGTGCCATACTGAAGGCGGATATCCAAACGCGGATGCAGCGGGGGTCCAGGCCGCACACACGCAACGCGCTCCTGCCGCGCGGTTGCCGCTTGCCCGAATGCTGATTCAGTGTTGAAACAGGCGACCATCAATGCGTCACAGGAAGTCCGGGCTGAGTATCTCTAGGCGGTCTTGACGTCCGAGGGCAAAAATCGCGCACCCGCTGAAGGAAATCCTGCAGACATGTAGAATAATGAATGGCAAGCTGCAGACTAGGGGGATGACTAGTTTGACAGGAGTCAATGACGAACGCTCTTTGCTGGACCGAATCCGTGAACGGCGGGCCTCCCTGAGTACAGCGCAAGCCCAGGTTGCTGAGTTCATACTCGAGAACGAGGCTGATGCTGCTTTCATGTCGGCTGGCGAACTTGCGGTTCGCGCAGGTGTCAGTGAAGCGACGGCAATCAGGTTTGCCCAGGACCTAGGCTACGCCGGCTACCCGGAATTCCGAGAGGCAGTCCAGAGGCTCCTCAAGGAGACTCTCACTCCAGTGGTTAAGCTGAGTAGAACGGCGGCTCATAGCGGAGAAGGTCTACTACGGCGGACTGTCGATGTAGATATTGAGATCCTCAACAAGGTCCGATCTGAGATGAGCGAGTCCGCATTTGAAGACGCAGTTCAAATCGTGGTGACGGCGCGGCGGGTTCACATTCTTGCCCTCGGCATCTCCCATTCGATCGCGTCATTCTTAGACTATCGCTTCAGTCAGAGTTCCATTGCGGTGAATCGTGTCACGCAATCAGGTCGAGCATTCTTCGAGGAACTTGGGCGCGTCGACAGCGACGACGCCGTGGTTGCAGCTGGTTTCTACCGCTGCGCCGACGAGATTCTGGTGGGCGTAGAATACGCGAGAGAGCAGGGGGCCAAGGTTGTGGCCATAACCGATAGTGTTCTGTCTTCACTGGGAAGGCGGGCGGACGTCGTGCTTCCGGCCAAGAGAGGGCCCGTAGAAATGCTGAACTCCCTCGCTGTCCCGATGGCCGTGGCAAACGCCCTCGCAGTGGGGGCGGCCATGCGTAGGAACGCTCCTACAGCTGAGAGACTTGAAGGTGTTGAACTCCTATTCGACCGATATCTAGCCTATTGCGGCTCCCGCAAAGCATCGAGGCGACTCTATCGCAACAACAGGGGTGGCGGTACAGATATATGAGAATCGGATGTAGCTCAAAACTCCTATGGCCCGAGCACATCGTCTCAGCCATCGATTTCATAGGACGCCAGGGTTACCGCGCGGTTGAAGTATGGGCAGAGCACATGTGGAGAGACGGTGTGGAGACATCCGTCATAACGAGAGGCCTATCCGTTCATGAGCTAGACGTCAGCGTGCATGCGCCGGCCGGCAAGGTCAATCTGGCCCATCCGTGTGCTGAGGCGCGGGCTCATGCTCTCAAGCTGAATGAGCGAGCGGTCGAACTCGCATCCAGCATTGGAGCCGGCACAGTGGTTGTCCATCCGGGAAGAATGGTGCAGTCTCATCAGTCCCGCGAGGAGGTGTGGTCAGCAACGAAACAGAGCCTGGCTGAGCTGTGCGAACGCGCGCGCAATCTGGGAGTAGTGGTGGCGTTGGAGAACATGGAGAATCGTGTCGGCGAGGTGCTTGTCGCTCCCGCGGACGTTCTTGACATGATCAACGAAATAGGGCATCGCTCTGCTGCCATGACTCTCGACATTGCGCATCTTGCCACAGTCGGTCCGGACGCGCCTTGTCTCGCCCAGGAGATCACGTCAATCCACCATGTTCACCTTAGCGACCATAGTCGCGGGCACACGCATGTGCCCCTTGGGCAAGGCGATCTGGATGTCCGCTGGTGGCTGGGTTTCCTTGAGCCAAGGTTTAGCGGGCTAGTGATAGTGGAGGGCTTGGTCATTGGGTCTGAACGAGAAACAGTCAGCGCGAATAGGGAGTTCCTTGATCGTACCTTGCCGACTCAAGATCAACTAATGGGAGGGGTTTGAGATTAAGACGCGCGTGCTTTCCGCGACTGTCGTGATGCTGATGCTGCTGTGTGGACTAGGCGCTTCGGGGGCGTCCAATGTCACGCTCTACACTTCGGTTCCTCAGCCAATAGTGGATGCCATAATAATCGCGTTCGAAGCCGCCAATCCTGGGCTGAAACTCCAGGCATACAGGGCGTCTACCAGCAACGTGCTTGCTAAGTTAATGGCCGAACATGAGGGTGGAAGGGTCACAGCCGACGTCATCTGGGTAGCAGACGCAGCTGTATACGAGAATCTCAAGGACCAGGGGATTCTGCAGCGGTACGAGTCTACCCATGCGAAGCTGATTCCGGCAGTCTACAAGGATGCCGATCTGTACTATTATCACGCAAGGCTGACCAACGTAGTGATAGGGTACAACACCAGATTCATCAAAGGTGACTTGATCCCGACCAGCTGGCACGATCTGGCTAACCCCAAGTTCCGCAACAAGATCGGCCTATCAACACCAGAAAGGTCCGGCGCGTTCTTGGTAGCCGCATCCGCACTCGTAAATCACCCTGAGTTCGGATGGAGCTTCTTCGAGAAAACTCACGCAAACGGAGCAGTCTACGACAGCAATAACGGAGTGCTCCAGAAGGTAGCCACGGGCGAATTGCTCCTGGGAGTGGTCTTGGATTTCCAGGTCCGCGAGATGAAGGAACAGGGATCGCCGGTGGACTACGTTTGGCCTAAGGAGGGTGCGGTGCTCGCCCCCAGCCCGGTGGCCATACTTGCCAAGGGGCCTAACCAGGCGGGCGCGAGGACGTTAGTGGACTTCCTCCTCTCGAAGGAAGGGCAGAGCAAGCTTGCTGAGTTATCAGTGATTCCGGTTCGGGCGGACGTACCGGCGCCACAGGGCGTCTCGTCGCTTCAAGATGCTGTACACATGAAGGTTGACTGGGCATGGACGGCGGCCAATCAGGCGACTCTGATTCAGCGTTTCAACGCTCTGACCCAATAGACTTACACCGAGAATTGCTCTGTACCCAGGCTTTCAGGCTCCCGGGCTGATCGAGGTGATGTTGACATGAAGAGACGAGTGCTACAGCCAACTTCGGTGTTGATATGCCTAGCCGGAATCACAGTTGCTATACTGGTAGTCTATCCGCTATCTAGTCTGATGCTGAAGGCGTTCATGCCGGCCGGGCGTCTTTCGCTGGATAGCTTCAGAGAGATCTTCAGCGCAAGAGAGAACTACGTTGCATTCTATCGAAGTATGTTCGTTAGTTCAGTCGCCACTGTGACCTCGACGGTTCTGGGAGCCTTCCTGGCCTGGGTCGTGTGCCGCACTGATGTTCCAGGGCGCAGGTTCTTCAAGACCGCGCTTGCTGTGCCGCTGCTCATACCGCCGTTCATATCCGCCATGGCCTGGCTTCAGCTTGTCGGACCTGCGGGTTATGTGAACAGCATCTACATGGCTGTCAGGAACACGTGGGATCCATTGTTTGTGATATATGGTCCGTGGGCGATAATCTTGGTGATGACAGTATCCGGATATCCACTCGCTTACCTAGTAGTAAGGGGAGGGCTCGAAAGAATGAACCCAGAGATGGAGGAAGCAGCCCAGATATCCGGCGCGTCTGTGTTCAAGGTAATGAGGGACGTGACACTGCCGATGATGGCGCCCACAATCGGTTCGGCTGCCCTCCTCGTATTCGGGTCCAAGCTAGAGAACTTCGGGGTGCCTGCAGTAATGGGGATGCCCAAGAACTACTTCGTGATGACGACCAAGATATATAAGTTGATCCATCAGAGTTTCGTGATTCCGAATGCGCTTTCGCTGGCTGCTGCCATGTCGATCCTGCTGACTGTCGCGGCTTCAGTTGTTTTGCTCGTTACGAGACGGTATCTCGGGCGTCGCCAGTACACCGTGATTTCTGGCAAGAACGTTCAGCCCAACATCGTTCGGCTGGGAAGATCAAGAAGACCGGTCGCAGCGTTCTGTTGGCTGATCGTGATCACAACGGTCGTGCTGCCCTTGGCGGCGATTGTGCTGACATCCCTGACCAAAGCATACGGTCTTCCTCCTGTTCCACAGAACTGGTCCTTGCGGAACTTCCGATACGTGCTTTTCGAGCTTTCAACCGCGCGGCGCGGTCTTCGAAACAGCCTGATGCTGGCGGTTGTCTCGCCTACAGTGGCCCTAATCCTTGGCTCGCTAATCGCGTACGGTTCAGTGAAGACTAAGTCCCGATTAGGACAGGCGCTGGATGTTATCGCCAATATGCCATACTCTGTCCCGGGCACGGTGTTCGCTCTCGGCATGATTCTAGCCTGGAACAAGACTGTATTCGGCAGTCTATCGATATACAACACCTTCTGGATACTGGGTGTAGCGTACGTTGCGAGATATCTAGCCTATGGCGTCAGGAACGTTGGGGCGTCGCTGGAGCAGCTCGACGCGTCGCTGGAAGAGGCGGCTCGAATATCTGGCGCATCATGGAAATGGTCGTTCCGCGATATCGTGATTCCGCTAGTCAAACCGGGCCTGGTGGCAGGATGGTTCCTGGTGTTCCTGCCTTCTCTGCGCGAGCTGACGATATCTGCTCTACTCTGGAGCCCGGGGAATGAGACTCTGGGGGTTGCAGTGTACAATCTGCACGAGGGAGGCAACATCACCGCCTCTTCGGCTCTGGCAGTTGTGATGGTGGCGGCGGTCTTCACAGCCAATTGGGTTGTCAAGCGATTGACCAAGGGTCAGGTTGGGTACTAGGAGGGGCTGACATGGCGCGAGTGATTCTCGAATCGATCACGAAGGAATTCGACGGCGTTAGGGCTGTGAGCGACCTTTCGGTTTCCATCGGAGACGGTCAGTTCGTCACCTTCCTGGGACCGTCCGGCTGCGGCAAGACCACAACGCTCAGGATGATAGCTGGGTTCATCGAACCCACGGCAGGCAGGGTAATCATCGGAGACAGTGTTGTGTCGAGCCCATCTGAACACGTGTTGGTGCAACCAGAGGAGCGCAATATAGGAATGGTGTTTCAGTCCTATGCAGTATGGCCGCACATGAAGGTTGTTGACAATGTGGCATATCCGCTCAAGTTCAGACGGATGCACTCTAGACAGAGACGCGAACGAGCTGAGCAAGCACTTGCCATGGTCCATCTTGACGGGTTGGCAGACCGATATCCACACCAGCTCTCCGGTGGACAGCAACAGCGAGTGGCCCTGGCACGTGCCCTCGTGCATGAACCGGACGTGATGCTGCTCGACGAACCTTTGTCGAATCTCGACGCGAAGCTGCGGGAGGATATGCGGTTCGAGATAAAGGAACTGCAGTCTAGAACCGGCCTGACGATCGTGTACGTTACTCATGACCAGGGCGAGGCGATGGCCATGTCGGACTGCGTGGTGGTTATGGACCAGGGACGCGTAATGCAGATCGGATCTCCGATGGAGGTGTACGAGCAACCCGCCGACCAGTGGGTTGCCGGGTTCATTGGACTCACAAACCTGTTGCCATGCAGGGTCTCTGAATCAGAAGACGGAGTACGGGGTGTTCGCCTTGGTGATGCGGGCAACGTGTTTGTGCCATGCAAGACTCCTCCCGGCGAGACAGGGAATGGTCTTCTCTCTGTGCGCCCGGAGAACATCGTCATCAGCCTGCCGGGCACCGGCGCGGGGATCAGGGCGGTAGTGGAACGAGCGACGTACATGGGGCACGTAACTGACTATCTTGTTCGCGTCGAAACGCTGTCCCTGAGGGCCCAGATCATGGGGAGAGTGAGGCTCAAGATAGGAGACGACGTGCGAGTCTTGCTCGAGGATCCTATCTTCTTCCCGGCGCAGCGCTGTGCCACGCCCACGCCGATGCCATGATACCTTCCAGCGATGCATACGCCGGCTTCCACCCCAGCTCGTGCTGGGCAAGCTCAGACGATGCCACCAGGACTGCAGCGTCGCCCGGCCTGCGTTGGTCTTCCACTGCCGGGATAGGGCGCCTAACGATTCTCTCTGCGCAGCGCAGCACTTCCCGAACGGAGAACCCCGCTCCGTTGCCCAGGTTGTAAGCCAGCGCGCCAGCCTGGCCGGCTAGTCGCTCCAGGGCCGCAAGATGTGCCTTGGCCAGGTCGGATACGTGCACATAGTCCCTGACGCATGTTCCGTCAGGCGTCGGGTAGTCGGTTCCGAAAATGCTCAGTTGCTGCCGTAGCCCGAGAGCCGTCTTCAGCACAATCGGGATCAGGTGCGTCTCGGGGTCATGATCTTCCCCAATATCGCCTGAGGAGTCCGCGCCCGCGGCGTTGAAATACCTGAGAGATATGGACTTGATGCCGTGCGCGCTGCAATAGCCGGCGAGCATGTGTTCTATCGCAAGTTTGGTCATGCCATACGTGCTGGTGGGCGACTTGGGGTGATCCTCCGGTATAGGGATCTGCCTGGGCTCGCCGTAGACGGCTGCGCTTGAGGAGAACACGATTCGGTCTACGCCCGCCCGGACCATGGCATCAAGCAGTTCGACCGCGCAAGACACGTTGTTGCGCCAGTACTTGGACGGGTTCTGCATCGACTCGCCCACAAGGCTTGCTGCCGCGAAATGCATCACCGCGTCAATCTTGCGTGAACGCAGGATATCGCTGACCAGTGTCTGGTCGCCCACATCGCCCTGAACAAGCTCAGCCGCTCCGCGACTCGCGGCACGAACCGCCTGCGCATGTCCTGTGGACAGATTATCAAGCACAACCACATGATGACGGCGGTCACACAGCTCCCGCACTACATGACTACCGACATACCCCGCTCCGCCAACCGCTAGGACTCTCACCGGACGGCCCCCCTTCGCCATGAGGTGTTCGACGGAGAAGGGGCGAAACCTCCATTCTCGGAATCCTATCGTAGGGCTGTGCAGTTCGAGTGGAGGATACGAGCATCTGGCAGAGAATACATTCTATGATTGTGGTCATCTCGGTTCGTGTTGAGAGGGGTACGGTGCATGAACGACCAAGCTTTGCGGGAGAAGGTCATTCAGACAAGT
>Ga0255347_1006640_pt1 | contig 12472 bp, 9 predicted proteins | sample wastewater_treat_2_FD_192479 | JGI IMG/M metagenome (GOLD analysis project Ga0255347, IMG submission 192479) | Wastewater microbial communities from Lulu Island WWTP, Vancouver, Canada - plant24 | ecosystem: Engineered > WWTP > Wastewater > Unclassified | place: Canada: Vancouver, British...
CATCCCGCAGTATGGCAAGATTGACTCGCTCAACGCTGCCGTTGCTGGCTCCATCGCGATTTACCTGGCGCGCCAGGCGCGGGAATAATTGCGCAAGGCCTGGCGAAAAGAAGATAACATCATAAATGCATAAAGCATTTTGAGATAATAAGATGTGCTTTACTTGTTCTTAGAAATATTCTTTCTTTGACCAAACTTCACTGTTAATGAAGATTAAAACCACCAAATAAATGAGTGGAATTAATTGATTAAGAAGGAATTTTGGCTCAAATTCCCCCGCGAAATATCTTTCAAGATAAGTGTAATTTAATACAGGTAAATAATTACCGATACCGGTGGATCTGGCAATTATCCCTAAAACAATAAACAGGACTATTAATGAAATCCTTGCAAAAATGTCTTTATCGCTTAAAGCAAATATTAAAGTAGCAATATTAATGACCGCAAGCGAGGGCAGGATGTTTAGGTTGTAGATTAGAAAGCTTGAAAAGAAATTACTTAGGGTTAGGTTTACATCAAAACATATCAGTCCGATAACTTGCGAGATTATATACATAATCCAGGCTAAAACAAAATACGTTATCAGCTGGGTAAATAACTTCGATAGTATAAACTTTTTCCTGTCATCGACCTTCATTATCTGGAATTTCATATTCCCACTTGAATAATCACTTATAAAAATGTCAAGCAAGCCAAACCCGATAATGATAGAGCCGATGGGTAAGTAAGGTTTATTGAGAAAGTCTGTTGAAAATAATTTCACAAACTCGTTGGAACCCATATATGAAATTTTTCCCACGCCAACGATTTTGTTGTACATAATAACGCCAATAACAGAAATGACCAGATAGACGATAAGGATAAATAACAGCACCTTCTTTTTGCTGAGTTTGCTTAGTTCATTTTTTATTAAGTTACTCATTCTGTTAACTCCTTGTTCTTAAATATCAGGTAGCTTGCAAGTATCAAAACCAAGCTTCTTATTAGGCTGAGAACACTCAGCTTGCCATCTGAAATGGCCAGCTTAAAGTCATAAACGTATATATACTTTCCAAGCAATAATGAGGATTCCGTTAAAATCAGGCAAACAAAATGCAGGGAAATGAGATAAACGATATTGTTCTTCTTGCTTAATATGGACACTAAAGCAAATAACAATGCCATCTCAATAATGGGAATATTCTCATACAAGGCTGCCTTGAAAAATTTGCCAGCTGCTTCGTAATCCAGGAAAATTTTGATGAACAATGAATTCGTTAAATTGAAAAGCATGTTTAAAACAATAGCTGCCACAAAAAGAGCAAGCATTTTGTAAGCATATATTATTCTTCGGTCTGACCTGATAATTAAATGCTTCATGGTTCCCATAGTCATGTCTTTGTTAAAAATAAAATCTGCCAGGAACAAAACGAATATAGGCATGCAATAATAAATAAGTTCAAAATTAAATTCGGAAGCAATCATCTGCTTGTCATCTAAGCTGAGTTCACCCTTTACCCTGTTCAAGAAAAACAAAGAAAAGGATAAAGAAATAATCACCATGATGATGGCCAGGTATAAGACGGTTCTGGATTTAATCAGTTTCTTAAGTTCTATCATGATAAAAACAGGCTCTCCATTTCATCTACCTGTCTGTCAGAATCACTCATTTCCTTTTTGAATTCAATCACACCGTCATTTAAGAAACCATAAGTGCTACAGATATTCTTAACCTCTGAAAGGTTATGCGAACAAAAAATGATTGTGGTACCCATATCATTTAGTTTATGGACGATATCCCTTAACTCTAATATAGCTTTTGGGTCAAGACCGTTTGTTGGCTCATCTAATATGAGAAATTTAGGTTTTGAGATTATGGCTCTTGAGATAGCCAGGCGTTGTTTCATGCCCATAGAGTACGCTGAAAGTTTTTTGTCACTCGCATATCTGATGCCAGTCATTTCCATCGCTGAAAAAACATCATCATCGCTTAACTTTAATAATGTTTTGTAAATATCTAAGTTCTCTTTTCCAGTCATGTAATTGTAGAAAGAAGGTTCTTCAATGGTCGCGCCTACTTCAGTAGCGAATTTTTTTAAACCATTTTCAAAAAGGATGATTTCTCCGGAATCCTTTTTTATTAAATTTAGGATTAATTTGACCAGGGTGCTCTTTCCCGCGCCATTTGGCCCAATTAAACCAAAAACTTCGCCTTCTTCCACAACTAAATTCAATCCCTTTATGACAGGACTTTTCCCGTAACTTTTTTGTAAATTTTTTATTTCAAGAGCTCTCATTTTTATCCTTTTCGTCCTTGTCATGTAAATTTATATTAACATATCGTAATAATCTAATAAACCTGGGGTTAATTATAATTTAGGATAACTTGGAGTCAAGTTGTATGTAGAAAAAAGGAAGCGCGTTTAGCTCAACACTTCCAAATTCGCCATGGACGCGACGAGCACTTTGAGTCCGTGACCCTCAAAGCAGACTTCCACAGTTTCATCGCCAAATTCGACTTTGCTACTCTTCACCACCCCACGACCGTAGGTGGCTGGCTCCATCGCACTTTACCTGGCGCGCCAGGCGCGGGGATACCGGTCTAGTTTCCTTCCTTAGGAAAATTGAACAGAGTATTTCTTAACGCTTCTATCTCATCTGGTAATTCTTTTAGTACTTCCCAGTGAATAATCTTTGTTAAGTGATCTAAAAGCCAATCACCAGATTGTGGTATGAAATAATTTGCTTTTTCGACCAAAACGCCAGTCTCAGTGTCATACGTAAAAACAATTGCCTGTCCAATAATTCGCTCATTGACACCTTCTATTGTGCCGATGGGCATGCCTTCGCCACTGTAATTCATTTGAAAAGTGACTTCATAAAATCTTTGTTCGTTCTTTTGGAAAGTTCTGTCTTCTAATTCTTTTAAATTAGACATCATTCCAAATAATTCATCGACCTCGCGGTGAATAAGGAAATCGACCGGGTTTATGACTGGCTCTTGATAGGAGTAACTCTCAATAATTGCGTTTTCAATCCCTTCACGAACGTCCAGGGATATCCAGAGACCAGTATCATATAAAGCACTCATCAATAAAGGTGTTTGATTGTCATCAAAGGTTTGTAAGAAATCATTGCCGGTTAAATAACCATCTCCTGAGATATTGACGTATTTATGACTTATCTTGTGTAGTGGCATTAATGGAAAGAGTTCATGGGCATAGCCTTGGTCTGTTTTTCTAGGGAGGAATTCTTCTGAATCGGTTACATAATAGAGCCAACCGTCTTGATGTAGTTGATGGAGGGCTTTATCCCGCATAGCATGCATCTCATTGATTACTGTTTCGATATCAGCTTTCGTCTGCAGTCCTTCTGGTGGTTTCATAAATCCCTTAAGGTCAGAAAGTGCCATAGTAGGGGTGCTCGATATAGCAGAAGCATCGTCAATCATCGTAGCTTCTGTGTCGAGAGGTACAGGTGAAGTGGGTTGTCGTGTAATAGTAACGTGGGCTTCAAACCGATTGTTTTCAGTTGGTTGCGTTGTAATTTCTTTCTGTTGGCAAGATGCAAGCAACAATATAAAACTTAATACACATAAAAAATAATTCTTCATTGGAAGACGCTCCTCATAACAAGAATTAGTAAAGGCGCTCATTGAGCGCCTTTAGTTAACTTTATGTTAGTTGTAAACAATTGTGTAAGGCCCCCATGTTCCAGGTGCCCTGGTATCATTAAAATCGTGTGTTGCTTCAGTAACTCCAATCTGCAAATCTGTACCGCATCCTCCGATTGGCGTGGATAGATTGCTTGAGAAGTAAGAATGGCTTATATAGGCACCTGCTAAACTATTTGAGGAGTCTATGTATTCGGTGCCATTAGGACGTCTGCATTTGCTCGTTGTTGCCATCCAGCGCCTACCCAGCACGTTGATGGTAATCGCTGGATTAATCATTCTGCTAACCATGACTCCTCTGACGCTATACTGGGTCTTGCTGACAGTAGAATAAGCAATTGGCAGTCGAGCTACCAACATAATTTGGCCACGATTGAGCAGAGGCTTGAATATTGTTTTCGAATAAGGTGCCTGTGGAGACCCCTTGTTCTTGCAATGCTTCAAACTCTGTGATGTAATGGTCAAAACTTGCCTTAACTTCCTCAGGCATCTCGCTTAATCCATTTAGAATGGTGGTGTAGATACGGCTGTAATAAAGCGTTTTGTTACCTTCATCGTCGATTAACCAATACTCTCGTCTGATTTGGTTGCCGTCTTTTACCCGATACATCTCTTCAATTTGCATGCTCGTTCCAAAAAAGTTTCCTGTCTGGAATCCCTCATCAATTCGTGTTATAGCAATCACTTTTAAGAATGATTCTTGTCCGTCTGTTACGCTATAGAATCGGAGGTCTTCAAAATCTTCTTTGGCTTCTTGAATCCAATCTTGAAGATGATTGACAGGGGCAATAATTTGATGATCTTGCTCTTTTTTGACCATGGCGTTTTGATACTCTGTCGTTTCTGTATACGCAAACCAGTTTTGTGCCAAAGCAGTCAGGTTTCCACCCCTTCCGTTTCCGTCTTCAGCAACAACCTGGTACAGTTCGCCATTTTCTAAAGTGTCTGTTAAGAAAAAAGCTCCAAAAGCTTTCTGGCTTTGCTCGTCGAGAACTTCTTCCCACAGTGAAGTGATTCTGTAAGATGGAGAGCTTTTTTTCAGGTCTATCTCCGGATCATCAAGTTTTGTTGGATCCAGCTGTTCGTAGACTGTCCATTTCCATCCTGGTGTTTTATTCCATTCATGGAAATTGTTTTCCAGTTCGGATAAAATGGACAGAATTTTGGTTTCATCTGTGATTGGTTGGTTAGAGTTAGAATTGCTGATCGTATTTACTTCAACTGAAGCATACGATATGCTTGGGGTGAGGCTAGAGATTAGGAGTGTAACCACCGTCGCAAGTAATCCCAATTTCAATAAAATGTGTTTTTGTTGGTTGGTTTTCATTTTTTCTCCTTTCTGTTAATGATGCTTCAACTCACCATGTCTTCAGTATACCATAAGGTAAAAATGACAAAAATTGAAGCATGTTCGAAGCGTAATTAAAAAAAGGCATTGATGAGAAAGTCAATCAACCTGAGAAAGAATAATTTATTGTAGTAACTCCAGCTTCGCCATCGACGCGACGAGTGCTTTGAGCCCATGACCCTCAAAGTAGACTTCCACAGTTTCATCGCCAAATTCGACTTTGCTGCTCTTCACCACCCCCCGTCCGTAAGTGGCGTGGCGTACCTGTTGGCCAGCTTTATAGCGCGTTTTGGGTGGCTCTTTGGGGATGTTCTTTGATTGCATCCAGGCGGGATTTTCCCATCTTGAAACGCCTGAACGCCCACGCGAAGTGCCCGACCCATAACCGGACTCATAACCGCTCCCATATCCAGACCCATAAGCCGAGCCATAGCCCGAACTGCGTCCAAAGCCGACCCCTGTGTCATAGTTGAAGCGACTGGGTAAACCACGTGGACTGCCACTCAGATAGGCTTCGGGGATATCGTCCAAGAAGCGCGATGCCAGGGTGTCTTCATAAGAGCCATAGGGACTGCGCCGTCGTCGCGCGCGACTTAAGGTAAGTTTGGATTTGGCACGGGTGATGCCCACGTAAAGCAAACGGCGTTCTTCAGCGAGTTCTTCTTCGTCATCCGTCGCGCGACGGTGAGGCAAAATGTTCTCATCCAGCCCAACAATAAAGACGTTCTCAAATTCCAGCCCCTTGGCAGCGTGCAGGGTGAGCATAGTTGGCGCGTCAACCGTCTCGGGCAAGGTGTCGGCATCGGATACCAGCGCCATCGCTTCCAGAAATTCCGCCAGACTTTGGTCTTCGTATTCCAAAACGACCGAGCGCAACTCCAGCAGGTTTTCCCAGCGGTCTTGGCCTTCCTCGCTTTTATCGCGGATGTAGGCTTCGTAACCCGTGTCCACCACGATGCGGTCAAAAAGCAAAATCAGGCTATTATGCTGAGCGGTCTCGCGCCAGTTAAGCAGCATCTCGCCAAAAACTGCCAGCTTGGCGCCTTCGCGACCCATCGCTGCCAGCAAATCCGCGCGTCCCTGAGCCAGGTCGAGCAGCACTTCGCCCATGCTCAAGCCACTGGCTGTTGCCTGGGCTTGCAGGCTTTCCTGCGTTTTCGCGCCTATCCCACGTGGGGGCAGGTTGATGCAGCGACGCAGAGAGATTTCATCCAGCGGGTTATGTACCAGGCGCATAAAAGCGAGCATATCCTTGATTTCGCGCCGCCCATAAAAGCGTTGCGCGCCGACCAGGCGGTAGTTGATGCCTTCGCGCCGAAAGGCTTCTTCAAAGAGGCGCGACTGGGCGTTGGTGCGGTACATGATGGCAAAATCACTTGGATTTTGGCGTTTGGTAATGATGCCATCGCGAATCGCCCGAACAACTGAATCGGCTTCATCGCGGTCGTCTTCAGCCACAATCATGGTGATTTTCTCGCCTTTGGAGCGCACGGTTTCAAGTTGTTTGTGGGTGCGGTTTTTGTTGGGTTCAATAACCGCCATGGCGCTGTCCAAAATGGTTTGCGTGGAGCGGTAGTTTTGTTCAAGCAGATAGACTTTGGCGTTCTTGAAATCTCTTTTGAAGCGTTCAATGTTGCGATAGTCCGCCCCGCGCCAGCGATAGATGCTTTGGTCTTCGTCACCGACAAGGTAAAGATTTTGGTGCAGACTGGCAAGGTTTTTGATAATCATGTACTGTGCCATGTTGGTATCCTGGAACTCGTCCACCAGAATATGCTCAAACTTGTGCGAGTAAGTTTCGCGCACGATGGGATACTCGTTGAGCAGCTGCGTGGTGTAAACGAGCATGTCGTCAAAATCCATGGCGTTGTTCTTGATGAGCCGTTCCTGATAGATGCGATACAACCGTTTAGTTTGTTCGTCGCGAAAGTCTTTAATGGGGTAGTTTTCGGGGCTAATCAGGTCGTTTTTGGCGCGCGAAATTTCGTTAAGATAGGATGCGGGCCGATACATCTTTTCGTCAAGGTTGTTTTCCTTGATAATTTCTTTGAGAAGTGTGGTTTGATCGTCCTGGTCAAAGATGACAAAATCGCGGGTGACGGGCAAAAGATCCGCTTCGCGACGCAGGATTTTGCCACAGACCGAGTGGAAGGTACCCAGCCAAATGCCTTCAGCGTTACTCCCCAGAATTTTGTTCACGCGGTCGCCCATCTCGCGCGCGGCTTTGTTGGTAAACGTGACCGCCAAAATATGCCACGCGGGCACGTTCATCGCGCCGATTAAATAGGCGATGCGGTAGGTTAACACACGGGTTTTGCCTGAACCTGGGCCTGCAAGTACCATCGTTGGGCCGTTGGGCGTGGCGACGGCTCTTTGTTGTTGTTCGTTGAGAATTTTCAGTAAATCGTCCATGGTTTTGCCCTAAGACTTTATCATACCATCTTAGAAGACAAATATTCTTAACGCACCCATTGCCAAACCAGAAAGCACCAGCACCCATGGTGGGACTTTCAGGAATATCAAAGCTGCCAAACCGCCTAAAGCGAGTAGCGCGGTCCAAATATCCACCACGCCGTTTTGTGCCAGGGTAACGCTGACCATCAGGATGAGCGCGACCGTGGCAACATTCACGCCGGAAAGAAACGCGCTGGCAAGTTCGCTCTCGCGCATTTTTTTGACGATAGGCGCGGTGACCGCGACAATCACGAACGAAGGTAAAAAGACTCCCGCCGTGGCGGCAAGTCCACCTTTTAATCCATCAAGAAAGGTGCCATTAAGACCCGAAGCCAAAAAACCGACATAGGTGCTTGATGCCAAAACCGGTCCGGGTGTGATTTGCCCGATAGCGATGGCATCGGTGAGTTGTTGCATGCTCAGCCAGCCAAAGCGATTGACGATATCGTCTTGTATCAAACCAAACAGCACCATCGACGAGCCAAACAATACCGTGCCCGTGCGCAAAAAGTAAAGGAAGATGTTTTTGACAGTGGGCAGGTATTTTTCGATGAGCTCCACAACAGGCAAAACGAAGAGCATCATTGATGGCGGTGTTTTTTTATTCTTTGGAAAACCATTTTGGATGAAGTGAACCACTATCATCACTAAGCCCGCGCCAAGCAGGATGACAACTTCATCCACTCCCAGTATTTTCGCGACGATTATCGCGATAAACAGCGGTATTTGCTTCCAGTTGGTGTAACTGCTTTTGGCAAGACGAAAAGTTGAATCAAGCACGATGGCTAAAACCAGTGGGTTGAGGAAGTAAAACAGCCCCACCATCTCGGGCAACGCGCCATAGCGCATGTAAACCCAAGCCAAAATCAACGCCGAGATAATCGCTGGCAAGATGAAACTGATGCCCGCGACCAACAAGCCCGGATAGCCCGCGTGCACATAACCAACATGGTAGCAGGTCTCGCTGGCATTGGGGCCAGGGATGATGTTTGCCGCGCTGAGCAGGTCTAAAAAGTGTTGCGGGGTGACCCATTTGTGTTTGTGCACGTATTCGCGTTCCATCATCGCCACATGCGCGGTGGGCGCGCCAAAACTGGTAGAGCCGATTTTGAGATTGACCAGCATCAAATCCAGCAAGCGTTTCCGCAATGGAATTTCGCTGGCTTTTTCCGGCGCGTTTTCATCGGGGGTTTGGTCACCAGGCGTGGTGACAGATTCGGGCGTAAGTTCTTTTTCAGTCATGGATTTTAAACTTTCAATCTGGGGATATTGAGCAGGATATTTTCAAGCACAAGCCGCGAATTGACGTTCGCGTCGATTTGTTCCAGCCCCTTTTCATGGGCTTTGAGTACCGCTTCAATTTGGGGCAGGCTAAGCTGGCCGGCAACTGTTTTGACCACATCACGCTGCGCGAGATTCACGATGGGCAAATCTGCTCCGCTGTGGGCAATCATCACGTCGCGCCAAAAGGTGAGCCAAACCGAAAGCAGGGTGGAGATATTTTCGCGCTGACTGCCCTTGCGCTTTGAAACGCCTTCAGCGTATTGCAAGCGCGCGCGTTTTGTTTCCGGCAAGACTTCGTGCAGTTGGGCGAGCGTGTCGTGGTATTCTTCGAACAAGTCCGGATTTTGCGCGAAATGAATGGCTGTTCCCACGCGTCCGCCGGCGAGATGGGCAATCATTTTCGCATCATCTTCATCCAAATTCAGTTCGCTTTGCAAGACCTTAGCCACAGCGCCCACGCTCATCGGGCGTAGACGCAATATGCCACAGCGTGAAGCGATGGTTTCCAACAGGTTTTCGCGCGCGTCGGCGGTCAGGATGATAATCGCCCGGGCGGGGGGTTCTTCGAGCGATTTGAGCAAGGCGTTCGATGCCGCGACGGTCGCGTTTTGAAAATCGGGGATAATCACCACGCGCCATTGGCTTTGATAAGGCGCCAGTGCCAGACTTTGTTGCATCTGGCGCACCTGGTCAATTTTGATATCCCGCGCGTTTTCGGTGGGGCGCAAGATGGTCAAATCGGGCCAGGCTTCCGCCTCAATTTGCCGGCAGGCCTGGCACGTGTTGCAAAAGTCGTGTTTGGCAGGCGGGTTTTGGCAGTTAAGCGCTTTTACAAAGGCTTTGGCGAGCGTCAATCGCCCAACGCCTTCGGGCCCCGTGATGAGATAGGCATGGCGCATATTGCCGGGTTCGCATTGCCGTTTGAGATAATTCACCGCGCCGTCGTGGCCAAAAATCTTCCAGGTCATAAGGGAATTTTAGCACATCTGTGGGCTTAAAAGCGGAAGCCCACAGGATTCCTGGAATCCTTTTCCAAATAAGAGGTCCACCTTTTCTAAATCCACGAGTTTCAAAATTCATGACAAATATAACTTCACATACAACAAAAATGTATTAAAATGAACCTGTTATCTTGTTTACAAAACAATTCTAGCTCACTTGCTGAAAGGATAAAAAATGAAGAAAATTTTATTCAGTGTAGTTATTTGCCTTGCCTTTTTGCTCGCAAGTGCGCCAAGCTAGTTTTGTTCAGGCACAAACACCAGATCTGGAGGAAAACCTCGCTAAACGGTTTCCAGAAAAACCTGAAAGCTGGCGTCATCCCCATTTTAACGATATCAAAGACCTTGAATACATCTCTCCAACTGAAGAAAGCTTAAGGCTCACCCAGGAACAGGTGAAGGATTTTAGCTGTAGTTCAGTAACGGATGTGCCTCGCAATGAGTGCGAAACTTTAGTCGCGCTTTATGAAAGCACTAATGGCGCGGGCTGGCTCGGCAATGACAACTGGTTGCAATCCACATCAGTTAATGATTGGTATGGGATTATCGTTTATGAAGGCCATGTTACTGAAATTGATCTGCTTCAAAATAATTTAACCGGCAACCTTCCAGCTACGCTGGGAAATTTGTCAAATCTCAAATATCTCGATTTTAGCAGCAACCAATTAACAGGCCCAATACCCGCTTCGCTGGGAAATCTGGTGTATTTAGAGTATCTTTATCTTTTCTTTAATCAATTAACAGGGGCAATTCCTGCTGAACTGGGCAATCTTACGAACATAAAATATTTCATCTTGCATGCCAACCAATTAACAGGCACGATACCTGCCACACTGGGCAACCTGGCAAACATGGATTATTTAGATCTTGGTGAAAATCAATTGACAGGCGCGATACCTGCTACGCTGGGCAATCTGTCAGAAATGGGATATCTCGACCTTAGTGTCAATCAACTGACGGGTGCCATACCTGCCGAATTGAGCAATCTAACTCAATTAGTATCTCTCATGCTTTATAGAAACCAATTGACAAACGCGATACCTGCTTCATTAGGCAATCTGTCAAATTTGAAATATCTCGACTTTAGTGTCAACCGATTAACGGGCGCTATTCCCAGCACACTGGGCAACCTTGCGAAACTGGAAATTCTCTTTCTCGACAGAAATCAATTGACGGGTACAATCCCCTCAGCGTTAGGCAACCTGGCAAATTTATGGCGTCTTGATCTTAGCGTTAACCAACTAACAGGCACAAACCCTATGCCTTAGGCAATATGCCCAAACTGGAAAGGCTTTATCTTGACAACAACCAATTGACTGGCGAAATACCAGCTGTATTAGGTAATCTGTGTAATCTAAAGACCCTCAGTTTAAGTGATAACCAACTGACAGGCCCAATACCCTGGGAAATAAGTCTTTTAACAAATTTGGAGGACCTTCAGATTTCACGGAATAAATTAACAGGCACATTACCAATATGGCTTGGTGATCTTCCAGTTTTACGTATTCTCTACCTTAACTCAAACCTGTTGACCGGCTCAATACCCCCCGACTTAGGCAATTTGTCATATTTATGGAGTCTTGATCTTAGCCAAAACAAATTGTCCGGCACCATACCTCCTGAACTAGGCAATCTGGCGAACTTGTTGTTTCTCGAACTTGCTCAGAACCAATTGACGGGAACGCTGCCTCCTGAGTTTGGCAACATGACTGCGTTAACGCATCTGAATTTGAGTCATAATCTCTTGGAAGGGACTATACCAGCGAGCTTTACAAATCTCATTGAGCTCTGTGTTGATGGTCAGCCCGAATATCGCTGTTACGGTGTTTTAACAACCGACCTTGGCTATAACCTTTTTAGCGTGCCTCAGCCCGACCCACCATCCAGTTTTCTCTATCAAAAAGATTCAGACTGGCATCAGACTCAAGGTGTGAAAGTTGTTTTTCCCGGTGAGATCGGTGGCGTGCTGGTTTCCAACGATGGGAATACATCTGTCGCTGTTCCACCCGGCGCGGTTGAGGGCGAACTGACACTTATTTTCAAGTCTACACCCGAGGTAAGCGGTTTTAAACCACCCTATTTTCCCGCAAGCAATCATTTTGAGCTCATGGCTTTTAATGGTAACAACGAAACACCTCAGTTTAACCTTCCCATGACCTTTACTGTAAAGTATAACGAATCGGATATTGGATTTTTACCTGAAGAAAATCTGACACTCCATTATTACGACGAAAATGCAAAACAATGGCGCGACGCGATTACAACCTGCCCTTCTGGAAGCTACACGCGCAATCCAGAGCAAAACCAGTTTAGTTTGCCGGTCTGCCATCTGACCGATTTCGCGCTTGTAGGAAAAGGCTTTACGAACTATTTCCCGGCTTTGCTGAAATAATAAAATTGTTTGTAAAAAGGAAGAGCCTGTTTTTACTGAAAGCAGGCTCTTTTTTTATCGCTCTGACCGAAGTGCTTCTGCTCAATGCGACATCGCCAGGAATATTATCCTCTCATCCTTTCTCGCTCAAGTATCTCTTTGTGAGCAGACAGAATAAACGCGATCCTCCGACCACGTTTATTTTTTATATGGCATCCACCGCAATCATCACACACTTCCCAGCAGAAGATGAATGCCCAAATAAAGCCCACCACACAGGAACATGATTAGGACAGGATTCCATTTCAACTTGCGCATGGCGAAAAAAGCAGCACCGAATATCGCCAGGCCAATCCAGTTAA
>Ga0255347_1006641_pt1 | contig 12467 bp, 9 predicted proteins | sample wastewater_treat_2_FD_192479 | JGI IMG/M metagenome (GOLD analysis project Ga0255347, IMG submission 192479) | Wastewater microbial communities from Lulu Island WWTP, Vancouver, Canada - plant24 | ecosystem: Engineered > WWTP > Wastewater > Unclassified | place: Canada: Vancouver, British...
TGAGGATTTGGGGAAATGATTAAGAAAGACGACCCCAAAACATCTTACAACAGCGTGTACATGCCATTGCTTCGCAACGGCACATACACGCGGAACGTTAGCTGCAAGCAAAAAAAAACAGATTAACAACATCATAACTATGAAAGACATCAAGAAAATATTAATTCAGCTTTTTCTAAAATTAATAATAGGAGCAGCTATATTTCTAATTATGGGTAGGATTATAAATCCTGAAAAGCCGATATTTAACGAAGGAATTTGTAGTGCTTTTATTGGATTAGCAATCTTTTTCATAGGAGAATCCATATGGAAAGCCTATCAACAACAGAAAAAATTACAAAAATGATTTATAAAGACTCGAAAATTGAAATTGATAACATGCAGATTAAGTTTAAGAATGGAGTGCTTATACCATTCTTGATAATTTTCATATCAATGGCTACTTTTTCTTTCATGTTTTCAAACGGAAATCTTTTACAATTATCAGGAACGGCAGTAGGCTTAATAATTGGCTTTCTAATTATTAGATTGTTTGTTGGAATGTATTTAAAGAATTCGATTGACCTATCGAGTATTGATTATGTAAAAAGACAGATTTGGGACTTATCTATTGATAAAAACAGAAACTTTTGGGGAACAGGGCAATATAAATACCATTTCCCAACAGGAATAAATAAGAAGACAAATCCAGAAGTTCTTTTTGTACATATAAAAGGCAGAAAAGCAGCAGTTGGTTTTGTTCCTGACAATATTGAAAATATGATTTCGACATTAAAAGAAAAAGGAATCAATATTGAAGATGGAACAATGACAGGTGATTAATTTAAAAAAAATGAATGCCAGCAGCTAACACGCAATATAGCAAAAAGCGGTGAAGTGCTTAATTGGAGCTGTTTAAGCCCGTTTCAACTTCATCTTGGTTTGATAGTGAATCGCTCGCAACCCGCTTCATGCCATATTGCCACCGTTGTAGTGCATTTAAAGAAACGACATGGACACAGAAAACTTCTTTGAAAAACTTTTCATAAATTCTGAATTAGCAGATGACATTTGTCGTGACTTGAATATTTCCAGAAAGGAATACAGTGAATATGCAAAGCAATTGGATAATGAACGTAAAAGTGAAATTGAAATCATAAGACGTGTTCGCTCACTTTATCATAACAAGAAAGAATTAGAAGGATTTAGTTTCCAGAATTTTAATAGTTTTTACAAGTGGTACAGAACTCAATATCAGATTCAAGAAGGCAAATGCTACTACTGCAAGACAGAAGAGAGGGTAATTGCCATTCTCTTTGAGAAAAAGTTTAAAAACCGAAAGCGAACGACAAGGGGAAGGCATTTAGAAATTGAGAGACGGGATTCAACAGACAATCTTTACAATGAAGAGAATTGTGTTTTAGCTTGCTACTTCTGTAACAATGACAAAAGTGACATATTCGAAGAAAGGGAATATCTCGAATACTTAAAGGACAGAAAAGGGTTTTTAACCAGTCAATTTGAAAAACTAAATGGTAACAAGTAAAGAATCAAATAAAGTTTGTTTTTCTGAAAGACTGCTGTCTGACGAGCGATTTACGCAGACTTGCAACGCTTTAACTGAACTTCTTGAGAAGCATTCTGTTAAATATAGCTTTTTAAAAGCCACAAAAGACATTTGGTGCAGAGACTACATGCCTATTCAGATTGACAAGGAAAAGTTTGTACAATTCCGTTATGAACCTTCTTACCTTAAAGACGACTTAGAACTTCAATCAGACCCAAAAGAAGTTTGTAAAGCCAACAACATTAAACCTCAATTTTCCAAAATCAACCTTGACGGTGGCAATGTTGTGAATTGGTCAGATAGAGCAATTATTACTGACCGAGTTTTTGACGAGAACCCAGAATATTTAAGTAAAAACAAACTGATTGCTGAAATTGAAAAACTTCTTGAAGTTGAGATAATCGTTATTCCGCAAATAAAATCTGATATGACAGGTCATGCAGACGGAATGGTTCGATTTGTTGACCGCAACACATTACTTGGAAATAACCGAGAACAAGAGTACAAATATTGGAAGAACGGAATTAACAAAATCCTGAAAGAAAAAGGAATTGAATATATTGATATTCCGTTTCTTGACCACAAAGAAAAGAATTACCCTGACCATGCGATTGGTTGCTATGTAAACTATTTGGAAGTTGAAAATCTGATTGTGATTCCAATATTTGAAACAGAAAAAAACAAAGACCAAGAAGTTTATGACAAGTTCAAGGAGATTTTTCCAAACAGGAAAATTGAAACTATTAATTACAATGAAATCGGATTTTTTGGTGGTCTTTTGAACTGTACGACTTGGACGATAAAAGATTGAAAATGAATGAAAAACGCACTACAACATCATATATAAAATATTGGGGGTTAGGTGTTTATGCGAACCATTCTGCCCCGCACCAGCTTTTGTAACGGCAGACAATTATGACGCCCGCAGCCCCAACATTTCATATATGTGACCGTTATGCACAATTAATATTAAACCTGTTAACATTACAGAAGAAAAATTAAAACATTAAAAAAACAGATGAATCATGAAAAACATTTCTCAAATTAAGCCCCAGAAACTACTATTTATTTGTAGTGTCATTAGTCTATTACTGTTGTTCCAGAGTTGTGAAAAAGATGAAAGTGCTGATTCTAAATTAGATACTAATTTAGATTCTAAATTAGATTCTAATCTCGTTGGCTCATGGAAAATCACTGAAGATGGTAGCAAAGCTCCGTGGGGCATTGCCATTGATAGTGAAGGCAACGTGTACTTCTCGGAACTTTATGGGAACGGGATAAGCAAATTTACATCCGCGGGAACATTGGTTACACATTGGGGAACTAACGGTAGCGGTAATGGACAGTTTAATATGCCTAAACACATAGCCATTGATGGTGAGGGTAATGTATATGTAGCTGATGAGGAAAACCAAAGAATACAAAAATTTACATCGTCGGGCGCTTATATAACCCAGTGGGGCAATCCTGATTCTGGGGTGGATATGTGGGCTCCGGGGTCCGTTACAGCTGATATTGTAAACAACTGGGTTTATGTTGTTGACGTGTACAATAGATTACAAAAATTTGATTTGTCTGGCAATTTCATCACTCAATGGGGTGGTACCGGAACCGGAGATGGGCAACTTATGTTAGGGAACCAAAGTGACCCATTCAATCAAAGTCCTTGCGGCCAGATGGCTGTTGACACAATCGGTAACGTATATGTGGTGGATAACCATAATAGCAGGATACAAAAGTTTACATCGTCCGGCACTTTTTTAATGAAATGGGGTGGCAAAGGAAGCGAAGGCGGACAATTTATGTACCCTTTCGGAATTGTCATTGATAACAAAAACGGATTCATTTATGTATCAGATAACAGTTTACTTGATAATGAAGGTAATATTGCACGGATAGAAAAATTTGATTTATCGGGAAACTTTATTAAACAATGGGTTTTAAACGTCCAAAATCAAGCTATTGGTGCGCTTGCTGTTGATCATGAAGGGCATGTACTTGCGGTAGCAGGAGGAAATTTATGTATATATGATTTCAACTAGTTAAACAAAGAACGGATAGCTTGACAACGCAACAAAATTGTGAAAGAATAACTGTGCATAACATCGTGTATAAAACATTTGGCAATCAGTGCGTTATTGAACAGCACAGCTCGTATCAAAAGCAGTTGTAACTTGATAAGAAATTGCTTCGAAATGCCAAACATTTCATACACGCAACCGTTGGCAGCAAGTGTAAAGGACGACACCACAACAACAAACTAACGCCTAAAAACGAGAAAAAAGTAAACCATTTTGACAGTTGACCAAAAACATAGAAGTGATATTACAAAGGGACATCGAGTAATCCGACACACCTTGCCGACCCTATGTTTTTTATTTTTTTCCACCGCACATTTTTTAAAAACAATTTTAGCCAGCCCGCAAATGGCACATTTGGTTTTGCCCAAAACACAAGCCGACCCTTCGCAAAACCAAAAGAGCCATTTTTTGCCGACAAACTAATGATAGTTCTATGAAAGAGATTGAAAAGTATGTTAGGGAACTTTCAGGAAAAGCAAATAGCTTTTTGAAAAGTGAGTACCATATTGACTCGTTCAAAATCTCAAATTTTCAGGCTATTAACTTCTTCCTTATTGATAAAGCTTTAAACACAAACAAGAATTTATTTATTGAATCCTTTGACAAGGAATTACTTTCAATTACTCAGTTTCCTACTGTATTAGCTACTGCATTATCGCTTTTTTTCAAAAACTACTGTGATGATAGAACAACTTATGAAGTGGGAGAAATACTTCAAAGAGATGGTGTCAGATTTGAAATAATCGGAATTAAAGATGATGGGTATAAACTCAGAACAAACTTCAAAGGAGGATATTCAACCGAGGTTTCCAAAAAAGGTATCAAGAAATATATAGTGACTAATTCTGATTTGTCAAATAGAAGAGTTAGGACAAGATTTGATGATTATAAGAATCTCTTCAATTTAGTTTTTGAGACAGATTACGTACCATCAAAATTCAACTACAAATCTGCCATAATACTAGAAAAAAAGGAATTTGATGATGAAATTAAAAATCAAGCTTACACCGATATTGACATTTTGAAAGCAATCCCTATAAGATGGATTTCAAAAAATGGCACAGAATCTTGGAATTACATTCCAATTGAACCAATGATTCTTTGTGTTCCTGATTTTGAAACATTGGAAGAATACGTTTTGGAAAAAGGAATTAAAATTGAAAGTTTAATTGTAATTGGAAAGAATAAATATAAGGACAACGACTTAACAAAAATCAAACGTTATTTGAGAGAAGGAGATATTCCAAATTGTGTAATCCTTGGTAATGAAGGTTTTGAAGATAAGAATTCACAATTTATAAAATGGAAATGGACTTATGAAGAGTTTGCTTTACTTGAAGATTTGAGTCTTGGTAGAATTGAATTCGTACAAATTCAAGATTCTGAATTTGAAGTGGCAATTAAGTCTCTTTTAGCTTTTTTGGATGATCTAGAAACTACATATTCAATCAATCTTAACAATGTAAAAACGTTAAGAAAATTTCTCTATCCATTAGTTCTATCCAAAGAATCAAACAGTCGAAATACTAATCAATTAGATTACGTTCAACATTTGATGCTCAAAATTAGCAGAGAATGTATCATTGAAAACTTGTATAACCAAAACATTGATCCAGGCCAAGAAATTACAAATGTTGAGCTATTGATAGGCGAGATTTTCAGTAATTTCAAAAACGACAAATTTCGACTGCTAAACAGCGTTGATTTTGATATAATTATAGTTCCTGAACCTTTACTGCCAAATTGGAAGAATGAATTTAAATCAAAATCCAAATTGCTGTCATTAAAGGAATTTTTTAAAACACAGAATAATTTCACAACTACTAAGAAGGTTTTAGTATTAAGCCTTTTTGGAAATGGAATGCAACCATTTGATGTTGTGAGAAACTTTCTAAACACAAAACATAATTATAAATTCTTGTGCTATCAAGAGGAATCAGAAATATTAGAAAACTTAAAAAATCGATATTTCAATGAAATAATTAGTGAATACACATCTAGCGATAGAGAAAAGATAACAGGCCTCAAATATGAAATTAAGCCTATTGAAATTAAGGTTTCAGACTTGATAGAGAATCTACACGACAAATCATTAAAAGACAGTAAGGAGTACAACTATGAAGAGACTGAGCAAATAAACTATGAAATTGAATTTGAAGAAAAGGCCGAAAAAATCATTTCAGATGGTTCAAAAAATGTACTGCTCTTAAGCAATAACACTTGGACTAAAAGCAAGGTTTCAAACTTAATTCAAAAGGATAGGGTCAGAATTTATAATAATCTCTCAAAAGAAAAACTCTTTGAGATAGCTGCGCAACAGGACAAAAAAGGCAGATTTAATAAAGTTGATTCCGATTCCAAAATATGGAAGGAAGCACTGTTGAAATATTTCAACCAAAAAACTCATTCTAATCCTTTTTATACAGAAAATGATTTGATGGAGGAACTTCAAAAATCAGGTTTGACTATTACCAATCCAATGACCATCAAAAAATGGTTAACCAAAGATGATAAAGAAAGATTTCCTAACTCAGCAAATAATTTAATTGCGATAAAATCAACATTAAACGACCCAATACTAAATGATAATTTTGAATCAATAAAGAGAAGTAAAAGGTTTTACAGAGGCATTATGATTTCACTTGGTAGAGACCTAAGTGATGATGTTATGGAGTACATTGTTAGTGAAGGTAAAAGCGTTGGAAAGATACTTTCAAATTTCACCGAGGATGAAATAGAAATATTCATTCAAAAAGCAGCACCCGAAAGAACTATTAAAAACATTTCAATTACAGAAGAAGATGAGTCAATTTGATTTTTTGGACGAAAAAGCCAGAGACATAATACAAAGCAGAATTCTGAAAGGAATGATTGGCCCAGGTTCAGATACTTGGGGAGTTGAGGATAAAGAAGAAATAATTTCCGATTATCCATTACAAAGGTATTTCAGCGGCATTGTTTTTCCTAACAAAACTATTTGTAAGACAATTGATGAAAAGGAAAATACAGAGGCACAAAGTGATGCTCCAATTGGGTCAACAGAAACAAATGAAGAAGATTTTCAAAGACCGAAGGAGAATGAAACAAAGTTATCGGGCATAGCCAACCCAAATGATGATGAACTCAAAATAAGCCAAAATAACTTCTTCCCAACCAACATAGGTTTGTCAATTGCTTTACAAAAAGATATTAAGACGATAGATGTTACCTTTTCTTTCGGACTATATTATCAACCAAAGCAATCAGAGATTAAAATTAAAATAAATCAAGCAGGATACGATTCATTTTTTGAAGAAGGTATTCCTATTCCATTGGCTTGGAGAGACATATTGAAATATGAAAATGGTTTTATGTTCCTTGAAAGAGAATTAAAGGGTGAACAAACTAAACCAGAGCGTGAAGAAGGTGAATATGGACAATATGATAGATTTAAAACAAAATCAAACCTAACAAGGCAATCGCAAGAAGGCGGTTATTTTTCTGCATATTATTACATTAACTATCTAGACAAGATTATAAATAAAGGAAGGATTTGGAAGCGAAAGGATTTTCAAATAACCGAAACAATTGTAATTGAAAACACAATCAAGCCAATTTTACTAAATCTTGGTGATAGTATTTATAAAGATACAAGAGTAGGTTATAACATTAAGGTTTATCCCGCTTCAAATTCAAATTATGTAAAAGTTCAGCTAGTAAACTTATCTGAGAAACACCCCTCAAATCGGTTTTCAAATAAGTCTGAACCCCTAAATAAAAAATGTCTATTTCAATCATCAATTGCAATACAATCAGATGGTATAACTGAATATAAAGACCATAGTTTATCTACATATTACCCCGATGCTGAACTTGAAGATAAAGAAGCAGAAGAAATAGAATTCATTTACAGAAACGTAAACAGCTATGCTGTAGGACACAATTGTTCTGCAAAATGGAATGAAAACCATACGATAGCAGAAACTACCTTTTTGCCTGAACAAAATATAAAAGATGTCATTAATGAATTTGATGACAATAGTCTTGACGATTGTCTTGATATAAAAAATCTATCAAATTGGGGATTACCAAAAGAAACTGTCATTTCCAATTTAAAACGATTTGTCAAGAGCTATAAAGAGTGGATTGAAAAACAAGAAACAGAGGTTAATAAACTTAATAGAGCAGAAAACGAAATTGCTAATCGACTACTAGATAGGCAAAAAGAAAATTTCAACAGATTAAATTTCAATGTTGATTTATTAAGTGATGATAAAGTATTTAGGGCTTTTCAAATTGCAAATACGGCAATGTTTATTCAATTGATTGTTTCTAATGACAAAAGATTGGGGAAAGTGGAAAAGGAAATTAGTGAATTTGATACTGAATTAAATTTTGACAATCTTGATTTTTTTAGGACCTATGACTCAAAAAAACATTTAGGTTTTATTCCTAAATATAGACCATTTCAATTAGCTTTTTTCATATTGAGTTTAGAAGAAATAGTTAACCCTGAGAAACGTCAAGAAAGGAACACTGTTGATCTAATTTGGTTTCCTACAGGTGGTGGTAAAACAGAAGCTTATTTGACAGTTACAGCTTTTACAATTGCATATAGAAGAATAAATAACGATTTGAATTTTGGAGGTACTTCTGTAATTATGAGATATACTCTCAGGCTATTAACCGCACAACAGTTTGAGAGAGCTTCAAGATTAATTTCCGCACTTGAATTTTTACGAAAGCAGAAAGAATTTAAAAACGACTTAAAAGATGGTGAAGGGAATGAAATTACTATTGGGCTTTGGGTAGGGCAAGCATCAACACCAAATACAATTCAAGAAGCTAATAAACTACTTGACGGTGAAAAGTATGGAATGGAGGCGGAAGCACAAAAAGGTATTAATGGTGACCCTCATAAATACAATGAGTTTCAAATAAGTAGTTGCCCTTGGTGTGGCACAAAGTCAATTTCAAAAGTTAAAAACAGCAATGGAGAGGAGGTTTGGAAATATGGATTCAAATCAAAAAGAAGTGACTTCATAATTCATTGTTTGAATCAAAAGTGCACTTTTCGTAAACGCCTACCAATACAAGTTGTTGATGAAGTTTTATATCAAAACCCTCCTACACTATTATTCGGAACCGTTGATAAGTTTGCAATGTTGGCTTGGCAAGAGAATGCACACAATTTTTTTAAAGCAAATACAGATGAAGGACTTCCACCAGATTTAATAATACAAGATGAATTACACCTTTTAAACGGTCCTTTGGGTTCAGTAACAGGTTTATTCGAAAGCACCATAGAATTATTATGCACAAAAAATGGAATAGGCCCTAAAATCATTTCATCAACTGCAACCACTCGAAATACTGATTTACAAATAAAAAGACTTTATGGAAATCGGAAAGTCAATGTGTTCCCACCATCGGGAATAAATTATGATTATAGTTTCTTTGCAAAAGAAAGCAAAGAAAGCAAAAGAAGATATATCGGTTTTATGCCCACAGGCAAAACTGCGATTGACACACAATTACAATTACTTGCCCATTTATTGGTTTCACGCCTTGAGGTCTATAAAAATTTAGAAACAAAATCAAGAACCGACAACTATTGGACAATAGTATCTTATTATAATAGCCTTAAGGACGTAGGAAAGATATATAACAAAGTAGGTGACGAAGTTTCAAATTTCACATCTACTTTGCAATATCGATTGAGTCAACTGTTTCAGCCATTTGATGAATATTCATTCAACTTTTATGGCATTCCTAGCAGAACAGAAGAATTGACAAGTCGTGTTGAAAGTGCGAAAATCAAATCAGTGCTTAAGGAAATTGAGAAACCTTTTGATGAAAGTAAATTAGTTACAAGAGAAAAGGGACTGAAATACCTTACTGATGTTGTTGACTTTGTTCTTGCTACAAATATGATTTCCGTGGGTATTGATATTAGCAGACTAAATATTATGGTATTAAATGGAATGCCTAAAAATATTGCAGAATATATTCAGGCATCAAGTCGTGTTGGTAGAAAAACCAAAGGTTTAGCCATAACTCTTCTAGACCCGAATAGAGCTCGAGAAAAATCATATTTCGAGCATTTCATAAATTTCCATAGTGCTTTTTACAAATGTGTTGAACCAATAAGTATTACACCATTCACTGAAAACACAATTGATAAAATGCTTACAACAGCCTTTGTGACATACATAAGAAATAAAATTCCTGCTATGGCTAAAGATGATGCAGCAAGATACTTTGAAAAAGAAAAAGCACAAGAATTTATTGATTTCATAAAAATCAGATTTGGTGATGACCCGGATATAATCTCATATTTTATTAACTCCATAAATGAGCTAATTGAAGATTGGCAAAATAGAGCAAGTTTAGGCAGTAAGTTAACATATAAGTCACTTCTAAAACGACCAACAGAAAGACAAGACGATGGAGTGGATTGGGCAACTATGCAGTCTATGAGGGAAATAGACACAGATACTTTTGTCGAAATAAAATCAGTTTACTAATGGCACTACAAAATAGAATTACAAGTTCAGATAAAAAGTTTGTAAAAATTCAAACTAGAAAGGTAATTAGTGCTTATGGTGGTTCAGGTTCTTTAATTGAAACACCATATGGTGCTTTAATGATTGAGGATTTTGATAGATGGCCATTCTTTAAAGGCGATTATAAAGATGGTCAATGGGTTATTAATATCCCAAGTGCCTTTCACATTAATGATGAAAGACTCCTACAAAGACTAAATCATAAAAGCGGATTTTCAAAACTAGAAGCTTTTGTTCACGTACCTGATAATGTTTCATCAAGTAAACGAGCAGACATACCAGAAAATGAGAATGAAACAATTAGTGCGATGTTCTTCCCAAAATGGTTTTATTGTAATAAATGTGAATGTTTTAAGCCTATTAATCAATGGTGGAATATTTGGAAAAACGTAAAAGGGAGAACAGCTACTAAAAAGGACTTTGCCCCTCCGAAATGCGGAATTTGCTATGAAAAAAGCGAGAAAAAGTATGCTCCTGAATTAGAGCAAATAAGGTTTGTAATGACCTCACCTGATGGTGAAATAAAAGACATTCCTTGGGAACTATGGACTACAGCACAAAAAGCAATAAAAGACGAAGATTCAGAAAACGGCTCTATTTTACTCGATTATGGAAACCCTTGTTGCGATAAACAAGATTTACGCTATTTAAAATCAAACAAGTTCTCTGATTTAGCAGGTATAAGAATTAAATGTGTTAATGAAGATTGCGAAACAAAAGGGCGTGAAATTAATTTAGCAGGTTTGTTTGGTCTAAGAGTTTTTAAAAAATATTTGAAAGATGAAGAAGGAAATAAAATACAAAAGGATGGTAAAGATGTCAGAGTGTTTTTTAAACCAGTAATTAGAACAAGTAATAGTGTTTATTACCCAATAATGGTTTCAAGTATTTTCCTGCCAACAGACAAAGGAATAACAATTGAAGACCAAGAAAGTATTGATGAATGGATAAATGAAAATGAAGACGCAGACTTTATTTTTCGTGCACTTAAAAAGAAATACCCAATTGAGGTTATAAAAAAATACATTGATAACAAGCAAGTCAACCAATACACACCTGAATTAGAATATCGCTTAACTGAATATAATTTTTTAACCAAGTCTGTGGGCTCAAAATATGAAGACCCATCTAGAAATCTAATTTTCAATAAAGTAGAAATTTCTAAACTCTCTAAACTTGGTATTGAACAGCTTATCGGCATAAAAAAACTAAAGATTACATCTGTCCAGACAGGTTTTACAAGGCAGGAACCTATGACAAGTGATGTTTTTATGTCAGATTCAGGAGAAACTTTTACAACTATTGAAGGGAAATTTACTTCTAAATGGAAGTTAGACACCAAATATTTACCAGCAGTAGAAAGCTTTGGAGAAGGCATATTTATTTCGTTCTCAAATGAACAAATTGAAAAATGGATTGATAGCTCACTTGGAAGTCAATCTTTTTTAATGAGAATAAATACCCTTTTTCAAAACGCAATAAATCACGAATATAAAAGTGTTCGAGAAAAATTTCTTTCAGAAAGGCACTTAGCAAGATTTGTATTAATTCATACCATTTCACACATCCTAATTAAAGAATTGGAATTTTTATGTGGTTATCCTGCAACCTCATTAAATGAAAGACTTTTTATTGATGAGCAGAATATGCAAGGTCTGTTAATTTATACCGTAGCAGGTGCGGAAGGCAGTTTTGGAGGGTTGGTTTCCCAAGCAACGGAACAACAAATAACTCGAATTTTAAAATCTGCATTAAATAGAGCCTCAGATTGTGCTTCTGACCCCATTTGCTATAATACTGATGATGGACAAGGAATCGGTGGTTTAAATATGGCTGCTTGCTACTCTTGTACTTTAGTCCCAGAAAACGCCTGCGAGGAGTTTAATTCATTTCTTGACCGTGCATTATTAATTGATAAAGAATATGGATTTTTTAAGAAATAGCAACCCACCCTATTTGCAAGCACATTGCCAAAGCCCCACGAGCCAACGCTCAAACCAAAGCTTTGTCAAAGAGCTTGCAAAGCCAACGCAGGACAAAATTGTTTTTAAAAAATTTCCCTACCCTTCTAAAAAAATAAAAAACGCAACGCACAACCCGACAGACAATGACACTGAAACTCAACAATGACAATGGTTTACAGACACTAACGACAGAACACCAGCTGCCAACAGCGGTTTTGCAAAAGTGGCGGTTCAGTGCTTCGAATGACAGTTTTGTGGCAGGTTCAAGTTCAGTTCTTCGAATGAAATTTAGTGGTGTAAATCGCCACCTTCGCAAAGCCGCAAAACGTTA
>Ga0255347_1006643_pt1 | contig 12461 bp, 9 predicted proteins | sample wastewater_treat_2_FD_192479 | JGI IMG/M metagenome (GOLD analysis project Ga0255347, IMG submission 192479) | Wastewater microbial communities from Lulu Island WWTP, Vancouver, Canada - plant24 | ecosystem: Engineered > WWTP > Wastewater > Unclassified | place: Canada: Vancouver, British...
CGGCGGTCGGGCTGGATGCGGCGGGGCGGATGGAGCCGCGACTTGCGCGCCGCTGGCAATGGGGCGCGGTGATTACCGGGGGGATATTCCTGCTGTCGGGGCTGGCGCTCTGGACGGATTTATCGAGCGGGGCCGCGCGGTTGGCGGCGGCGGGGTGGGGGAACCTGGGCCGGGCCATCCAGTGGAACAAGGCGTTTTCCGTGACCTATGCCGGCGGGGCGTTATTGCTTGGCGCGGGCATCCTTTGGCTGCTGGCGCGCGGAGTTTTCCACACTGTGGAAAACCAAGTTCCACAGCGTGGAAAAAAGAGCGAAAATTTTCCACAGTGTGGAAAATCCGATTCCACAGTGTGGAAAAAATCCTGGCCGGCGTGGCTGCCGGCGCTGGTGGTTTTGTTCGATGCCGCGGTGATCCTGGCGCCGCACTACATCCAGACGATGCCGCCGGGCTACGTGGCGGAGAACGAACTGGTGCGGTACTTGAAACGGGAAATCGGTCCCAACCGGACGGCCATGGCGGGGCAGGATGGATTCTATAATTTATGGCTGACGTATCTTTTTCCATACCATGGAATCCCGTCGGTCAACGTGACGCAGCTCCCGCGGCCGCCGGCGGACTACAAGGCGTTCTGGGAAGCTGTCAAGGATCCCGTGCGCATGTGGCGGTTGACGGCGGTGAGCCATGTGCTGGCGCATGGTCCCGTGGCCCGGCAGCTGCTCGGGAATCCCGCCTGGGCATCGCAACTGGAGATGGACTGGGCGTACCAGCCGTTTGACGACGGGCAGGGCGGGGTGGGAACGCGCAGCGTGACGCCATCGCCCGAGGCCCCGGAGGCGGTCCTGAAATTGAAGCCGACACCCCCGCGCGTGGCGGCGGTTCAATCGTGGCGAACGGTTGAGGACGATGAGGCATTGAAAACACTGGCCGATCCAGCCTTCGAGCCGTTCCGGTCGGTGTTGCTGGCGCCGGGCAGCCAAGTCTGCGCGCCGCCCGCGGGCGACCCCGGGCCCGTGCCGGAAGTGGAAATCACGCGGCTGGTTCCCGGACGGTATGAATTCACGGTGAGCAACCACGGGCCCGTGGTGATGCGCGTGGCGGAAAAGTACGATCCGAACTGGAAAGCGACCGTGGATGGCAAACCGGTTCCTGTTTTGCGAGTGGATTACATGTTCCAAGGGGTTGCATTGGAGCAGGCGGGCACGCACCAGATCGCCATGTGGTACGCCCCGTCTTCCCTGCCGCACGCGGTGCAGGCGGCCGGACTGCTGGCGGGACTGGGCGCGCTGCTTGGACTGGCCATCCCGCGCCGGAAAACAGCGGAGGCCGCGGCGTGAGCGGATCCGGCGAGGTGAGGCCGCGCCTGTCGGTGGTGATTCCGACCATGGGACGGGACATCCTGATCCGCACGCTGGAATCGCTGGTGGCGGCCGAGGGGTTTGGCGGCCTGGAGGTGATCGTGGCGGGCAAGGTGTCCGACGCGACCGTAGTGGAGAAGTTGCGCGAACTTTGCATCCGGCACGTCAACATCCGGCACTTGGACATTCAATTTGAAACGGGCGATTCCAGTCGCAAGAAGAATGAAGGTGCGGCGGAGGCTTGCGCGCAGCTGATCGCCTTCCTGGATGACGACGTCGTGGTGGCGCCGGATTGGCCGGTTCGGATTCAGGAACCGTTTTCGGACCCCCAGGTCGGGCTGGCCAGTGGTCCGAGCCTGGTGCCGGACGACATCAACCGCATCGGGCGGCTGGCGGGCCTGGCCCTGTCGTCGCCGGCGGCCGCCTATGTGGCGGAGCGGTATCGCCGGAACCGGGAAGCGGCCTATCCGGTGGATTGGGACCGGATCATCGGGTGCAATGCCGCGTACCGGCGGGAGGCTTTCGCGCAGATGGGGGGCTTTCCGGCCGACTTCTATCCGGGCGAGGAAATGATCGCGGCCTTCCGGACCGAGCGCGCGGGGTGGAAACTGGTGTTCGTGCCGGAGGCATGGGTGCGGCACTATCCGCGGCAATCGCTGGGCCGGTTCTGGCGGCAGGTCTGGAGCTACGGGGCGACGCGCATCCGGTTGCTGCGGGGCGGGGTCTCGTTCAATCCGCTGTCGCTGGTGCCCGGGCTGTGGGTGGCCGGGACGGCTGCCCTGACCGGGCTGGCCTGCTGGTTCCCCTGGGCGCGCTGGCTCCTGGCGGCCGACCTGGGACTGTATCTGTTGCTGGGACTTGTGGTGACGTTGCGGACCGTCGCCCGCACCCGCCGGCTCGGCGACAGCTGGCTGTTGGCCATGATTCCCTGGATGCATCTTGCCTATGGCCTCGGTACCTGGGCCGAATGGTGCCGGCCGGGGCGGGACTTCAGCGAGAGACGGCGCTGAAGGCGGCGCCGCCCGGCCGTCCCGATCAGTAATTTTTTATCGACTCAGTCCGGTGATTTTGCGAGGGTGCTCGTACTGGCAGGCCGCATGGCCGGCGTTTGGCTCAACATAAACAGCAGGTGATAGCTATGGCCAAGGAAAACGTGATGGATCAGAGTGAGCAACTCACCGGGGAACGGGCGAACACGGATGCGAATGTCTGGGTTCAATTGATCGGGGCGTTGATCCTCACGTTGATTGTGTCCTTTGGCCTGCATTTCGGGGCCAAGGCATACAACCAGGGGCTGCTCAAGTTCGCGAACGGCCTGATCAACCAGCGCGGTCCGGTGCAATGGCTGGAACTGTTCAGCTTCTTCGTGGTGGTGCTGTTCCTGTTCCAGAAGAACCGGATCGTCAGAGAGCAGATCCGCCACATCAGCGAAGACACCGCCCAGGTCCTGGGTGTGAACATGGACAATGAGGAGGAGCTGCAGTTGCTTCGCAAGCGCATCCACGACTCCGGCAGCGACACCAAGAGCATCATGCTGGGCCGGCTGGACCGCGGCCTGGGCCTGTGGCTGTCAACCAAGGACGTTGGCCGCGTCGGGGGCTGGGTCAGTTCTGAAAACGGTCGCGACACGGTGATGTCGGACCTGACCTTCACCCTGGCGCGCACGATGATGTGGGTGATCCCGATTCTGGGCTTCATTGGTACGGTGCAGGGGCTGAGCGCGGCCGTCGGCGGGTTCGCGGAATTCCTGTCGGGCGCCGCGGAACTGACGGCCATCAAAGGCGCCATCGCCGAGGTGACCATCGGCCTCGGCGTTGCCTTCGACACAACCTTCCTGGCCCTGATGCTGGTGACCTTTGTGCAGTTCCCGTTGACGTCGGTCATGCGCCGGGAGGCGACCCTGCTGTCGGACATCGACATCTACCTGGACGAACAGTTTGTTTCGCGCCTGCCGTCGCCCGAATCGCAGCCGGTGGTGATCGAGAACCTGGAAGATTCGATCGAAGCCGCCTTCCGCCGGTATATTCCGGATCCAGACCGCTACGAGGAGGTCTTTACCCTCTCCATTGAAAAAGCCGCATCGGAAATGAAGACGCAGTTCGAGGAATTGGCTAACCGGTACGTAGCGGCGCGCAAGACGGCGACGGACGAGGAGGTGCAGGCGCTGGCGGCGGCAATGGCACACGCCCACGAGCAGGCGGCCGAGCTGGCCGGCCGCTACGCGGCCAGCGCCCAGGAAGTCCAGGCCACGCTGGGCGAAAGCCTGCAGAAGGCGGCCAATGCCGCAGGCATCGTTGAACAGCAGATTGCCACCATCACCAATCTGGGTGCGAAGGTTCAGGAGCTGCTGCAGGTCGAGCAGGCCCTGGAGCGTGCCCTGGCCGGGGTCACCAGCACGGAGGAATTCCAGAAGACGTTTGTGCGCCTGCAAGAGCATTTGGCCACCACCGACGAGTTCTGCCGGCGTTTGAGCCGGCCGCGGGTCATCACCTTGCAGGAGGAGGTTCGCGCCTAGCCGGGCGGACGGGGCGGGCCATGCGGAGTTGCCTGCGATTCGGTTGGCTGGTGGGCACCGGTGCGCTGTTCCTGGCCGGCGCCGTGGGAGCGTGGGGACAGACTTTGCGAATTCGCGCGCTGGCCGAGGGCTTGCAGGAACCCCGGGGCGTGGCGCTGCATCCCGTGACGGGGGATATCTATGTGTCGGAAGCCGGCAGCGGCCGGATTCTGGTGTTGAAAGGCGGCGGCCGGCCGGAGCCGGCGCTGGCACCCGGCTGGGCGGTATCCACCAATCTCCCGCGCTGGGCCATTTCCAGCCAGATGCCGCTCGAAAAATGGATGCAGGCGGTGCTGCAGAAGCCGGGCTCCCTGTCCATCGCCTCCAACGGCAATCTCTTCGTGGCGGAACAGGTGCCAAACGGCCGCATTTTGGAATTCAGCCCGAACGCGAATGGGCAGTATGCTGTCGGCCAGGGAGTGCCGGTCCCGTGGCTGGACCAGGAGTTCCAGTGGCGCAAGGTGTTTTGCGACCGGGGCGGCCGCCTGTTCATCGTGGGGGCGGATGAAGTGGGGTCCGAATTCATGAAATTTGGTTCCTCCCTGGTGCGCGAGCCCGACGGCAACTGGTGGGTGATCGATTTCGGCCCCTTCGCCAATTTCTGCACATTCGCGATTTCGGACCGGCAGGACGTGATGCTGCTGGGCGACCGCAACAAGGGGACGCTGTCCTGGTGGGAAGTGGACCGGCACATCATGCTCGGCGGTTCGCCCGAAGCCGCGGGCCGGGCGGAACTGTTGAGCCTGGCGATCTATCCGGACGGTGCGTTTCTGCTGGGGCTGCAAACGGCGCCAGGCAAGGCGGCCCTGATCCGCATGGATCCCTTCTCGGGCCAGCAGAAGACCCTGACCGAGGAATTGAGGTCCATCGGCGACATTGAAATGGACCGGCAGAACGGGCGCTATCTGGTAACCGATCCCGCGGCGGGCCGGTTGCTGGAGTGCACCCTGGATCCGCCCATGCGGTTCAATGAGTCCGCGATGCGCCAGATCGTCCGCTCCGTGGAAGGCATGATGGGCCTGCCCACCGAGGCGCCCGCCTTCCTGAACACTTTTTTCGAGCGGCTGCAAACCGCGGCCAAGGACATCCTGCCCGACAATGCCACCCACTCGGTGGAATTCAACCTGAGCGACTTGGCCGGCAAGATGCCGATCGTGGCCGGCCGGGTGCGGGCGGCCGTGGAAGTGGAGGGTGCCGAAGAGGATCCCATCGAACAGGTGGAATTCTTTCTGCTGTTTCCCGGCAAGGTCGTCATGACCGACACCGCCGTAACACCCAGCCTGAGCTTCTTTTCCGCCCGGCGCCGCAGCGGCAAGTTGGAACAGACCAAACCGGTCTTCCACGGGGAGATCGGTGTGCACCGGTTGTCCGGCACCAACATCACGCAGATCGCAACGGCTCCCGGCGGACTGCATGTGCCCCTCGTGGCCTGCGGACTTGAACAGGCCGATGGCGGCGTCTACGTGAATCTGTCCTTCCTGGGGGTCGGGATTTACGGCGATTACTACCTGACATTGTTCCAGGGGCCCCGCGAACAGAAAGCCAAGCTGGCCGTCAAGTCGCCCAGCGCGTCCAGCGGCATCGTGACCTATGAGGCCTCGTTCATGGACGAAGCCACCATCGAGGGCATGGACGGCAAGATCACCCGTGAACAGCTCAGCAACCTGCTGATTTCCGGATTCCAAGGCGGCGGCAACGCGAACCGGTCGGTCGGCTGGCTCAAGCTCGGCCAGTTCCCGGCGAGCATGACGGTTGCCTTCGGCGATACGGGCGACACCCAGTTGATGGGCGCTCAGAGCGACTTGAAGGAAATCGTGGACAAGAAGCGGGTGGAAATGAGCCTCGAAACCGCGACGGATATCGAAGCGATGGCGCCGGCCGGCGGAGCGGAAGCGCCCGCGCCGGTAGGCGACGAGGCCGACGGAGCCGGAGAAGGGGATCCGGAAGCCGAGGAATTGGAGGCTGCGGAGCCATGAAAAGCGCCGATGTTGATACCTCCGGATTCCAGAATATCGTGCTGATGCTGATCGGCGTGCTGGTGATCATGCTGGTCAGCAACGTCCTGACTATTATCAGCAACCCCGAGAACATCAAGATCGGCGCGCTGGTCACCGGCACAGTCTATGATGAGGAAGACACCGACAAGCAGTTCATTCCGCCCAAGTTCCAGAACATGCGACAGGATCCCATTTACGTGGATGTCGAGGCGGACAAGCTGACGATCTATCCCGAGAAGAGGGAGATTGCGGCGCGCGACCTCATGTTCGAAGGTAATGACTTTGAAAAATTCCTTTCTGACGTGGAAAAAGTGAAGTCGGTTCGCTACATTGTGCTGCTGCTGCGGCCGGGCAGCGCCGTCTTCCAGCGCAAACTGCGGCAGGTCATCCGCGATCGCGGCATTGACGTGGGCTTCGAACCCTGGGAAGCCGACCGGCAAATCATTGTCGGATATGGAGGTGCCTAGCCATGGCTACTCAGGGTCCCGCCATGGATTTGAGTTCCTTCACGGACATCATGACGTGCATTCTGGGCATCCTCGTGCTGATCATCCTGCTGACGGGCATCGACGCATCCCAGATCACCGTGCTGGTGGCAACGCCGAAGGAATCCCGGGCGGACGATAAAAGCGCGGTGTTCTTCGAGTGCCGCAACAACCAGCTCTTTGAGATTTCGATCGAAAAAATGAAAAAGGCGATCGATGCCAAGACCGAGGAACTCCGGCAGCAGACGGCGGGCAACGAGACCGAATTCCTCAAGAACGCCGCCCAGACCACGTTGGAACTGGACGGCCACCGGCTGGACTACACCTATGCGCTGATGGGCCGGTACGTTTTGCTGCCGGATTTCGACGCCGCCGGCTATCAGTTCGAACGCTACCTGGAGGAAACCGATGCCATGTGGTATGGATCCCGCCTGGCGCAGATCGATCCGCAAATGCAGTTCTTGTGTTTCTTCGTGCGGCCGGACAGCTTCAAGGTCTTCCAGCAGGCGCGCGCCCTGGCCTGGCTACGCAACATCAATGTGGCCTGCGAACTGCAAGACGAGAAGAACCCCATCATGATCGGCCCCGGCGGCGAGCGCATGTACATGCAGTAATTCGTTCGCCGCCCGTCCGCCCGGTTTCGATTCCATGCGTCAGTTTGTTTGTCGACAATGCGGTTTGTGCTGCCGCTGGCCGGGGACGGTCTTGTTGGAACCGGCCGACATTGCGGCGGCCGCCGGGGTTCTCGCCATGACGGAGGATCAATTCATCGGACGGCATGCGGCGCTAGCCCGGAACCGCGCGCAACTGACCTTGAAAGAAGCACCCGGCGGAGCATGCGAATTCCTCGATGAAGCCGGCCGTTGCCGCATCTATGCCGCCCGTCCCCGCCAATGCCGCGATTTCCCCCATGGCTGGAAGGTTTCCGGATGTCCGGCCTTGGAGGAGCCGGAGACCTGAACCTGGCGGCTCCTGAATGGCCTTCTCGCTCGCGGGACGAAATGCGGGGGGCTGTACGGGGGGGCGGGATTTCCATTGTCGGCCTGTCGCCGACCGCCCTAGAATGGATGCGATATGTGGCAGGTGTCCGATAAAGTAAAAGCCAAGCTGGCATCGCTGCCGGATCAGCCCGGGGTCTACTTGATGCGTAACCGGCAGGGACGGATCATCTATGTCGGCAAGGCGGCCAGTCTGCGCCGCCGGGTTTCCTCCTATTTTCACCGCCATACGTTTTCAAAGGCCGAACCCAGGTTGCGGGGGTTGATCCGCAGCATCGATGACCTGGATTTCATCGCCCTCAAAAGCGAGGCGGAGGCCACGCTGACGGAGAGTCGCCTGATCAAGGACTACCGTCCGCGCTATAATGTGCTGCTGAAGGACGACAAGCGCTTCCTGCTGCTGCGGGCGAACCTGAACGAGCCGTTTCCGCGCTTTGCCGCCGTCCGCTTGCGCAAGGATGATGGGGCCCGTTACTGGGGACCTTACGCGTCGTCTGCCGCGGCCTGGGCATCGCTGGAATTCATCGAAAAGCAGTTTGGACTGCGCCGCTGCGCGCCGCGCGTGCCCGGCCCCGAAGACCACCGGCACTGTCTGAACGACATCGTGCGCTATTGTGCCGCCCCCTGCATCGACAAGGTCTCCCCCGAACAGTATCGCGAGCGGGTCCTGACCGCCTGTGCTTTCCTCAACGGGGAACGGCGGGAATTCCTCGACCAGCTGCGTCAGCAGATGGCGGCGGCCGCCCGGGAGATGAAGTTCGAAAAGGCCGCGGCCCTGCGGGACATGTACCTGCTGCTGTTGAAGGGAATCCGCGAAAAGGCGCGCGGCCGGAAGAGCCAGCGTCTGAAGCAGGAGGAAGCTCGGCGGGGACTGGTGGAACTCCAGCGGGCCCTGGGCCTGCCGCGGCCGCCGGTCGTCATCGAGTGTTATGACATTTCCAACATTTCCGGCACGAATTCCGTGGCCAGCCGGGTGGTGGCCGTGGACGGGATTCCGATGCCGGGCCGTTATCGGATGTACCGCATCAAGACGATCACGGGGGCGGATGATCCGGCCTCCATGGCCGAAGTCATCCGGCGGCGTTTTTCCCGGGCACTGGCGGAGCAGGAATCCCGGCCGGATCTCGTGCTGGTGGATGGCGGCATTACGCAATTACGCGCCGCCCGGGCCGAACTGGATGCCCTCGGCCTGCCTGACCAGCGGGTGGCCGGCATCGCCAAACAGTTCGAAGAACTGTATTGCGACCCAGAAAACGAGCAGGCTCCGTTACGGTTCGCGGCGGACTCCCCGGCCCTGCGGGTCATCCAGCAGATCCGCGACGAGGCCCATCGGTTTGCCCTGACATATCACCGCAAGCTGCGGGCACGGCGCATCCGGGAGTCCATGCTGGATGACCTTCCCGGCATCGGCGGCAAACGCAAGCAGGACCTCCTGACCCATTTCGGTTCGGTGGCCCGATTGCGCCGGGCGACGGTGGAAGACATCGCCGCCGCCCCCGGCATCGGCCCCCATCTGGCCGCCCTGATTCACACCGCCTTCGCCATGAAAGGCGGGGTCAGCCCTTAAGATTTAAGTTATCAGGAGCACTTTTACTGCTGCCTACAGGGCGGGTCTCATGGGGGGCAGATCAGCCGAGGTAAGGAAAGGCAAGGGTGACGAAAGCGCCTGTGCCGGCGACATTGTTGCCGAGAAGGAGCGACCCGCCATGCGCTTCCGCGATGTTCTTGGTGATGAACAGGCCGAGGCCCATCCCGCCGGATTGGCCCTTGGTGGTATAATGCCGGGTTTGCATGTCGGCAATCTTGTCGGGCGGGAAGCCGCCGCCGTTATCCTCGACCTCAACCAGCGCGCGCCGCCCGATCACGCGCCAGCGGATGCCCACAAAGCCCTCGCGGGCAGGCACGGCTTCCAGGGCGTTGGTCACGATGTTCTGGATGGCACGAAAAATCTGGATGTTGTTGCCCTCGATGAAGCAGTTCTCCGGTCCCTGGGCCAGGTTCACCTGGGCGGATTTTTTGGCTGCCAGGGCTTTGGCGTTGGCGGTGCATTCCGTGACGAGCTGTCCGAGGTTGAGGCGCTTGATGGAGGACTCGGCCCGCAGGGAGCGTTCGCGCCAGAGGGTGAGGATGTCGCGGCACCGGGACACGCTCTGCTCAATTTGCTCGAGATAGGCAACATTGATTTCCTGGCCGTGCCGCTTGGCGTCCTTGATGTCCTCGATGAGCATCTGGGCGTAGCCGTGAATGACGCTAAGCGAGTTGTTGAGGTCGTGTACAAACTCGGAGGATTCTTCTCCCAGGGAGGCCAGTTTGTCCTTGGTTTCCAGCTGCTCCTGCAACTGGGTGATCATGGCCTCCAGATGTTCGGAGGCGGCAATCCGTTTGCGGTTGTTCTTGGTCCGCTGCACATACCCCGCGATGGCCTCCTGGAGTTCAGTGGTGTCGAAGGGCTTTTTGAGGTAGTCGGTTGCACCCAGGCGGATGGCGTCCTGGGCGGTTTCGAGGGAGCCGAAGCCGGTGAGCATGACGATGGACACCTGGTCATCCAGGCTGCGGATTTCCCGAAGGCCCTGAATGCCGGTTTTGCCGGGCATCTTGATGTCCATGATGATGGCATCCGGCGGGTTTTCGCGCATGACGGCGAGGCCTTTGTCAACCGAATCGACGCACACGACGTCATAGGTGTCCTTAAAGAGAAAGCGCAGGCTTTCCCGCGGGCCGAGTTCGTCGTCGATCACCAGCAGCCGGTCTTTGGTCATAAGCAGACTAGAACTTGTATCCGTAGGAGAGGCTCAGGAGCTGCAAGTCATAATCGTATTTGCCGTCGGGGCTGTTGACGGAGCCGCTGATTCGGCGGCCATCGAACAGGCCGCAGGCATAGGCCAGGTCCACGGCATGGCGGTCATTGGCGTAGCCCAGGCCAAGGGAGATGACCTCCTGGTCCTCATCGGGACCCAGGGGGCTGTAGGTTTCGTCGGGCGTGGGATTCTCCAGGTACATGAATCCGGTGCGCGCGGTCCAGCGGGGTGCAAATTCCCATTCTGCGCCAATCCCGGCGGTCCAGGTGTTTTTCAAATCCTGGGCGGTGACCGTGGTTCCGCCAAGCGAGTCCTGGATGACGAGTTCTTCATAGCGCGAGAATTCAAGCCATTCGACATCAGCTTCAATTCGGAAGGTGTCTGTCAGTTCAATGCCGTAGGCCAGGGCGGCGATGGTGGGATATTCGATGGTACCCTCGACCGCCACGGTTCCGGCATACTGGATCCGGTTGAGCCCGGTGTAGTCGATGGAAAAGGGCGCGCGCACGGTGGCGGCCAGCCGCTGGTTTTCGGTGATTCGCCAGGCCAGGGCGGCATTGAATCCGAGGGCGGAACCATCGGCCGAAAGCCGGGACTGGGCGCCGGACGGCAGGCCCAACGCCTCGGCGACGGGGCCGACCAGCAGCGTCCGTTGCGTAACTTCACCACGGTAGATGTCCGCGCCGATTCCGAGCGACAACGCCTGGTTCAGCCGCACGGAGAAATTGGGCGTGATGTCCATCACGGTCATCGTGCCGGAATACGGGATGCCGTTCTGCGCAAAGAAATCCTGGCGGCCCCAATCGACGGAGCGGCCATAGGGGACATAGACGGACAGGCCGAAAGCGGTTTTCCCGGCCTGCAGGGGCACGGCACCGGAGAATCCCGGAATGGCGAACCAGGAGTCTTCGGTTTTGTCCGTTGCGCCCGGGGCTTGAAAAGTGTTGTCCCCGTAGCCGCCCACCATGTTTATCTGGACCATGGCGCGGTCGAGATTCACCAAGTTGGCCGAATTGTGGATGTTGGCATTGGCATCATCGGCAAACACCCGGTGTCCGCCGAACGCTCCGATGGCATAGGCTCCTTCCGGAGGATTCCGGTAGCCATCGTCAGGGGTCACCGTCGCGCCGCTTGCGGCGCGTAAGGTGCAACCGCTTGTTCGCACGATTTTATTAACTCTTTCAATAATAGGTCAAAGCTATGGGCTGTTGGCGATAAAAGACATGCTGTCTAACGCAACAGATGACTGTGGTTTTACAACAATATCTATATCAAGCCATTTTGCGGTAAAATTGATGTCAGTTATTACCATATTTGTCTGTGTGCACTCACCCCCTGCATTACTGAGCGTTACATCATAAGTTGTTATATTTTCTCCTGTGGGGAGACTCTTTCCAGGAACGACAAGGGATAGCAACTTGTTCCATTGTTTTAAGGTTGGGTCCGGACCAACTTTACCATGCCCAATAGAATGTCGTCTGGACTTGAAATCAATACTGTCGGATCGGTTTAGAAATAATCCTCCAGAAATTGAATAATATTCTTTCTCCTCTTTATCTGTTATCTTCCACCCGGCTTCCGATGAAGCATCACCGGTTAAGGGAGCCCAGAAAAGTGTAGATGATATTTTAGTTCCCTTTACGGCATAGGGGGTGATGTCTCGACGGAGCCTGAATGTATATTCCTTTACTAGATGTGCATTCGAAAGAATGAGCGCTTGTTTCCCCTCATGAGAAAAGCCTGACTCAACTGTTGCAGTTGTTAGTTCAGAGGGGTTCAGGAAGGCCCAGTTCTTTTGTCTATCAATATTTCCAATCACATAACCTTCAGACTGTTCAAATGATGTTGAATAATCGAAGAGAGAGGCGCTTGGATTTGCCTTTGGCCTGAGGAGACTGTCTATAAATGCATTGTCGTCTGCGGAAAGGCCAGAACGTGAAATCCTAATCATCTCACCGTCATGTTTCTTGAGAATTACGATGCCTCCTGAAGTAACCCTGAAAAAGGATGCCTCAATTGTTGCGCCTGATTTTGAAGTCCATAATCGGTTCTCGTATGCATTGGCGGAACTTACGATGCTAGTATAAACGAATACTGCAACAATGAAAATAGTTACTTTATGCATGTATATATTCTTTCTTATGCGAACAGCGCGGGTGGTGACTGGCCGCCCCGTCGCGATGAGCACTCCCAAGACAAGAACGCCGGAAACACGAAGTTGCATAATCATGGTGTGGGTCTCCTCTGGGTGGGGCATGACATCCTTAATGTGCC
>Ga0255347_1006646_pt1 | contig 12457 bp, 12 predicted proteins | sample wastewater_treat_2_FD_192479 | JGI IMG/M metagenome (GOLD analysis project Ga0255347, IMG submission 192479) | Wastewater microbial communities from Lulu Island WWTP, Vancouver, Canada - plant24 | ecosystem: Engineered > WWTP > Wastewater > Unclassified | place: Canada: Vancouver, British...
AGGAAAATCTTGATCTCTTCACGCGGATGAAGCAGGGCGAATTCCCCGATGGCCACCGCTCGCTCCGGGCCAAAATTGATGTCGCCGCCCCCAACGTCTGGATGCGCGATCCCCTGCTCTATCGCATCCGGCACGCCGAACATCATCACACCGGCAACCAATGGTGCATCTATCCGATGTACGATTTTGCGCACTGCCTGAGCGATTATCTCGAGGGCATCACCCACTCGATCTGCACACTCGAGTTTGAGGTGCATCGTCCGCTCTACGATTGGATTCTCGAAAACTTGGACCTGCCGCGTCCCCGGCCCCACCAATACGAGTTTGCCCGGCTGAACCTCGGCTACACCGTCATGAGCAAACGCAAGCTCCTGCAACTCGTCAACGAGGGGTTGGTCGCCGGATGGGATGATCCGCGCCTGCCGACCATCAGCGGCTTGCGGCGGCGCGGCGTGACGCCGGCGGCCCTGCGTAATTTTGCCTACCACATCGGCATCACCAAATACAACGGTCTCACCGACGTCGCCGTCCTGGAATTCGCCATCCGCGAGGATTTGAACCGTCACGCGCTGCGCCGGCTTGCCGTGCTGCGTCCGCTGAAGGTGGTCATCACGAATTATCCCGAAGGACAAACCGAAACCCTCGCGGCCGTCAACAATCCCGAGGACGCCGCCGCCGGCAAACGTCAAATTCCGTTCAGCCGCGAGTTGTTCATCGAACGCGACGATTTCATGGAAACGCCGCCGCCCAGGTTTTTCCGTCTGAAACCGGGCGGCGAAGTACGCCTGAAATACGCCTACATCATTCAATGCCAGGAAGTGGTGAAGGACGCGGCGGGCAACATCATCGAGTTGCGTTGCACGGCGGATCTGGACAGCAAAACCGGCGGCGCCACCGCCAGCCGTAAAGTCAAGGGAACAATCCACTGGGTCAGCGCCGCGCATGCCCTCGATATTGAATGCCGGTTGTACGACCGCCTGTTCACCGTCCCCGAGCCCGACGCCACCGGCGATTTCAAGCAGCATCTCAATCCGCACAGTCTGGAAGTCATCACCGCCAAGGCCGAACCAAGTCTGCGCGAGGCGCAGCCGGAGGCGCGGTACCAGTTCGAGCGGCTGGCCTACTTCGCCCTGGACAAGGAGAGCACGCCCGGGAAGCTGGTGTTCAATCGCACCATCACGCTCAAAGACACCTGGGCCAAGCAAGCGCAACAAGGCTGAGGCGCGGCCACTTTTTCGGCGGACGGCGGGGCATCTGGATTGACAGACCACCGCGGAAACGCCATACCGTTCGCGTGATGAATCAACGCACGCTTACCCGCCGCGCTTTTCTCCGGGTTGCCGGTCAGGCCTCGTTCGGGATCGGCGCGGGACTCGCCCTGCCCCAACTGTTTCTCAACCGCACCCGGGCCGCCACCGGACAAAACCCGTCCGAGCTGATCCGCGTCGGGTTCATCGGCGTCGGCGCCCAAGGGCGGAACAACATTAACGCGCTGATGAAACATGCCGTGGCCGTGTGCGACGTGGATCAATCGCACCTCGCCAGCGCGGCAGCTCACGTGGAAAAAGCGCTCGGCAGCAAGTGCAAAACTTTTTCGGATTACCGCCGGTTGTTGGAAGACAAATCCATTGACGCGGTTTGCATCAGCACCCCGGACCACTGGCATGCGTTGCCGGCCATTCACGCCTGTGAAGCGGGCAAGGATGTGTATGTCGAGAAGCCGATGACCCTCACCATTCGCGAGGGACAAGTACTGGAGAAAACCGCCCGGCGCACGGGGCGGATCGTCCAGAACGGCAGCCAGCAACGGTCCGACACCCGCTTCCGCCGCGCCTGTGAATTACTGCGCTCGGGTTACTTGGGCCGGATCAAGGTCATTCACGTGGGTCTGCCCGGGACGAATTACGCCGACCGCGCCAAACCACCCCTCGTACCCGACCGCGAGCCGCCGCCGGAATTGGATTACGATTTCTGGGTCGGCCCCGCCCGGTGGCGCCCCTACAACGTCAACCGGGTACATTATCTCTTCCGCTTCTTCTGGGATTTTGGCGGCGGACAGATGACCAACTGGGGCGCACACCATCTGGACATCACCCAATGGGCGCTGGGCATGGATGAAAGCGGCCCTGTCAGCATCGAAGCGTCCGCCACGTGGAATCCGGAAGGCTGGTTCGAGACCCCCCAGACCTTCGAGGTCATTTACGAATATGCCAACGGCCTCAAGGTCATCACCCGCAGTCCGTCGCCCCGGACAGGGTGCCGGTTCGAATGTGAAAAGGGCGTGCTGCACGTCAACCGCGGCCTGCTCGTGACGGAACCCGAAGAACTACTGGCCGCGGCCCCCGCCGAAACCCAGGTCAAGTTGTATCAAAGCGCGCAGCACTATCAGAACTGGCTGGATTGCATCAAGAGCCGGCAACGCCCCATCTGCGACGTGGCCATCGGCCATCGTTCCTCCACGGTTTGTCATCTCGGCAACATCGCCATCCGCACTGGTAAAAAAGTGAAATGGGACCCGGTGAAAGAACAAATCATTGGCGACCCGGCGCTGGCGGTTTGGACCGATAACCCCTATCGCGCGCCCTGGAAACTGCCCCAAGTCTGATCGCCCGGAATTTTCCATCCCCGCGCTACTGGCCCGCTGCGGGGGCCGGGCGGGCGCCGCCGGCGATCAGGACGGTGCGCGGGCGTGGTTTGGACGGGGACGCAGATTGGCTTTCAGGGCTGTGAGGGCGTTGGGGCGGGTTTGCTCCATAAGCGTTTAATGATTTCCACGGTGCGCTCGACGAGTTCCTGCCCGCCCTCGGGGCCGACCTGCCCGCTCTGGACGATGGCGCTATAACCGCCGCCGGCGACAGCGCGCGGGGTGGGCAGGTAGCCGCTCGGGCCGCCCGTCAGCTCGATCACCAGCGTTTGCAAGGCCGGGCTCCGGCTCTTGATTTGGGTTCCGTAGTCTTGGAACAGCTCGAAGGGGTTGGTGGCGATGGCAATATCCCCGATCCGCAGGACATGCACCTCGGCGGTAACGGTGGGCGCGTCCCCTTGCGCCTGGTAGCGGTCCACGGTGCCTTGGTGCCACGCTATGCGGCGGGTGGCGTCGTTCTTTCCCTTGAGGGCCTCGATTTCCTTGATCGCTTCCGCGGCTTCCGCGTCGGTCACTTTGCGCGCGGGCAGCACCAAGTCCACCACTTCGTGGGCGAAGGGGACTTCCCGCTGGATGTCGCTGCGGGTCAGCTCGCTGACTTCGAGGACCTCGCCCGCAATCCGGCGCCCGATGTCCTGGGTGCGCGACAGCCCGCGCAATTTGAGCATGCGCTCCTCGGCGGCCTTGCGGTAGAGCCAGTGGGGGGAGAGATCGCCGGCCGCCCCGGGCCAGCCGAGCACGCCGAGTTCGGCCCCGGCGGCGGCGCGCAGTCGCTCGCGAACATCATGCCAGAAATCGGCGTTGATCGTGGTCCGGCTTTCCACCACCTGGGAGGGGCAGGAGATGTTGACGCCGGCCGCCAGGAGCTTCTTTTCCCCCGTCCAAAAGAATAGCAATTCCAAGCCGTGATCCGCCCCGCCCTCGATGCCGCGGAATTCGGGTGTGCTGGTGGCGCCGTACATTTGGGCGGTGCCGTTGGCATAGACGGCACGGCGGTTGTGGCCCACCACGGCCTGCCCCAGCCCCCAGCTGACGCCGCCCGGCTGCCGCTGGTTCCAGGCGCGCACGCTGACGTCCACCAGCCGCGCCACGAGGAATTCCACGTATTCCCGGGGCGGCATTACCCCCTCCGTCGGAATATCGTATTTCCCTTCTTCGGTCACCGGCCCGGTGTGGGTGTGCGTGGCGGTCAGGACCAGTTTGCGCGGATCGAAGTCGGGCAGTTGGGCGCGCAAGCGTTCGCGCACCCGCGGCGGGATGAACGGGCGGAACGCCACGAGATCGGCGGAGAGCAAGATGGCCTGGTCGGTCGTGCGATCGCCCGCGCGCGCCTCGAGGGCCACCGCTGTGGCGGTGACCGGGTTGTCCACGCCCCGCGAGACGCGCAGGTTGAACTGCCCGTCGAGAGCCACGGGCTGGTCCGGGGTGATGCTGATGCTAGCCGTGCCGATGCGCAACTCGGCGGCGCAGCAGTTCACCGTGACGGCCGCCGCCAGGATCAGCATGGCGGACTTCGAGGTTTGCCCCCGGGTTGCGCCGGCGGGCGGCGTGGAGTGGTTGGAAGAATGAATCGCAGCAGTCATAAATCGTCAAATCCCGGGCCTTCAATCGGCGCGGATGCGGTGGAATTGCACGTTGGCAGGGGACGCATCCATCACGGAAATGTTGACGTGAGGAAATGCACTCATGCGTAGAGCCTGCGCTCTTTCGCGAGGCGCTTCAAGCGCAAAGTCGGCGACCGGTTGCGCAGCTTTGTGTTATTCCCGCACCACCCGGGCCGGGGCCGTCCCGCCACGGGTGAGTCTCAGTTCTAGCTTGCGGGTCTGGCAGCCGTGCGGCACCACCACCCGGTACTTTCCGTAGAAGCCCCGGAATCGGGCTTTGCCCTCCGGGTCGGTTTGGACTGATAACCCCTGCGCCTTGGAAATTGCCCCAAGCTTGATCGCCCGGAATTTTCCGCCCCCGCGCCCCCGGTCCGCCACGGAGGCGTCTCCTGTGCCCGCCTCAACTGGTAAACGGCACGCGCGCCAGCACGGTGTGCGTGGCCCCGCTGGCGGCGAGTTCGCTGCGCATCAACAACACTTCCTCCACCCGCCAACGCCCAAAGACTTCGCCGCTCGGCCCGCTCGTCTGCCGGGAAAGCGGAGGCCGCCCCGGCGGCAGGTTTTTTACCCGGCCAATCGTGAGATGCGGCCGAAAGGGGCGGGCTTCTGTTTCACCCCAAGGCTGGGTTGCCTCCCACACGCGCTCTTGGAGCCGCGTCAGCGCGGCCAGATCGCCCGTCACCCCCACCCATAACACGCGCGGATTACGCTCTCCGGGAAAGCTGCCGCTGCCGCTGGCCGCCAGGGAGAAAGCGGCCATCCCCGCCGCCGCCCGCCGCACCGCCGCTTCCAGCGCCGGCACCGCATGGAGCGAAATATCGCCCACGAAACGCAACGTCAGGTGGATTTGGTCCGCGGGAGTCCAGCGGATGGAGTTTCCCCGCCAGTAGGTTTGCAGTTCCCGCTGCAAGGCCGCGAGACGTTGACGGACCGCATCCGGCAAGGCCAGGGCGATGAACACCCGGATGGATTGGGGAGACGGTGTCATATCCCTTGCGGTCTGCGGATCTCGCGCGTGAACCCGGTCCGCAGCGTCAACACGCTAGGGCAACGGTTCACCCCGCGCGACCAGGAGCAACCGATACCATTCCTCGCGGGTCAACTCGATCTCCGGCGCCCGCGCCAGCTCGCGGATGCGCGCGGGGTTGACCGTTCCGATGATGGGCACGATCCGGCTCGGATGCTTGAGCAACCACGCCAGCGCAATCACCGCCCGGGCCGTGCCGTGGGCCTGCGCCACCGCGTCCAACGCCGCCTGCGTCGCGGCCACCGGATAATTGACCGGCGCCTCGAGCGGCCGTTTGGCGCCGTCCCCGAGCAGCCCGCCGGCCAGCGGACTCCACGCCAAGGGCGTGATCCGTTCGCTGAGACATTGATCCAGGGTGCCATCGGTGAATGGGGCCCGCTGGAACAGGCTGATTTCCACCTGCTGGACAATGAGCGGCAGCGGACACGCGCGCTGCAGGGCGGTCAACAGCGTGGGTCGGCAATTGCTCACCCCGAAATACCGGACCTTGCCGGCCTCCCGCAAACGGGTGAAGGCCGCCGCCACCTCCTCGGGATCCGCCAGAAAATCCGGCCGGTGCAACTGGTAAAGGTCAATCGTTTCCAGCCCCAGACGCCGCAACGATTCGTCGCACGACTGGAGAATGTGGGTCGCGGAAAAATCGTAGCGGTGGGGCGAATCCGGGTGCGGCACGCCGGGCAACCGGATGCCGCATTTGGTGGCGATCAATACCCGCTCGCGCATGCCGGAGATTTCCCGCAACACCTCGCCCAGGAGCCGTTCCGCTTCTCCCCGGCAATAAACGTCCGCGTTATCGAACAGTGTGTACCCGGCCTCGTACGCGGTGGCGAGGGCGCGTTTCCCCGCCGCGCGGGAGGCTGGGGTGACTTCCGCCGGCTTCGAGGTGCCCGCCAACCGCCAGCAGCCGTAGGCCAGCCGGCTGCTCACCAAAGAACTGACGCCCAATGTGAGAGTTTGCATGATAAATTTGGTTGTCGGCGGTCAACATGAAGCGGGCCCGGCCCCGATGCAATCCCAATCCGTCCTGGCCACCGGACGCCATCCGACAGCCAGTCCGGATTGCAGGTCAAGCGGCAAAAACGGCGGCTGATCCGGCAAAATCACGGCTTGACAATTGGTTATGGAATCATCATGCTTCGAGCACCGTGAAATGGCGGCAAACAATCCAATACAATGGTCACTCAGTTAACTGTTAGGCCTCAAATTATGCGTCGTCGTGAATCACTCATATGGATCAGCGTCGCGATGGCTGTGCTGGCGGTGGTGTTGCTGCCAAAGGCCAATCCGATCCGGTCTTGGCGTATCACCCAGACCAAAACGATAGCTGATGGCATCAGCATGCGGGTTGAGGATGTTTATGTGTATCCTACCGGAACCAACCGATTGCTTCGTGTCCGATGTCGTTGGTTGGGAGGCAACCCCAATGAGCGCTATGCCGTGAGGGCTTCCATTCGGACTTCGGCGGAATCTACAGAGATTGACCCCAAGTTTGGCTGCCAAGTTGGGGTGCCAGATGACGGTCGTAGTGGCATTCCGATGATTTGGGAGTTTTGGTCGGCACCTGAATACACGACACAGTTTTTCCTACGTATTTATACTCGGGAGAAAGCAAAGGACGACAAGGAGCGGTTTGTCGATTTCCGCATCCCGTACCTGCCAAAAGTGACACCGCATGGGGAGATTGAGATCTAACACAGCGCTGGAGCCAACGCGATGGGCGCTTTCGGTTTGGCGCTGCGGACTTCCGCCGTTCGGAAGTCGCAGGTCGCGCGGCTCAGCTTTTGGTCGTTCGCTGACAGAAAGGAGAAGTTGAAGATGAAACGTATTGTGTCTGTTGCGATTGTTGTGGTCACGGTACTTCACGCTGCGCCGGTCGGCAGGGCAGAGGAGGAGAAGGAGAGCCCTTACCGATGGAGACCAAAGGTCACGTCGGTTACAGTGTTCAAGAATGGCTTGGGATTCTTCTTGAGGCAGGGCAAGGTTTCCCTGCGCGAGGGATGGTGCGTTTCTGAGGCTGTCCCGCCTGCGTCGTTTGGCACCTTGGCCGTCTACTCCCAAGCGAAGGATGAAATCGTCGATGTTGTTGGGACGGGCCCGGGTGAAGTGGTCGCCTTTGATGGCGTTGACGCGCCTCAAGATGCTGCCGCGAAACGTGCCCGCCTCGAATCCTGCAAATTTCTGAAAGTGCAGATCACCTACCGCCAGCAGGGGAGTGACCGTACGGCGGCGGGCCAACTTGTTTCTGTGGGACCGGAATATGTTGTGCTTCAAGCAGACAACAACAATTTCGCCGTCCCGCTGGATGGACTCAAGAAACTGCAGGTGCTTGAACAACCCTTGCGGGTCCACGTCGGTTCCGACGGAGGGAAGGTTCCGGCCGAAACGACCTTGGGCATGGCGTATCTCCGCAAAGGCGTCACATGGATCCCAGAGTACACCCTCACGCTCCGGGATGAGGAAACAGCGGAACTGACACTCCGCGGGACGTTGGTCAATGAAGCCGAGGACCTTGTTCATTGCGACGTGAACTTCGTTGTCGGTGTGCCGCATTTCCTTCACACGGACTTCCTCGCTCCCGTCGCAGTGGGACAGGTCATTCGTACCATCGGAGCCGCAGTTGCACCGCGCGAGGTGACGACACAAATCATGAACCGCGCGGCAGTCGTCCCTGATGTTCGCGCCGACCAGTTCGAAGTTGTAGATCAGCCGGTGCCGACAGGTGGTCGTGATCTCAAGGACGCAACGGGCAACCTGCCGCAGTGGGAGGGTGCTGGCGTCAGAGACTTCACCCTCTACACCCGAAAGGATTTGACCCTGCGACAGGGGGAGAAAGCTGTCGTTACGCTGTTTGTGAAGCGGATCAAGTACAGCCATGTGTATCGTTGGTCGCCTCCGTCGGACATCGAACATTTCCTTGTTCTCCACAATGATACGGACACACCGTGGACTACTGGGCCGTGTCTGGTCACCAGCGACGGCAACGCCCTCAGTGAAGACCTCTTGAAGTACGTGCCGAAGGGCGGCAAAGGAGAACTGCCCGTTACCACGGCAATCAACATCGCGCACGACCAGAAGGAGACGGAAGTCGATCGCGAACTCAAGGCTCACCAGCCGTCCAACAATTTCTTTCTGGACCTCGTCACACTCGATGGGGAGTTGATGTTGCGAAACTACGGCAAGACGCCGGCTGACACCGTCGTCGAGTTGCGTCTTCAGGGAAAACCATTGACGGCTTCAGACGACGCCAAGATCGTCTTGGACACCACGAATCTGAAACTACTGGAACGTGTTGGCACCGTCAACTGGCACATCACCATGAAACCCGGTGAGTCGAAGACATTAACCTACAGATACGAACGGTTTGTCCCTTCCCATTGAACGACTTTCGGTAACGGAGAGGGAATGAGCGAACCACGGCGTGGTCCGTACGTCGCTCCGCGCCGCCGGACACGCCGGACGTTAGCAGCGTCCGCACCTCCCACCCCACATGACGTTTCAACCACAGAACAAAGAGCGGTTCGAGCGCTTGCGCGCTCTCACGCCCATGGCCGCCGTGCGCGCATGGCTGGACGGTGACTTCGGGATCGGCGATGAGCCGGCTCCTCGCAGCCATTCGCCGCGACACGCGAGTTGCCGGCTCTGACGATGACATCACCGACATCATCTGCGGTGCGATGGACGACGGCTTGGGCGCCGCGGCGTGCTTGGAGCGTCTGGCCACTCCGAGATGATTTATCTAGCCTCACAAGCCACGCCGCCTGACCCTGCAGTGCTATCTCCCAACATCATCGCATTCTGCAAAGATTTTACCGGAGCGCGGAATTTATTCCGCGAGTGGCCCGCTGACCTTGAAACACGCGGAATAAATTCTGCGCTCCTTTGGTTGCGGCTTAGCCGCGTTAAGCTGCTGCGCCTATGAGGATTGCCAAGCGGGTTCGTGAGCTTTTCGCCAGGGTTTTTTCTCGCGAGGCCTTCGGCGCGCAGAGGCGCACGGAGGAGCGTTCAGAGAAAGTGCCCCGGAAGCTTCGGGCCGGAATCAAGTTGTTGAATGAAATCGTCGGGTACGGCGATCCGGTCCAAGACTCCGATCGCGTTGACGCGGTTCTCAAGTTTTATCGCAATAAAGGGGATCCGTTGGAGTTCGAGACAATCCTACAGGATCCCATCCCCTACGTGACGACCCTCGAGGGGAAACCGGTGATCGCGTGGCAGGCGCCGAAGATGCACCGGTCAAACGTCAGCTACCAGCGACTCTGGTTGTTGGCCCGGCAAGCGGATGTCCTGCCGGGAATTTATTACGCGATTCTGGGGATGCGGACGATGGGATACCGGCACGTTGCCATCCCCCCGCATCTCTTTGCTCATGCCATGCACCAAGCCTGCGGCATTGATCGAGAATCAGTCATTCGTTTGGAAATCTTTCTGATCCGGATCCACCCAAAGCACCGACGATAGGTCCACAAGCCGAAGCGGAGCGCCGGGACGGAAACAAGCGCGTCAAGCGCGGCATCGTGGGGCCAATCCACGCAAAACCCGCCACCCGTAAAGCAAACGATTCACCCCCAGCGCCGCCGCCCTCGGGAATCCCTGCTTGCTTGCGGTGACCCGCCGGATAAGCTGCCGCAAATTACGCGACATGGACACGGCCATCGTCATTCTCATCGTCTTGGTGTCCGGGATCGTCTTCGGGGTGATATTGGGTTTCATGATTGGGTTTTCACGCTCCATGCGTGAAGCGGCGAAACAAATTCATGGAGCCAAGAATCCCCTCGTCCCCAAACTGTTCATTGGCACCGGATGCGTCCTGCTGGTGGCCGCCTCAGCCACAGCGATTCATACCTGGCATTTCACCCGGACGGCCCAACGCACGACCGGCACGATCCTCGAAATGCGCCAGAAGACGGATAAGGGTTCGGGAGACGTTACTTATGCCCCCACCTTTCAATTTGAGGATGCAGCCGGCGCCCAGCATACGGTGGCGTCGAGCTTTTATTCCTCCCCGCCCGAATTTCACGTGGGCGACAACGTGTCGGTTTTGTATCGGCCCGATGCGCCGCGACGCGCGCGCATTGTCAGCTTCCGACAGCTTTGGGCTCTACCGATCGTGCTGGGAGTCATGGGCGTTGTGGCCGTGCCCCTCGGCGTGATTTTGCTTAAAAGGAACACACCACCGGCTGAGGCCCGGCGACCGCTGAACTTGGTTCGGTGACCATCTGGTGCCGCTTAATACGGTGCGGTCAACGCTTGAAACTTCATTCCATTGAAATCGTACAGCAACTTTTCCCCGCACAACTGCTTTCGTCCCAAGCGCGCCACGCGCAACTGTCCGGCAACCGCAAAGACCAATCGCCCATCCACGTAATCCGCCCATTCCCATTCCGGAAAAACCAACGTCGTATCGGTGGAAATCTGCCGCAACTCATGGGCGTCCCAATAACAGCCGCGCCCCGGCGGCTGATCCACTTCCGCGTAGGCCGGTTTGCGGAGGATCCACGACTTTGGCAGTTGCTTCTCGAAGAGCGTGGCGCCTTGATATTCCTGGGCGTGCATGCGCCAGCCATCACGTTGCAAGCGGTTGTAATAAACCGTCAGACACTCTCCGCCAAAATAGGTCTGCGGACCGCCGTTCTGATTGCGATGCAGACGGCTGGAGCGCTTTAACTCTGTATGGCCGTAACCGTCATTGAGCCAGAATTCGTGCTCGGACAAAAACAATCCGCCACCGTGCCAGCAATCGCCTTTGGCAAATAAATCCAACGCCTTCAAAAACGGCACGCGGGAAATGGCGGTCCACGCGCCGCGCGTTTCCGATTCCCACCGCCCGTTCATGGCGAAATACAGGAAATGCTGGCCGTCCGGCGATAGATCCGAACGCCGCTCGTAAATCCGACCACGCAGCCACTGTCCCACGCGGAAAGCATCACGCGTGCGATTCCACAAAACCGCGCACACCGATTTCGACGGGCCGCGCCGGATGACCAACCCGACCTTTGCCTCGCGCGCAAGCAACACATGCAATCGCGCCGGGAAACGGCCGCGTTCAACGGGAGGGAGTGGCGGTCGCATGTTGTTCAGATGGTTTTCCCCCAGCGGGCGGGCGTACGGGCAGGCCCGCGTTGTCGCGTGGCCCCTGGCCAGGCGGCAGAAATTGCGATTGATCCGGCGAAATCACGGCGTGACAACCCGTTGTAAAATCATTATGCTTCGGCCACCGTAACATGGCGACAAATAACCCAATGCGACTGTCGTTTAATTAACTGTTCGCGCACGTCGTGGGCAAAGCGAACACGCACAGCAAACTGAACCGCCACCATGAAAACAAGAATCGGCGCAACGAAAGGAATCGCCATCGTAATTACGGCGCTTGCCCTTGCCAGCGTCGGTCGCGCCCAACTCCAAGAACCGCCCAAACTGGGCAGTTACTATTCAGCGAAGGATTACGAGTGGAAGCCGCCGTGGCCCTTCAACCCGCATCCCGAATTGCCAGCGGTTGAGTTTGCGCCGGGCAAGTTCCTGGCGGATGACACCGGCGTGCCCGACACACCGGAGCAGGCCGTCGCCCGGAAGCGGCACGCGAAGGCTGCCGCGCTGGCCAAGGCCATCGCCGCCGACCCCGTACTGGCGGCGGCGGCACATCAGGCGGCAGAAGACGCCAGACGCCGTGCCGAGGAAGCGTGGCAACAGAAAAAGGTGGCGCTTGCGCCGCAGACGCGGGCGCTGATTCCGCCCGGCCGGGCGGCGAGCGAGGAGAAGCGGCAGGAAGGCGAAGCGGAATTCGCGGCCCTGCGCGAGCAGGCCACCCGCTCGGCTGCCGAGCAACCAGCCAAGGAGCGCGCGTTGGACGAGTTGTCCAAACGCCTTGGCACGCCACGCGAGATTCAGGAATCTGATGGGCGAAAGCTGATTCTCGTGGACGAGATTGCCGGCGGGCCGGCCTACGTCGGCAGTCACAACACGGCGGCGGCGGCCAGCATCAGTGCCGACGAATTGTGGCCGCTGGGCGCGTGGCCCTACTCGGAGAGTAATACGGGGCGCAACCTGACCGGCACAAACGTCACGCTCGCATTGTGGGAGACAGACGGCGGGGTGCGGACCAACCACATTGAGTTTGGCACGCGGGTCCGGCAACGGGACAACGCGATGCTGGACACCAGCGGCCATGCGACTGCCGTGGCCGGCACG
>Ga0255347_1006652_pt1 | contig 12453 bp, 8 predicted proteins | sample wastewater_treat_2_FD_192479 | JGI IMG/M metagenome (GOLD analysis project Ga0255347, IMG submission 192479) | Wastewater microbial communities from Lulu Island WWTP, Vancouver, Canada - plant24 | ecosystem: Engineered > WWTP > Wastewater > Unclassified | place: Canada: Vancouver, British...
CCCTCGCATGTCAGTCTCGAATCCGCCCTGGCGCATCACGGACTGATCCCCGAGGCAGTCTATCAGGTCAGCAGCGTGACGGTCGCGCGTAGCCGGGAGTTCGCAACCCCGCTGGGGGTGTTCAGTTTCCAGCGTGTTCCGGCGCTGGCGCCGCGCGCGGGCGTCGAAGCCGTGGAGGTTGCCCGAAACGCCTGGGCGTTCATCGCGTCACCCTTGCGCGCCATCGCCGACTTGGTCTATCTCAACAAGCCCGTCACTTGGCAAGGGAACGGCATGGGCTACCTGACCGAATCGCTGCGCATTGAGGAGGAGGATCTGCAGACGCTCTCGTTTGAAGCCTTGGATGAGATTCTGGAGAGTCTCCGCAGTCGGCGCGTTTGCGCCTATCTGCAAGGATTGAAAGGAGCGATCGGCCATGCTGGATAGGGTGTTGAGCGCCAAACTGCGCGAATACGCGCCGGCTAACGCGGTCGAGCAGGACAACGTCCTGCAAGAGGTGATGCAGCACTACGTGCTGGCCAGCCTCGCGCGTGCGAGCCTGTTCGCCGACGCGATCTTTCACGGCGGCACCTGTCTGCGGATCGTCAATCAACTCAGCCGATTTTCGGAGGATCTGGATTTCCTGCTCAAGCGGCCCGATCCGACTTTCCGCTGGCAGGGTTATCTGGAGGCTGTCCAGAAAGACTGTGCTCAGGAAGGCATTGCCTTTGAAGTCCAGGACAAGTCCGAAGCCGCATCGGCGGTTCGGAAGGCCTTTCTGAAAACCGACTCCATCGGAAAGCTGCTGACGCTCGAATTGCCCTTCGAACGCTATCACGCGCGCAAACTCCGGATCAAACTTGAGATCGACACCAACCCTCCGGCCGGCTCCGCTTTCACCACCAGCTACATCACCTTTCCCGTGACAACGGCGTTGACGACTCAAACCCTTGAATCAAGCTTCGCGCTGAAGTTGCATGCGTTGCTCTGCCGATCCTATGTCAAGGGCCGCGACTGGTACGATTTCGTGTGGTATGTGACCCGCAAGATCCGCCCGGATCTTGCCTTGCTGGGGCATGCGCTTGACCAACAGGGGCCCTGGGCCGGTCGCCGGACGAATGTCACGTGGGCATGGATGATCGAAACCCTGCGGGTGGTCATCGGCCAGATTGACTGGTCCACGGCCCGACAGGATGTCCAACGCTTCCTCCCGCTTCGCGAGCAGGAATCCCTCAGCTTGTGGGGTTCGGAGTTCTTCCTGTACTATGCGGACATGATGGAAGCGATGACCCCATAAACTTGTACGTTGAGCGTTGAAATTTTTTAACGCAGAGACGCGAGAAGCACGAAGAAAGAGAGGGTCATTAAGAATCTTCGTGCCTTCGCGTGAAACAACCAAGCAACGCCGCCCCCCAAAACCTCTGTGCTCTCTGTGTTCTCTGTGGTTCCAAAAACCCGAGCCATGCCCTCCCAAAAAAACCTTAGTGCCCTTTGTGCCTTCGTGGTGAAACAACAGAGCAGTGCTTTTACTCTCACGATTGCGGGCCACTACGTGGTCGCAATAAGAGAGGTTGACTCGCGACCCGCGACTTGCGACTTGCGGCCAGCCCTGCACCCCTCCAAAATCTCTGCGCCTCTGCGTTAAAAAAACCCGAGCAGCGTCCCCCCAAAACCTCTGTGCTCTCTGTGTTCTCTGTGGTTCCTAAAAACCGAGCCGTGAAAAATGAAAAAGGATGTGACAATTTACGCACGGCGTGAGATGATAAAGAAACAACCAAGGAGAAGAAACGTATGGCAAAGCGAGTGCTGGTGACGGGTGATTTTGTTCTGGACAACCATATCTACGAGGGGAAACGGCAGAACTTCTGCGACGAAGAGCAGGGGGTTCGGGTGGTGCGCCAGCTTGGCGGCGCGGCGCTTGTCCACAATCTGCTTTCGGCGCTCCTGGGGGAAAATGCGGAGACGTGTCTGGATCTTGGCGTCAGGCTGCCGACCGGCGTGGACAAGATTCAATCGGAACAGGTGCCGGACACCTGTCAGGCCTATGCCCTGTGGACGCCATCGGAAAAGGTGTGGCGCGCGGCATCGGCGATGGGGTTCGGTGGAGGGGCACCGAATGCCGCATGGCCTCCCTACGGCCAGGACGCCAAGCAGGCGTCCGAGGTGCTGGTGTTGTGCGATGGCGGGCTTGGGTTCCGTGACAATGACAAGCACTGGCCGACGCAGGACCTGGATGCCGCGGAGTTCATCGTGCTCAAGCCCACCGCGCCCCTGCTGCGCGGCGCGCTCTGGGAGAAGCTGATGCGGACGGAGTATGCCAGGAAGCTGGTGGTCACGGTCGCCGCGTCGGAGCTGCGTCGCTCTGACGCGCTGGTGAATACGAGCATGTCCTGGGAAGACACCCTCGAGAGCCTGGCGGCGGAACTGGCGCCGGGAGGCGGACTCGAGGCTCTTTTGAAGTGCCGGCATCTGGTCGTCGTGTTCGAATCCGAGGGCGCCCTCTGGGTTGACATGGACGAGACCTCCGGCGGGCCCCACTGCCAGCTTGTCTACCGGCCCGACAGCATTGAAGGCGAACTGCGTAGGAACACCAAGGGAACGGCGTTCGGCTTCCTCTCCTGCATCACGGCGTCCGTTGCCTGGCATCTTGCCAAGGATACGCCGCTGGACATGCCGCGCGCTTTGGAAGGAGGCCTTTCGGCCATGACCAGCCTGTTGCTGGATGGGCATGGACCGAGCGACCAACCGGGGAGCGGGTACCCTGCCGGGCGGCTGGCCAAGTGCATCAAGAACGTCACTTGCGCCTACTCGCGGGCCGAGTTCCGGCTGGACGAGGTGTGTCATGGCCTGACATGCCCGCAGGACGACCCTGCAGCCGGGGCGGCACCGCAGGGATGCTGGAGCCTGTTGCGCACGATGCTGCTCTCCAGCGGTTCAGCCTGCACGGATCCCGCCTATGACCTCGCGAAGCGCGTGGTGGAAAACGGCATGATCGCGCTGGCGAATGTGCCGCATCTGCGCAAAGGCCTGCTGTTCAGCGTGGACAGGCGGGAGATCGAGGGGATGCGCGGCATTTCCGGAATCATCCAGGAGTACCGCAACAAGAAGGGGGCCAAGAAACCGCTTTCCATCGGCGTGTTTGGCCCTCCCGGCTCCGGGAAGTCGTTTGCCGTCAAGGAGATCGCCAAGGCCGAGCTGGGCGAAAAGGTGCCGTTCCTCGAATTCAACCTCTCGCAGTTCAACGATGCGGGGGATCTGATCGGGGCTTTCCATCAGGTGCGTGACGAAGTGCTCAAGGGCGAGACGCCGGTGGCCTTTTTTGACGAGTTCGACGCACAGCGGTATAAGTGGCTGCAGTACCTTCTGGCTCCGATGCAGGACGGCTCTTTCCAGGATGGCCAACTGACGCATCCGATCGGCAAGAGCATCTTCATCTTTGCGGGTGGCACAAGTTCGTCGTTCCAGACCTTCGGCCCCCCCAATCCGGACAGCCTCGAACGAGAACCAACGCCACAGGAAAAAGAGGCCTACAACGAGTTTAAATTCGCAAAGGGTCCCGACTTCCAAAGCCGGTTGGACGGCTTCATCAACGTCAACGGCCCCAATCAGCGCATCTTGCCCGACGAGCGAGACAAGCGGATCCCGGATCCCTGCGACATCTTCTTCCCGCTCCGCCGGGCGTTTCTCATACGGGGCGAATTCCGGATCAGCCCGGAGCAGAAGCTCGATGTGGACGGCGGCCTGCTGGAAGCCCTGATCAAGGCGGACGGCTACCGGCATGGTTCGCGCTCGCTCGGCAAGGTTCTCGATCCTCTCAAGCCGCATCTCAGGCAGACCGGCGGCCGGCTCCTCCGCTCGCTGATTCCGCCGCGCGATCTTTTGAGCCTTTACACGAACTCGGACGAATTCATGCGCTTGTGCCGTTCGGTTCCGCCGCAACGACCCGATGACCCCTTGCTGACGGATCGCGCCAAACTGGAGAAAGTCGCCAAGGCCATCCACGACACATGGGAAAATCTAGGCGTGAAAGAAGGCTGGCGGAAACCGGAGGAGGTCGTTCCCTTCTCCAAACTGTCCGGGTTCTACCAAGACTCCAACATTGCCGCGGCCGAGCGGATCCCCGCCGTTCTCGCGCTTGCCTCGCTCAAGTTGGTCGACGGCACGAACACGCCGGAAGAACGCAAACGGGTTTGCCGCAAACTGGAACACAACCTCGAACTCATGGCTCAAAACGAGCATGACCGCTGGATGGCGTGGTACCTGTCACAAGGTTGGCAATGGGGTAAGCAGAAAGATCCGGCAAAATTGACCGAAGAGCCGAAGCTCAAAACCCACCCGTGCCTCATCCCCTACGCAAAACTCAGCGATGAGGAGCGCGACAAAGACCGCAATTCCATCCGGCATTATCCCGACTTCGCGGACGCGGCCGGGATGAAGATCGTGGATGCATGATCCATTTGTTGTGGACACTCAAACGAGCGAACCCTGAACCCCGAACAGAGAAAGAAACACTACTTGATGAAAACCATCCTTGTCACCGGCGACCCGATCTGCGACCACAACTACTACCACAAGGGCCAGCGCCTTTCCGTTGTCTCGCCTGAACGCGGCGGCCTCCGCGCAACGTGCGTGGGCGGCGGGGCGCTACTGCTGAAAGATCTGATTTCCAAGGTGATCGAGACGAAGCAAGAAGCGCAGCCCACGACCGATGCGCCGGCGGCGTCCGAACCGGCAGCCGACGACAAGGCCGCCCCCGCAAAACAGGCGCGCGACAACTGGCAGGTGGAGTTCGGCCTGAACGAGGAATTCGAAACGTTGCCGGCGGACTACCACAGATTCTACATCTGGGAACCGCAGGACGGCTCGGAAGACAAGGTCAGCGGGAAAGCGTCTCAGTTCTGGCGGGTGCTTGAACACTTGGGATATGGCCCCAAAGAGGAAAAGGAAGTGGATGGGCGCCGCACGACGGTGTATGATCGTCCTGCGAACGTGCGCACACCCAACCCGGATGTCGTGGTGATCGACGACGCGGGAATGGGGTTCTGTGAGAAGAAAAACTACGAGGCGGCCCACCCCGGGTTGTTCCGCTGCCCGGAAGGCGAAGGCAAAGACGCCAAAGCCTCCCGCCCGGACTGGCTCGTGGTGAAACTGACCGGGTCAGTCAGCGATAACGCGCTGCTGGAACAAGTGATCACCCAGTACGCGGATCGTCTGGTCGTGATTGTTCCGGCTGATGACCTCCGCCGCCAGAATTTCCGTCTGTGCAAAGGGCTTTCCTGGGAGGCCACCGTGGAGGATCTCACGGCGGAGCTGAATAACAACCCCCGGCTCGCGCCGCTTCTCAACGCCAGGCACCTCATCGTCCCTTTCCAACCGGACGCGGCCTACTGGCGGGAACGATCGGAATCGGAAGAAGGCACACGGGCGATGCTGGTCTTCGATGCCAAACGGGCGGAAGGCGAATGGGCGGAAGAACAGGGGGAGGGGGGCGTGTATGGCTATCTCTCCTGTTTCACGGCGGCGATCGTCAAGGCATTGAGTTTCCCCAGCCTGCCGGATGGCCAACCCGACCTCGAGACGGCCATCGGCGCAGGCCTGAGCGCTGGACGCGCGTTGCGGCGCATCGGTCACGGCGCACTGCTCGACGAGGCGGGGAATGAACCCGAGCCCGGGTTCCCGTTTGAACAGATCGTTGCGGAGATCAACGGCACGCCGAGCACCAACTATGTCAGCGCGGTGATCCCGAGTGCTACAGGCGCCAGGAACGCCGACGGAAAGAGCGGGCGGGGCGACTGGATGATGCTGGATGAATGGCAGCAGCAGGTGCGCAGCGAAGCCGCGCCACGACCCCATTACGACGCCGCCTTCGCTGTCGCCGTGCGGGGCCCGGAGGCTCTGAAGAGATTCCCTGTCGCCAAATTCGGGAGTTACCGGACGGTTGACCGCAATGAGATCGAAAGCTTGCGGACGATCCGCCAGCTCGTGATGAACTACATCAATGCCGGCAAGAAGACAAAACCGCTCAGTCTCGGCGTTTTCGGCCCTCCGGGATCGGGAAAGTCGTATATCGTCCTTGAAATCGCCAAGGCCGTCAACATCCAGGATGAAGATGTCAAAGTCTTCAACCTCTCCCAGTTCAAAGATCCCGCCGACCTCTTCGGCGCCTTCCATCAAGTCCGGGACATGGTTCTCAAGGGAACCACGCCGCTGATTTTCTGGGACGAGTTCGATGCGCAGGGCTACCGCTGGCTGCAGTATCTGCTGGCGCCCATGGAGGACGGCGAGTTCCAGGAAGGACAAATCACGCACCCCATCGGCAAATGCATTTTTGTCTTTGCCGGCGCCACGTCCGCGACGTTCGACAAGTTCGGCCCGATCAATCCTGATCATCTGACGCATGAGGATCTTGAAGCGCTTGTCAGGGATCCCGTCCGCTTGCAGGAAGTCGAGAAGGCGTGGCGGGACTTCGTGCTTGCCAAGGGGCCGGACTTCAAATCCCGTGTCGTGGGCTATCTGAACATTCTGGGCGTCAACAAAAAGGTGGTTTGCGAAGAGAAGGCCGGGCGGCGGGTTTGGCGCGAGGATGAGGGGGATCTCTATTTCCCGGTCCGGCGCGCCCTGTTCATGCGCTCTCTGTTCAAGGTCAAGGACGGGGAGCTTTTAGAGCTGGACGGGCAGATCATCAAGGCGCTACTGGAGATGCCGAAATTCAAGGGCAGCGGTCGTTCGCTGGAGTTTCTCTGCAAGCACATCAGGGACAGTTCCGGCAAGCCAGGCAGGTCCAGTCTGCCGGGGGCCGAACTCCTCGACATGCACGTGGACGCGGAACTGTTCTGGGAACTCTGCGAGCGCGACATGGATGTTCTTCCGAAGACCTAAGTGCTGATTAGCCGGGAAACCGAAGCGGTGCGCTGAAGTTCACCTCCGTTCGTAGTGGATAACACACAAAGGAACAACACCATGAGCATTTGGAATAGACTCTTTGGAAAGAAGAACGAATCCGCCTCTCCGTCTCCACGGCCATCGTCGCCGTCGCCGGCTTCTCCGGTTGGAGGCGGTTCTTCGCCGTCGGCTTCAGATCAACCCGCACCTCCGGCCTCGCGCCCGACCGCCGCTGGCGATCCGGGAGCGCAAGCCGCAACCGCCCAAGACCGCGTCATCCGCGTCTTCATCTCCTCGACCTTCCGCGACATGATGCGGGAGCGGGACCTGCTGGTGAAACAGGTCTTCCCCGAGCTGCGGCGTAAATGCGCCAGGCGCTTCGTCACCTTCACCGAGGTAGACCTGCGCTGGGGCATCACCGAGGAGCAGTCGGCGGAAGGACAGGTCCTGCCGCTGTGCCTGGCCGAGATCGAGCGCAGCCGTCCGTACTTCCTCGGCCTGCTGGGCGAGCGCTATGGCTGGATTCCCGACTCGATCCGGCCCGAGGTCGTCGAGCGGGAGCCGTGGCTCAAGGAGCATCTGCACGACCGCACCTCGGTCACGGAACTGGAAATCCTCCACGGCGTGCTCAACAACCCGAAGATGGCCGGCCACGCCTTCTTCTATTTCCGCGCCCCGGCGTATCTGGACGATCCGTCGCTCACGGACGACGAGCGCAGGGAGATGGAGGAACGCAACATCCCGTCCGACGTGCATCAGTACGGCGAGGCGGAAGCCGCCCGGCGGACGGAAGAACGCAAGGCGAAACTCGCCGCCCTCAAGCAGCGCATCCGCGACAGCGGGCTTCCGCTGGTCGAACCGTACGCGAACCCGGAGGCGCTGGCGGAGATCGTCCGGGAGCAGTTCGATGCGCTGATCGACCGCCTCTATCCCGAGGACCAGGCTCCCGACCCGCTGACGCTGGAACGCCTGTCCCACGAGGCCCACGCCAGGAACAAGCTCTTCGGCTGCATCGAGCGGCCAGCGCACATGAAGGCGCTGACCGACTTCGCCGACCGCGCCGACACCGGGGGGCAGGGGCTGGTCCTCACCGGCGAGAGCGGCGGGGGCAAGACCGCGCTGCTTGCCGCCTGGGCGCGGGATTGGGCGCGGGAGAACCCCGACGACTTCCTCTTCCAGCACTACTTCGGCGCGACGCCCGCAAGCGCCTCGCCCGAAGGCTTCCTCCACCGGCTGATGGGCGAGCTGAAATCGCGCTTCGGCATCCACGAGGAGATTCCGTCCGACCCCGAGAAGCTGCGCGACGCCCTGCCGGTCTGGCTGGCGATGACGCCGCGCAACGTGCGGACCGCCCTCGTCCTCGACGGCCTCAACCAGATGCAGGGCGGCGATGCCGACCGCCGCCTGCGCTTCCTGCCGCGCCAGTTCCCGCCGCAGGTCACGGTGCTCGCCTCCGCGCTGCCCGGCCCGGCGCTCGACGCCCTGCGCGAGCGCGGCTGGACGGAATACGAATTGCCCAAGGCCACTGAGGCGGAGGCCGATGCCATGGCGGCGGAGTACCTGCGGCAGATCGGGCGCTTCGTGGACGCCGATGGCCGCCCGATCGAGACCCCGCTGCGCCGCCGGATCGTCGCCGCGCCCGGCTCGCGCAACCCGCTCTTCCTGCGCACGGTGCTGGAGGAGCTGCGCCAGTTCGGCAGCTTCGAGAAGCTGCCCGACCGCGTGGCGCACTACCTCGAGGCGGCTGATCCGAAGGAACTGTTCCTGCGCGTCATCCGCCGCTGGCAGGAGGATTTCGACGGCAGGGATCCCGAGGGGCGCGACCGCGACCTCGTCCGCCGCGCCCTGACCCGCCTCTGGGCCGCCCGCCAGGGCCTCTCCGAATCCGAATGGCTCGACCTGCTGGGAGCGGATGATGTCCAATCGCCGCTCGATGAATCCCAAATCCCAAATCTCAACTCACAAATCCCCAATCTCATAAATCCCCAATCTCAAATCTCAAATCTCAAATCTCAAATCTCAAATCTCTCCGCCCCTTCCCCGCGCGCTGTGGACCCCCTTCTTCCTGGCGCTTGAGCCGCACTTGAGCCAGCGTGCCGGCCTTTTCGCCTACGGACACGACTTCCTGCGCCAGGCGGTCGAACAGACCTGGCTGACGCAACCCGACGCCCAGAGAGCTGCGCATCTTGCCGTCGCCGACTACTTCGAGCGCCATCCGAACCAGGCGGGGATGACGCCCCGCAAGGCCGCCGAATGGCCCTTCCAACTTCATGCCGCCGAGGCGTGGGAACGGCTCGAAGCCTGCCTCACCGACATCCCGCTCTTCCTTGCCCTCTACAACGACCGGACGCAATGGGAACTGACCGGCTACTGGCACCCGCTGCGCGCCAAGCCCCTCGAACGCGACATGGGCGCGTGCTACACAAGGGCATACCGAGCATGGTCCGGCAAGCTGGCTAACGCCTCAGACCACATCGTGCCAGCGAATCTCGGCCAGTTCCTCTCAGAGAACGGCCTCTACCCCGCCGCCGAGCCCCTGCTCCGCCGGGCGCACGAGGTCTGCGAGCGGGTGCTGGGGCCGGAGCATCCCGACACGCTGGGGAGTGTGAACAATCTGGCGCACTTGCTGGTGATTAGGGGCGACTACGCGGGTGCGCAGCCGCTCTACGAGCGGGTGCTGGAAGCCCGCGAGCGGATGCTGGGGCCGGAGCATCACGATACGCTCATAAGTGTGAACAAACTGGCACTGCTCCTGCTCGACATGGGACGCTTCGGGGAGGCGGAACCGCTCCTCCGCCGATCAATGGAGGGACGCAGGAAGACGCTGGGTCCCGACCACCCGAACACCGCGAACGGCGTTGCAGGCTACGCCATGGGCCTGATGCACCTGAAGCGGGACGATGAAGCCGCCGCGCACGCGCGGGAGGCGCTCGAAATCTGGCAACGCTCCGGCACCCACGAAGACTCCCGTTCCGGCAAAGCCCATTGGGTGCTCGGCACCGTCGCCGTCCGCCATGGCGACCGCGCCGCCGCGAAGCAGCACCTTGAAGAATCTCTACGCCTTCTTCTCAAAGGCCACGGCGAACAGCATCCCTGGGTCGTGGCGGTGAAGAAGGAACTGGAAAACCTGTCTGAAAAGCCTAACGAAAGTGCATGAATCCACCATGATGAATGCGTATCACAGAACTCCGTATGCGGCGGTGGCAGCGGTGCTCATTCTGAGCGCGAACACTCTGGTGATACCAGAGGACGCGCTGATGATGAGCGGGAAACGGAACCACACATGAAACACCGAAGTCAAATACCACCGAAATTTCGGCGGCTCGCGCTGTGGGGAGTGGCGGGCGTGGTGGCGTCGGGCGTGGCGCTGCTGGCGGCGATCTGGATTTCGGCGCTGGCCGATCCGGTGCCGTCGCGCCGTTTCACATTCGGTGACGGGACGTTTGCTTTGGCGCAGCATACATGGGTCGAACGTCTGGATGGCAAGCAGACCCCGGTTGATGTCCTTTCGCTTTCCCGCTGGCGGCGGCTGCGTTTCGGCCTGTGGCATATTGTTTCTCACAACGAGGACGACTGACATGGATGTTTTTCACCCACTCCGAAATCGCAGAAGGAAAAAGATCGTGGCGGAGCCTTTTCCCTCCACGTGGGCGGAGATCATTGACGCCAACGTGCCCTATTGCCGGATGCTGAGAACCTCGGAGAAGCATCGACTCTGGGATCTCATCAAGGTCTTTATCGCCGAAAAGAACTTTGAGGGATGCAACGGGCTTGTCGTTACGGAGGAGATGAAGCTCATCATCGCGGCTCAGGCCTGCCTGTTGCTCATCAACCTCAAGCACAACTACTTTGAGAAGCTGGTCAGCATCCTCGTCTACCCGGCGGGGTTCGAATTCGAACGCGAGGATTGGAGCGAGACCGGACTGGTCTCTGTCGAGCGGATTCCCGTCTCGGGGCTTTCGACCGACATCGGCTCAATCGCGCTCTCCTGGCCGGATACAACCGACGGCGCGCGATTGCCGGACGACGGCGTGAACGTGATCCTGCACGAATTCGCCCATCAGCTCGACCTGCTGGACAACGTCATGGACGGCGCGCCGGTTCTGAATTCGCGGGCTCTGTACGGGACATGGGCGAAAGTCCTCGGCGCCGAGTTCGAACGGCTCCGCAGCGAGGTCGCGCAGGGCATCCCGTCGCTCATCAGCTCCTACGGCGCCACGAAACCCGCTGAGTTTTTCGCGGTCGTTACGGAGCTTTTCTTCGAGCGTCCGCACGAACTCCGGCGGCAGCACCCCGCCCTCTACGATGAATTCAAGAAATACTACGGTCAAGATCCCGCCACTCGGTTCCCGATGCCAAGCGACTGACCTATGCCGCAAATCAACTTGCCTACATCCTCGCCTTCCGTGCCGCCCTCCATGCCGACGCCGAACCCCCAAAAAACCTGGCGTTCTTGGCGTCTTGGCGGTTCCCCAAAACCCGAGCAGTGCCTTTCCGTGTGTTCAGTGTATTCCGTGGTTAAACAATCGATCCCGATAGCGATCCCGATCCCGATTTGGATGAAACCTTGAAACCATGAAACCTGAAACCAAAGAGAGTTGAAGGTTCAACTGCTTTTTAGGCTAAAGGCTCCCTCCCCACACACAATTATCGAACGTTGCGGAAGGATGGCGCCCCACGAGGGCATAGCCGTCGGGCTCGATTTGCGCGGCACGTTTTCGCAAATCGACGAGATGCCGCTCCACGGGAGTCATCTTGGCTTCGAGCGCGAAGGTGCGCCCGTCACGGGCAAGGACGAAATCGATCTCGCCGCCCCGGTTGGAGAATGTGACGGTGCCATAGGGCTGGAGCTGATGACAGAGCGTGTTTTCAAACTGCGCGCCATCAGACAAATTCGCATTCATGTTGGCAATGCCGGTATCAACGAAAAACACCTTCTTGGGAATGCGTTCACGGACAGACGGACTTTTCGCATACGCCGGCAAAAGACGGATCAAGTAGGTCTGCTCAAGAAAAGCGATGTAATTCATGACCGTCGGACGCGACAGGCCGATGATCTTCGACAGCTCATCGATGTTCAGCCGCGAGCCGACGCGGGCCGCAAGCAAGACAACGAGTTTTTTGAGGTCGGCGATGGACTTGAAATCTGCGAGTTGCATGACGTCCAAGTTGATGTAAGAGCTGTAAATGACATCAAGCATCCGTCGCTTGCGCTCAACCGTGTCACTCAGAGCCACGGCCGGGAACCCACCGTAGGCGATGTACTCCTCGTAAAGCGCCGTGAGCGCTTCATAGGCGAAGGTGTCGAACTTGACCTCTGCAAGCGCGGCAAAGTCCACCGTCGGGGGGATGAACCGCGCTCTTTTGATCGCAAGAAACTCCCGGAAAGAAAACGGAAGAAGCTCGAAGACAATCTTGCGGGCCGAAAGAGACTCCGAAAAATGGTTTTTAAGGTAGAATGCGCTCGACCCCGAAAGAATGAACTTAATGCCGTAGTGGTCGTACAGGTATTTGATGACCCGCGGGGACTGCTTGACGTACTGGATTTCGTCGACGGCGACCACAGCGCGGCGGGAAAGATCCAGTCCAAAC
>Ga0255347_1006653_pt1 | contig 12452 bp, 10 predicted proteins | sample wastewater_treat_2_FD_192479 | JGI IMG/M metagenome (GOLD analysis project Ga0255347, IMG submission 192479) | Wastewater microbial communities from Lulu Island WWTP, Vancouver, Canada - plant24 | ecosystem: Engineered > WWTP > Wastewater > Unclassified | place: Canada: Vancouver, British...
TAGTTATATCATCTTATCTGAAGAGCCATTCCAGGTCTCATTCAATGACCTCTCATTTGGTGGAGAGATTGTTGACTGGACCTGGTTCTTTGGAGATGGTACAACATCAAAAGAACAGCATCCGGTTCACCTCTATGGAGGCAGGGCCAATTATAATGTCGGGCTGATTGTGAAGAACAATTGTGGTAATACCGCACAGATATGGCGGCGTATAGCCTTTGAATGTCCAAACCTGACTGCTGATTTCAACAGAACCCCAGTTTCCGGAATGAATCCTCTTGAAGTGAAATTTGAGGATAATTCAACACCACTTGATAAGATAATGAGCTGGCTCTGGTTCTTTGGTGACGGTACAAGTTATTACACAACCAGTCCGTCTTCAAGACACCCGCCAAACCACACCTATACAAAGATAGGGACATATTATGTGACACTTCAGATTAAAAACGAATGTGGAAATCCGTTTAGCACAGTGAAGACAGTGAATGTCACAAGTCCTGCAAGCATCAGCGGATATATCTGGAATGATCGAAATATGAGTAAGATCCGTGATCCTGATGAGGTCGGACTTGCGAACTGGGAGGTAACATTACAGGAAAGGGTTGCAGGGGGATGGGTTGACAGGGATAATGTCCTAACCAATGCAACCGGTTATTACTCATTTAATATGGATGGTGTCACCTATGGAGCCTTCAGGGTAAGAGAGACACTTCAGCCAAGATGGAATGCAACGTACTCATATCCGTTCGGGGATGAATCCCCGGAGTCAGGAACACTGCTCATTTCATCGACCAGACATTACAATGATGTGAACTTTGGTAATGTCAGGACGAATACATCAACTTTTGAGTTTCCGTTACGGTTTTTCTACGGTGCAGTTGGATCTGGATATAGTGGATCTACATATAATATGAATGATGCACGCCAATATTGGGATTTTAACACATCATTTAACTGGGAAAGGCAAAAGTTACCCTACCCTCCTCCATACCTGATTAGCTATACTGCACAGGGAGATTCCAGCTTTGACGTGACAATCGGGTTTTATGCACGTTACCTTATAACTCTTAGCAGTGGCAGCCGGCCACCAATCACCCAAACACACTGGCTCCGATACTGGTTATATCCTCCAAACGCAGGGGGGACCAGAACAAATGGATTTACATTCTTTGTTCCAGATAACACTAATATTTATCGTCCAGATCTCTTCTTTGAGAGGGATGATGTCAGATGGTTTGAATTGTACATTCCATTTGAGGGTTCTACTATCCCATATTCCACGAATTCATATGTAGAAGCCCATATGACCGGAACTGGGGGTAGTACAACCGGATGTACCCTGACTGCCCCGGTTACAAGGTCACTTACATGGACAACACTTCATGGTTACTTTACCGGTGATTGGAATAATACGCCCTATGAAGGGCAGTGGATTACAATCACTGCAAGAAATGATTTTGGAACTTCTGGCAGTCCAAGGTATATTACTTCATCAAAGAATGTTTTTGTTGACTGGCAACCAGTATCACCTTTGATCACCTCACCGACAAACAACACAATTGTTCAGGGCACTGCAAACATTATTGCAACCGTCGGAGGCCATAACCGGGACACTGGTAATGTGCGCTTGTACGTGGATGATAATGACGTCGGCCAGCTGGTCTATGACTCTGGGAGTAACACATTCGCAAATACCCTCAGTGTTGAGCAATATGCAGGGAAAACAATAAAAGTAGTGACAAGGGCATATCCAATCGCAGGAAGGGGCGATTTCGTGGATTCAACTCCGATATACCTTCGCGTGAGAAGTATTGAACCTATACAGGCTAACTTTGTTGCAGAACCATGGAACGGGCCTGCTCCTTTGGAAGTTGTATTCACCGACACCTCAACAGGCGGTCCTTCAGCATGGTTTTGGAACTTTGCCGACGGATTTTCGTCAACTGAAAGAGAACCAGTCCATATATTCCAAACCCCTGGCAACTACTCGGTCTCTCTTCAGGTTACCAATATCATGGGAGCTACAAGTGTAATTTCCAGATATGTGAATACCACCGGGGTATTAAATACGGTAAACCTTCTGACAAACCGTAATGGTTACCTGCATCCAGGTTATGCAAGCTGGAGAGTCAGAGGAGAGGGTTCGACGATTACAGTGAACGGAACTGAGTACCTGCTTGTTAATGGAGACCGTGTGCGGCTGGATATCGGAACTCCACAGACAAATGTAAATATTCGTGTGGTTGGAGAGATAAACTCCTTCAATGTAACAGATGTTACATTGTCTGTAAATGGAAATCCAATTGACACAGGTACATGCAGTGACATCCGAATCAGGGACTTTGATAATTATCACTCAGATCTCAGGATAACCACGTACCGGCAGACCAATGCATGGATTAACCTTATATGGAATGCATTCCCGGTAACCATTCAAAATTACCAGAACCTTGATATTTCTGAATTATTACCATCTGCAGACAAGATCATGGAGATCATTTTTGAGCCTGGAAATATCTTCTTTGATGGACGGGCTTCATCATACCGGCTCTATTCATAATTTTTTCTGGTGAGGACATGGATAAAACAGGTATTTGTATCCTGAAACGATATGTGAGTGGGAGAAAAGCACATGATGATGCTTTATCTGAAATAGTATCTTCGTTATCTCTGATTGTTGTTCTCATTATTGCAACAGGAATAATTCTCTCGTTTTCAACTGGTCAGTATCCAAAAGTCACAATACCTCATGCAGAATTAACAAAATATGAAGGTTCCAAGTTTGTGAATTTCTCCCACATGGGAGGAGACAACCTCTCTCCAGACTCAATCAGAATACGTGTTTATAATGAAACCGTTCTAAAAGAGTATAATAAGGATGAATTTATCATTACAAACCCTGATGGCTCATCTTTAAACTTGAATACATCAGGTTCTGATTTTGGATTTGGATATAACCTTAGTATTCCATTTTCGGGAGAAAATTTATCATACCAGATAATCCTCGATAAATCAGGTGGAGAATATCTGTACCGCGAATTTAAAGGTAGTGGACCAGGCGGTTCAAATATTGCACCAATTCCAAATACACCCACTCCTAAGCCGACTCCAAACCTCACTTGTAATTTAATCGAATCAGATGCTCTCTTTGATATTACCCAGTCCGGTTCCAATCCTCCAACCTATCAGTTTTCAAGTTCCGGAAATGGCACACATACATATACCATATTAGGACAGGGTTTTTACAAAACTATCAGTGAAAAAAATGGGTCGATTACAATCCCAAATCTGGCAAATGACAGGACTTATCAGGTTATTCACACTGTAGTTCAGAAGGATAATGACTATCCTGTCTGTTCAAAGTCCTCTTCGAACTCTCTGACTATTCCCGGTTGCCCTGACAGCTGTTATGCTAACTTTATCTATGATAGTGATCCGAGTAACCGGTTGAATATCAGTTTCAGAGACCGTACAGAAGGAGCTGTTGAATGGCTATGGAACTTTGGCGATGGTCACACGAGTACTGAATCAAATCCGTCCCATGTTTATTCTTCTTCAACTATTCCTTCATACAAAGTAACCCTGACCACTGGGAAAAATCAGTGTGGAAACCGGACTTATTGCAGTTCCACAAAACAGGTTTCAATTAATTGCTCTGGAAATGCTGATTTTTTATGGGAGTATAATTCTTCTACCCGCGAACCATGGGATGTTACATTTAAGTGGAAAACACCCGATACTTGGATAGTAGACAATGTAGTTGTTAAACCATTTGCCCTTATTTGGGATTTTGGTGATGGGAACAGAAAGACGATATCAGGAGATGACTGGACTGGCTCTATCCTGCATGGTTACAATAAGTGTATAGCTTACAATAAGGACTACAGCGCAACTCTCACCGTCAATACAAAGGATTGTGGAAGTTACTCAGGTACGAAAACGGTATCTCTGCCCTGTATCTGCTATGACAATCCGATTGCCAATTTTTCAATAAAAAAAGAGCACATTGGAACACCTTTCGTAATCAATGTCACCAATAGTTCAACTCACTCAAAATCATCAACTGAAATCATCCAATGGAACTGGGATATGGGTGATGGAAACGTAATCGTATTCAACAATACAAGCCTTCCCGAAACATTTACCTATTCATATCCATATTGTGGAGAATACTCAATCGTTCTTACAGTCTTTGACTCTCAAGGATGCTGGGATGACGCCATCCGCATAGCATCATGTGGAGGAGGAGGTGGGGGAGGATATAACTGTACTCCCGGAATTCCATCTGCAAGCTTTGATTATTCAATTAACGAAAGAACTGTGGATTTCACTGATACATCAAAACCCAGTGGAATAATTCACCGACGGCAATGGGACATGGGTGATGGAACCCGGTATAACACCCCAAATATTACCCATACTTACGCGAACTATGGAGATTATTATGTAAGATTAAAAGTATGGGATGAAAATGATTGTTATAGTGATCTTATCAGGATCATCTCTCTTCTCTGTCCTGAACCAAAGGCAAATTTCACGATAACAAGTCATATGACAAATCCACAGGAGTTTTCCTTTACTGATACAAGTATAATCCCTGATGGGCTTAGAGGATTATATCTCTGGGATTTTGGTGATGGGACGTCATATCCTGGACAAAACCCACCAGATAAAACTTATACAGATTGTAAAACTCATCCGGTCCGTCTGAGAGTGACAACCAATTGTGGTTCATGGAATGAAACAATAAAACCTGCCGTCTGTGACTGTCCTGTACCTGAAGCCAGGTTCCATGTTGAACAAGGCTCTGTTCCAGAGGAATTCAGGTTCATCAATGACTCAGTCTCACAGCGTCCTATCACAGAATTATTATGGGAGTTTGGCGATGGTACCATCTCCAGAGATCAGGCTCCAACACACCGTTATGCAACCTGTGGACAGTATACCGCCCGGCTCAAAGTAACAACAGATTGTGGTTCTTCCTCTTCCACCATCCTGGACATTACCTGTGGCTGCCCACCGCCAAAACCCGACTTTGATAATACCTGTATTGGTCAGACAAAAGTCAGCTTCACTGACCTCTCCCGTGCAACCAAAGGAAACGTGACAGACTGGCAATGGAATTTCGGGGATGGAACGACTTCTTCCTTGCCAAATCCGGTCCATGATTATGGCGAACCCGGATCATACCCTGTCCGGCTTAACATCTCTACAGACTGTGGTTCTTCAGCAGAATGGACAAAGCAGGTTACCGTTCCCTGTTGTGAGATGCCGGTTCCAGGATTCCGCTATACCTGTAACCCGGATGGGCAGACAGTGGACTTTTTTGACACCACAAAGACATCAGGTGATAGCATATCTGACTTGTTATGGGAGTTTGGTGAAGGAAATTCATCTACCCTTCAAAATCCCCGGCATACATACAGCGGAAGTGGAACATGGGCAGTAAACCTCACAGCGACGTCCTCATGCGGAGCAAAGAACACTTATCAGGAGAAGATAACTACTCCATGCTTCTGCAGTCCGCCATTAGCCAACTTCTCAACCGAGATATTATCCAGTGAACCCTTTACGATAAGAGTTCGTGACACATCTTTTAACCCTGAAACAATCACCCACTGGAACTGGAGTTTTGGCGATGGTACTTATTCCACCGGTCAAAACCCACCTGACCATATCTATGCAGCAGGGTGTGGTGAATACCTCATCTCACTAACAGTAACTAATGACTGTGGAACCAGGGATACATTTGACAAACTCATCTGTTGTCCGGTTTATGCCAATTTCACTTACAGAATGGAACCTGCAGATGGCACTGCTCCCCTGACAGTATACTTCACTGACCGGACAATTGGCACACCACAGTCCTATGGGTGGACCTTTGGTGATGGAGGATTTTCATCATTTAAAAACCCGGTCCATACCTATAAAACAGGCGGGAATTATTCAGCAACACTTCATGCAACCAGTCCCTGTGGCGGAAATGAAACCCACAGTGAGAGGATAAATGTTAACTGTCCACCGGTGGAGGCACTGTTTAATTATACCATTGTAAATGAAGATCCTCTGATAATCCAGTTTACCGATCTCTCCACTGGAGATGACATCATTGACTGGAACTGGTATTTTGGAGATGGTTCCATGTCAAAAGAGCAGCATCCAGAACACACATATTACTTCCGTGATGATTACCATGTAATCCTCACTATTAAGAGTGCATGTGGCAGCGAATCCACCAATTCATTATACCTCCCGATAGGATGCCTGCCACTGACTATTACGGCCACTGCCCATGAAGGAGGAACCATCTCTCCGTCAGGAAACATTACAGTCCCATGTGAATGGCATCAGCAGTTTAATATTACACCACATACCTGTTACGATATCTATGATGTGGTAATTGACAAGGATCAGCCAAACGCCCAGCACCTTGGCCCCATAAATAATTACACATTTGTCAATGTGCAGTTTGACCAGACTATTGATGCATATTTCCAACTGAAACATCCGCAAATTTTAGCATCAGCAAATCAGGGTGGAACAATTGATCCACCAGGAATAACCTATCTTGATTGTGGATCTAATCAGACTTATACAATCACTGCAGATAGCTGCTTTAACATTACTGATGTGATAATTAACGGAACAGAACATCTTGGTCCGCAAAGCAGCCCATTTACTTATACATTCACCAATGTAACGAGAGATCAGGCAATCCAGGCTCAGTTTGCATTAAAAACATTCCCAATTAATGCAACAGCCGGAGAAGGAGGAGTTATCTCACCAACTGGAATTATCTATGTCCTTTGCGGATATAATCAGGTATTCACTATAACCAGCGATAACTGCTATGAAATTTCATCAGTTCTGATCAACGAAATTCCTCTGCCCGGTCCATTCATAAGTCCGTTCCAGTATACATTTCCCAATGTCCTGCAGCCTCAGACAATTGATGCAGAATTTTCATTTAAGAATTATAATATTACTGCATCATCAGGTTCAAACGGCCGGATAGTCCCTTCAGGAATAATCTGTGTGGGATGTGGAGCTGACAGGACACTGACCATCATTCCTGATCCAGGATATGTAGTTACAGATATAATTGTAAACGGAGAATCCGTGGGATCATATTCATCCTATACTTTTTCCAACATTCAGAGTGATCAGACCATTCATGTGGACTTTGGTCTTTCCGGAAACTGGTGCCCCATCACTGGTAATGTCAGAACACAAGGAGGAACAGATGTTTCAGGGATCAGGGTTGATGTATGGAATCAGGCCAGAACAATACTGGAAAGAACAGGAGTATCAAGGGCAGACGGGTCATATACAATCATGTATCCAAGACAGTCAGGCACCCACAGGATTGATCTTAACTGTCCCTCCACAACTACCTGGACTACTACCATTCCGTCAGGTGGATGGGTTAATGATGCACGGATTTGTAGGAATGGGAGATGTGTTGCCCTGTCACAAAATTTTATCGGGAGAATTACTTAACTTTTTCAATATTTCAGTTGTAAATCTCATTATATAGCTCTTATAAGCTTCTATACCTGGAGGCTAATCAGGTGGATATCTATATGTCATCGGTTAAGGGATGACATATGGAAAAAACCGGTTTTTCTGTCAAAAGAAGCTGCTCGAAAGTGGATTAAACAATCATTGCATGATAAAGATATGGCAATAAAAAACTGTTCTATTGGTGGATATGACGTAGCTGCGTTCCTTGCTCATCAATCGGTAGAGAAATTATTTAAGGGTCTGTTGCTACTTGAAGATAAAAAAATACCCCGAACGCATAATATTGATCAACTTGCCCATGAACTCGGACTTCCAGAAGAAATCTTGCCAGATATATACCAATTAGCACCGGATTATCAAATTTCTCGATATCCTGATATCGCCGATAATGTTCCTTTTGAACAATATGATGACCAGATCCTTCAGATAAAAATCTCTTCACAGGAAAACATCTTTGTTCATCTGAAAGACAGATACATGAGGTATATTCAATGAACCCTGACTCGCTACTTGAGGAATTTCAAAGAGATGCAGTTCCACTCCTGAAAAAAAGATACAATCCTGAAAAAATTATCATCTTTGGTTCACAAGCAACAAAAACCTCTCATGAAGGTTCAGATGTGGATGTGTTCCTCGTATCAGAGTATTTCTCATCTATCCCATTTATTTCACGAATGACAGATATCCTAATGAATATACCTTTTCGGATTCACGTCGATTATATCTGCTATACTCCGGAGGAATTTTACCGTCTCTCAAAGACATCAGCGATTGTAAGAGAAGCATTAGAAGGTCCTGTCATCGCACTTGTCTGAATAATCCAGTATATTTTTTACCAGGATGGCCGGGCTGTATCAGTTTGTTATTATCTTCCGGGTAATGAGGGATAAAAAGGGAGGTTAGAGTTTTTCAACGACATCGGCCAGGGAGTTAATCGACGCAATCACCTCGCCAGAGACTGTCAGGAGCGTTTTCTGGGCTAATATATAGTCTTGCAGAGCTCTGATGAGAAGCTCGTTTTCAGGGGTATCCTGTATGGTCCTGTGTAGGATGGTGGTCATTCCTGCACCTCGTCAGATGATAATCCATCAGCGATACAATCCGGTAGGGACTCTATCGCAGTCTGCAAGTCGTTCACCGCGTTAGAGACACACTCACGTTCATCCTCCATATTCTCCAGAAGGTCTGTCAAGCCTGAAACCTTCTCGGCCATGTTGGTTATAGCATCGGTCAGAGTGCCGATTATGTTCTCAAGGTCATCGGTATCAATCTCTATGGCTACCATCTCACACACCACCAACCGGGAGTTTTTGGTACGACTGTCGGACGCAGGAGGGAGGGGGTGTAGGCCTTGGTTTCAGCTTCTTTAGAGGTATCACCACATACTCCTTTGACTGTCCGGGTGTGCTGACCAGAACCGTGGCTGACTTGGGGTTGGATGCTGTTACAGCATCGACTTCGAAATTAAGCTTATTTGTCTGAACCGTGGTTGTTTTAGTGTCTGATCGAGTAACACGATCAGGGGCAGAAGAATTAACCTCCGTTCCAGGATCGGTCAGGCTGACCGATGTGCCAATCATCATTCCAACTTTCCTAAACTCGTGCCAGGGTGCATGATATCTCTGGCTGTGTAAGGTGACAACTACCTGATCCTTAACCCGTGCAACATGACCAACAGATTCATCAATTCCCTGCACAGGTACACGTTCACCACAGGCAATGAGCATGGGTATTGTGGACATAGGGACCGCTCCGATGAACTCACCAGCATCGTTCCTGAATATAATCGAACCACCTGCCCGATGTGCGTTCATGCTGTGCACGCTCCTGAAAAAGGTTGTTTCGGTCTGAAGACCGTGCAACAGGTTATTTCACCGGCGGGGTCCCTGCAGTAACCATAGGGAAAATCTTCTTTCCTCCCGTCGGGGTATACCTTAATCCAGTGTCCGGCCAGATGCTTCTGGCAATGGATACATGTACCAGATGTGTTTATAGGTTATCAAGTGCCATTTTTATGTGACTGGGGCGTGGAGGAGCGTATTGAGCACACACCCTCCACGTTCCCGGCCCGATTTCTTTCTTTAGTCATTTTTGTCAACTCCGTTTTAGAGAACTCGATTTCCACCTTGTTCTCTATATCTTATGTTGGTTGTGACGAAATATATACTTATCGCTATTCACAACAAACATAAATGAGGAGAAACAAATACTATGGAAATGAATTGTCCTCGATGCAATAAACCTGCAGTTAAGTCTGGAAAATTAATTCGTGGGGGGGGAGAGGTTCAGAAATATCTTTGTCAAACCTGTGGTTACCAGTTCTGGGAAGGGCAGGAACTACGCAGTCTGGGGTCTAATCCTCCATGTCCAAAATGCCAGGCATCAACACAGAAATACGGGACCGGTTTTAAGGCAGGCGAGAAGGTCAGGAAGTATAGGTGTGGATCTTGCGGTCATGTGTTCCTAGATAGATCATTAGAAGAAGTGGAGTAGTCTTCACAAGTGTTGTGATGACGATTGAATTTGATAAGGCCGCATAGGTCCCTCCGGTCAATCACATAATAATTCATGAAGAATGACCGGGCCCATTTTGCAGAATAGACCCGATAGGAGCGAACATGTCCACAACATGCCTGTTAGGGCACAAATTAAATGACAACAACAGACAGTAAGGACACTGTTTGTCAACCATCTTTAAGTCGTTAGACCTCAAAAAGCTTGTTGCCTGTTGAGGGTTGCAGCCCAATGACACACGCAAAAGCGGAATTAATCCGCTTTAGGAGAAACGAACATGGAAATAACATGTCTTAAAGGACGCGGAGTTATAAAGAAGGCTTCGTGGGAGATAGTTTTGCACCTCATTGCATACTATCTTATACACTTCCTTTTTTTACTCCCGTCCTTATTTACCTTTCGAGTGGATGAGAACCAGTCTCATCAATATCCTGTATAATCTCCCTCCCGTCTCATGCACTCCCGATGACCGGGGCTGATGATTTCTTTTCTGTCACTCTCTTCACAGCAGAATGGTTATTCTACCATCTTATGACCGGAGATTTTACCTTCAACGCAGTATACCAGGATATATCAGAGCGGCTTGGATATCAACCAAAAAAGGACCATGTAACTAATACTATTCGGTCGTGTGGGTTTTACAAAGTTACTCGGTCGAAAACCGGAACAACAAACAAAAAATATACAGGAAAGTTTTTGAACGGGTATCTGTCATCCCTATACGGATACCTGGCGACAAAAGAACAGGATGATCCCGGTCCCCTGCAACACACCGTCTATGACTATAAACGTGGGATGCGCGGATGTTATTCGTTTGATTACGAAGCAGTTAAACCATATGTTCTCCGCTACTTGTATTATAACAGAGAACCTGGGGACCTTGTCTTAACCAGCGAGATCGAAAACCTGAGAGAGGGGATGAATCTCACCGATTGGATTGGATATGAAAGGTATAGGTTATGTTGCGCTCGTGTACTCAACGAGGTTGGATATGCCAAAAGGAGTAACAAGGGACGATGTTTTGACCCGATTGATGTGACAAGAGCGAAGGTGTTGAGACATCTGGAACGTTGCCACTGGGAATTACCAGATGAGAATAAACCCACGTCAAAGGAAATAATGGAACGGTATCGAAAAAATGGGGTGATTTTGAAAGATGCGGATCGTTATAAAGCCTTGGATTCTCCAAGAAACGGACAGGAATTATCCTGTTAATGAACTACTACTATTATTTTCTCACTGCTATAGTAACACTTTTGTTTGTGCTCTGGCGAGTATGACTACCGGCCGTCATTGCGAATGGGTGTATGGATTATTCCAATGTTTCAGATTCCTGGTCAGGGTTAAATGCCACCCCTGCAGGGCGTTTCATACCGCGGAGATAATATTCCGCTCGGGCTTCATCCTCAATGTTAACGAGCATCTCTTTAAATGTGTTCAAAGACTTGAGTTTGCGCAGACAATCATTATTCTCAAGACCGGTCATGAACGGCACGTCAAGCCGGATGGAATCGAGTTTTTGATGAATCTCGTGTACCAGGTCCTCTGCATCAAGTTGCCACCCTTCCGGGTTTCTGGGGTGTTGGTTAGTTGATTTTAACCGGGCAGATATTTTTGCGTTCTCTTCCTTGATTCGATTGGATGACCGAGGATCTGATTTCCATTCTTTGAAATGGGGAATACACAGACATACCGGCTCGATCCCACGCAGACCAGGCGTATGATGTAACACTGCAATCTGCCGCGGTAGCTCGCCACAACAGAGGCACGGACGTTTGTCCAGGTCGCTTGTAGTGTATTTCCAGGTTCTGGGCATATAACAATGTGGAATGTAGGAGGTACTATCATTTCTATTAGTTCATCAAACAAGATCATCCTTGATATTTATGGAAAAAATAAAAGAAATATTGTAATGATTTATCAAAATATTAGTGAATTACTTTCAAAATACCCAACTATTAAAGAAACCCACATGAACCGCTTCGCGGTTCACACCCGAAACCATGAAAATTGCAACAGTTACAAATGATGAAAGTTAACTGATCAGATGTAATTTTCATGGGAAAATCAACATACAATACCTCATCCAGAATACTCAAATCTTGAACCAATTAAAAAATGGAGCAGATAAAAAATATGTCAGATAGTAATCTTATTTCACAAGAAAAGTATGAAATAAAGAAGCAAGAAATTTTGAAACATTTATAAAAACTCATACCAAATTATTTTTGGTGCTTTAAGCCTTATTCCGATATTTTTTAAGGTTTGACGCTCGTACCCAAATACCATAACGCAATGAACATAATAAATAAAAAAAAGAAATCTTACCTAATGTTTTAAGCATTAGGCAGTGATTACATGCCTCAGCCCGGATTTGAACCGGGGACAACCAGATCTTCAGTCTGGCGCTCTCC
>Ga0255347_1006654_pt1 | contig 12451 bp, 8 predicted proteins | sample wastewater_treat_2_FD_192479 | JGI IMG/M metagenome (GOLD analysis project Ga0255347, IMG submission 192479) | Wastewater microbial communities from Lulu Island WWTP, Vancouver, Canada - plant24 | ecosystem: Engineered > WWTP > Wastewater > Unclassified | place: Canada: Vancouver, British...
CATATTCCTCTCCGGCGAGGCAGAAGGTCAGATACTTCCCCTCCCTGTCTGTCATCACCTGAAGAGCCTGATCCATGACTTTTGTTCCTTCCGCCATTTTGATCTCCTTTCTCCATTGTTGACGGTGCGTCACTTTGGTTTTTACGTGCCGCAAGATTTTTGAAATGCCAACCCGCTGCCAGCCGACTGTTTTACAGGAGGAGGGCACTGCGAACGGGGATGCATTTCTTGTCCAGGCGCGTTTCGGTCTGGCGGCACAAAAAGTAACAGGCAGCGTCTTTGCTCGATGCCCAAATGCCGATGGGACTCTGCATTTGTTCCCGAACTTTTCCCGCGACTCTTACTTTAGCATACATCTAAATGTATAACAATCCTCCGTGGTGCCCTGCCTGCCCCGGCCTGTGGAACTCTCCACCATCTTTATTGCAAATGGGTAATACCAGAGCTTTGAAAAACTACACTTATTCGTCATGCCCGCGCGAAATCGGGGGGCCGGCATCCAGAAAGCTTTGAAATAACTGGATTCCCGCCTGCTTCGACAGGCTCAGCAACCAGCGGGAATGACAATATTGTTGTTTTTATGTGGTTATGCAAACGTCTCAATACATACCAAGATGGCGTTTTCGCAAATGTTGTAAAACCCTTTGGATGAAATCAGCCGTTTGTTTTCAATAAAAGCAATTTCCCCCGGCTCACTCGCCTTGTTTTAGGGCTTTCGTAAAGTTCGTGAGGTAATCTACACGAAATCGCCGTGAATGCAAAATAAAAAGAAACATCTATGAAGGGTGGGCACCTGTTTGTCTTGCCTGCGGGGGGAAAAAAGATTATATTCTGGATGATCGGTTCAGAGGTGTTTTATGAAAAAAGTTGCGTATTTGTCGGTTTTTTTTCTTTTGCTGGCTGGCTGTCTGTCTGTGCCGGAGAGTATCCGTGATGTGCGCGAATTACCGCAGGACCACGCCTCGTTTCTGTCACCGGAAGCGGCAGAAGAAGAATTTCTCGGCCAGGCCGACCAGGCACGGATGGACGAAGATTTTAACATTATTTTCTTTTCTGTGTGGCATCAGGAAAGGCCGTTTTATGCACGTCCGGAAAAGGTTGGCCAGGATTTCATCAAATACAACTTCAAGCCTGGCTACGGGGAAAATAAACGAAAACTTCCTTCTTCCTGGATAAAAAAACTACGGGAAAATGCCGTACTGGTGCAATACCCGAATGCGCTGGTACGGGGCATCACCATCCGCAACACGAACCTGAGAGAATTGCCGACGAACTCGCCACACTTTACCAGGCCGGATAGCGACAGCGACGGATGGCCGTTTGACAATTTGCAGCGTTCAGCGGTCGCGGCCAACACCCCGGTGTTTGTCTGCCATTTCAGTGCGGACAGGGCCTGGGCGCTTGTGGAGACATCATTTACGTTCGGCTGGATTCCCGCCGAAGATTTTGCACTGGTGGACGAAGATTTTGTCCGGAGATGGGAATCGGGCCGTTATGCCGTCATTATCCGCGATCGGACTCCGGTTTTGGATGAAGGAGGCAGGTTCGTGTTTATGTCATCCGTGGGTCATGTTTTTCCGATGAATGACCGCCGGGATGATAAAGTTCGTATTTTTATCGCGGTTGCGGGACCGGACGGACAGGCACTGATCAGGCAGGGTGTTGTGCCGGACACGGCGGCGGCGGCCAAACCGTTTAGGATGAACCGGTTGAACGCGGTGCGGGTTGCCAATGAAATGATCGGCGAGCCTTATGGATGGGGGGGGCTTTATGGAAACCGGGATTGCTCCGCCATGACCCGTGATTTTTACACGGTATTCGGTATCTGGCTGCCGCGCCACTCGGAGGATCAGGTGCGTGAGGCCGGTATTTTCATTGACCTGCAAGGGCTTACCCCCGGGGAAAAAGAAAAAGTCATCCTGGAAAAAGGTGTTCCTTATCTGAGCCTCTTGTGGCGCAGGGGGCATGTGATGCTCTACATCGGGGCGAAAGAAGGCCGTGCTCTTATTTTCCACAATATCTGGGGTTTGCGGACGAAAGATCTGCGGGGGCGGGAAGGACGTAAAATCATCGGGCAGGCCGTCATTACCACGCTCGAGCCGGGTCGCGAGCTTCTCAACACAGACAGAGAGGCCGGCACTTTGCTGGATAATATCACGGCGATGAATGTTCTGAAACCAGTTTCCGGAGAAACCAGCCATTGAACAAATATAAAATCATCCTGGAATATGACGGTACCGGTTACAGAGGCTGGCAGATTCAAAAAAACGCCAAAACCGTCCAGGGAGCACTGATTACCGCCGCGGAAAAGTTTCTGAATTCGCCCGTCGAAATTCATGGCGCAGGTCGCACGGACGCGGGGGTTCATGCTCTTGAGCAGGTGGCTCACCTGGAGAGCGCTAAAAAAATCAATTGTGAAACTCTGCGGATCGGTCTGAACGATTTGCTTCCTTCCACCATCAATATCCTGTCCGTGGAAAATGCCCATCCTCGTTTCCATGCCCGCCACTCGGCCTGTGGCCGCAGTTATCTGTACCTGATCGCCGCGCGGCGGAGTGCATTTGCCAAGAGGTATGTTTGGTGGGTTCGGGACGACCTTGATGTCTTAGCCATGAAGCGGACTCTGCATATATTTGAGGGGTTTCATGATTTTGCCTCCTTTGCCGACAAAAGAATGGACAAACATGTTTCGACAAAGGTGGCGGTAGAACTCATCGAGCTTCACAAGCTTGAAAACATGTTGGTGATACGGATCGTCGGCTCGCATTTTTTATGGAAGATGGTCAGACGTATCGTGGGGGTGGCGGTTGAGGCAGGACGCGGAGCACTCACCGCGGCCGAAGCAAAGTCAATGCTAAGTGCTTATTCGGAAATTCCGGCGCGCTGTACAGCCCCGCCATCCGGGCTATTTCTGGAAAAGGTCTTATACGAAGGAGACTCACTACCGGAGCTACGCACACCGGTCATCTTGTAAAGATAATAGTTTATTTCCTGCCCGCCTAAAATGGTTGTATGCGGCGTGCCGGAGAAAGAAATTCGGTATTTTCAGAGCTTTGCCCTCCTTAAAGCGCCGCCTTATCTCCGGAGCAAGTAAATATTTCGTGATCTTTCAGAAAACCTTTTTTGCTCATCGATTTATAAAACATGTGAGAAACAGACAGAACCCTTGCCGACTGCCGGGGTGTCTCAACGGGAAGGGCGTCCCCGATGTAAAATGATGGCCGCGTGTGCCGTATCGTGAGGATGAGGATTTTTTAGATTCGGGATTGTATCGGGGCAAGTCAATTGTCGCCCCCAAAGCCGTGCGGCAACGAGTGGGGCAATGGGGCTCATTCAGCGTAAAACGTCCTTTAAAAACATCAGCACTTTTTCCTTGACTTCTTCAGAGGCATCCCCGCGTAAAATACCGTGATGGTCGGCGGGAACCTGAACCAGCTGCTTGGCGGAAGAACCAACGAGCGAAAATATTTCCGTTCCACTTACCGGGTTGACCACCGGGTCATCCGATCCCTGAATCACCAGCGCGGGTGTCCGGACATCACCGAGCCTCCCCTTGACGTATCTCATGAGGCGTCCCAGCTCATACACACCGCTGACGGGATTGCGTGTGTAATTGATGTGAGGATTTTCCGGTCGGTTGGCGACATAATCCAGCCTCACTTTTTTGATGCGCAAAGCTGAGAACATTTTATTCCAGGCGTGCACCAGCGGACTGAAACGGGCCGATGTGTCTTGCAGACGGGCAGGGCCGTTTATTGAGACGACGCCGGAAAACTTGTCCGGCTTGTTGGCCGCCTGTAAAAGGGCCACACCGGCGCCGGTGGAAAAACCTATGATGGCAAAAGACTTCACTGTGTTCTTCATGATAATGTAGGCACGGTTCACAGATTCATACCATTCCGGCCAGCTCCTGAGCGACAGATCTTCCGGCGCAGTACCGTGACCCTTTAGTCTTGCCGCATAAACACTATAGCCCTTGCGTTTCAAAAAGACCGCCAGCGGTCGGATTTCTTCGGGCGCCGCCATGTAGCCATGCACTAAAATGACGCCACGATTGCGCCATAACGAGCGCCACAGAAAAGGGGCGCCGATCACGGCAGGCTTGCTTTCCTCGTGGATATAATGATGCTCATAATCCTGCTCAAAGGCACGCCGGTCATCATCCAGAAAATGATTCCTGATCTTTCGCCTGACAAGACCGGGCGGGATAAGCATAAGACGATCCAGTCTTTTTGTCAGCTCATCCAGTGGTTCAATTTCATTTTTCAGAACCAAAACGATGTTGTCCTTGCGGATGGTGTGGAAGTGGAAATTTTTACGGAATCGTTGACGGTTTTTAATAATTAAACCTTCAGATCGTGTCAGCAACCCGTCATCTGAGGCATCGCGCATGAAATTTTCGTATTTTTTATGTTCGTCGTCGGTGAGCAGATGGATTTGATCATGTCCCAGCGACTGATGGTAGTTGGCGAAGCCGGTTTTCATGAGCTGCTCAACCGCCAGATAAATCCGGTTTTTGAGGTCACTCTCGGCAAAATGCCGCCTTTTGTATTTCGAAATGATGTAAGAGGCCAGATGGTCATGGTTGACGGTTGTCATGGAATAAATGGCGCGCATGTATTCATACATCAACTTTACATATATTTTTTTAAAAGGGGCGGCATATTTAAGCCCGGCGGGATCCAGATGAGGTCCTTCTTCGGCCAGCATCCGGCGAATGCCCTTTCCCTCGTCCAGGTATTTTTTTACCGCAATCGGAAGGCCGAGGTTAATATCGATATCGACACCGTCCGTAACCATCGAACCTTCTACCAGCGCTTCCTCTTCCATACGGGCCGTGACGTCGTCCACAAAACGGTTGATCAGCTTGCTGATGACATTGTCTTTGGCGCGCACCGGATAATAAGTTATATTCACCGGGACGATAAAGGTTTCTTTTTCGAGAATTGCATCGATATCAGCAGGATCCAAATGAAAGTGGCGGGCAATTTCGGCGATAGATTTGCGATCACCTTTCTTTAAACAAGTGTGCAGTTCCTCGCGGATAAACTGTGAGCGCAGCGCAATTCGTCCTGCACCCGTATGCGGCGGCCGCCTGCCGGTGGCGGTATTGATCAGATATTTGCCCCGTTCGACGATCTTTTTGTCTTTGATCATACTTCCTTCAGGGAAAATGATCACTGGATTGCTGCCGGTAAGCAAAGCCCTGATCAGGATTTTATCACGGTCCGGATCTGAGGTGGAAACTCCTCCGGCCAGACTCAGGATGCGGCCGGCCCTGCCGGTGAAAAAAGAGGCATCGGCGAGTGAAACAGGAAACTTCCCGAGATGTTTTTTGATGACATACGGCATGATGACCGTTTCCATGCGCGTGAAATGATTGACGACGTACAGAACAGGCTGATCAGGAACGTTTTGTATACCGTGCACGCGCACGTCGGTGCCGGAAGTTTTGAAAAGCACCTCCAGCGCGATCATGACTGTGCGTACCATCGCGTTGGAGATATTTGGTTGCGGCGGCGTCTGCTGGTTTTTTCCCATCAGAAATTCTCCAGTAAGCGCCTTAAGATATCCGGGCGGTCTGTAAAGATACCGTTTACACCGCGGGTGATCATTCGCATCATGCTTGGCTCATCGTTTGGCGAATAAACATTTACCGGGATGTTGTGTGCTTTCAGGTCGGCAAGTCTTTTCCTGGTAAGTTCGTGCTGTGAGCAATTGAAGGCATCTGCGTTCAGTGCCGCGACTATCTCCGACGGCCGGCGCCCATCGTCAAGCTTTTTGTCAAATAGAACAGCAACAGGTACGCGGCCGTCTATTTGTTTGATGTGCAAAACGGCGCGTGGATCAAAACTGGAGAAAACAGTATGTTCGCTCATGCCGGCAAGCTCGACGGCTTCGAGGCACTTTTCTTCTATCCCTCCGGAGATGGTCTGACCGACCGCTTCTGTCTTGATTTCAATATTGACAGCAATGCGCCCGCAGCACAGGCTTAAAACCTCGGCCAGTGTGGGGATTTTTTCTCCTTTGAATTTTTCATGAAACCACCTGCCTGCATCGAGCTCCTTGAGCTGCGACAGCTTATGGTCTTTCAGGCGGCCCCGTCCGTTTGTACATCGTGATATTTTTGCGTCGTGAAAAACAACAACCTCGTCGTCGGCGGTGAGCTGAACATCGAGCTCTACCATATCCGCTTCCTGGGCGATGGCACCTCTAAAAGAAGCAAGTGTGTTTTCTGGATAATAGGCGGATGCGCCACGGTGTGCGATGACGGTGCAGGGCTGTTTACCGGTGCCGCCTCGCTTATTTTTATAAACAAATTGATGATAAGGCTTGAACATAAAACACCGCCTGTGTCTGTAAACACCGCCTGACACAAGCATGGCATGCCAGGCGGCACCGCTGGGTGCACCGGCAGGTGGGATCTGCCTGGGCGGCCTTTCCTATTTCACCTGATTGGCACACACGGCGGAAAGAGAGGCATGGTTTTTTTCCAGGCAGCGGAAAACAGCACCGCCGGACTTGTCTGCATCAGAGCAAAAACGATCGATGTCCTTCTTACAGGCTTTTTTGAATTGTGCTGAATTTTCCTTTACCACGGATATATGCTGTATACATTCATCAGTCAGATGGCGGCTGTATTGCCTCATACAGCGAAGCAGTCTGCCCTTGCCGGGCGGGACGCTTTTACAAAATTTCTGGATATCCGCCTTGCAGGGACTATCTCTTCTCAGATCATCGGCGTGGGAAAATGATGACACACAGCACAAGATGACCATAACTGCCAGCGTTGATTTAAACACTTTCATAATCGTCACCCCTTATTTTCAGCGATTTCCAATAATATAACATAATTGAGCTGTTTGCTGTTATTTTTTTTCAGATGAAACTAATTATCTCAGGCGGAGGTGAGCGGGAATATGATTTTCCGTTCATGGTTCGACAGGCTCACCACGAACGGTCAGTAAAACTCACCACGAACGGTCAGTAAAACTCACCACGAACGGTCAGTAAAACTCACCACGAACGGTCAGTAAAACTCACCACGAACGGTCAGTCAGGCTCACCACGAACGGTCAGTAAAGCTTAGCGAGAACTGTCAATAAAGCGCGCAGCGCAACCTTCGTGTCCTCCGCTGGTGACTGTGCCGCAATCGTCAAAAGCTGTCAACATCGTCATGCCCGCGCGAAATCGGGGGGCCGGTATCCAGAAAATAATGAGCAAATAGCTCGTCTCGTAGCTGGTAGCGATTTACTCCACGGGGTGGAGGGGTAGAGGATTAGATGATTAGATGATTAGAGGGTTAGAGGATAGCTGATGGTTGATAGCTCACAGCCGGGGTGCGAAGAAGTATTTCAAAAAAACATATTGACATTCGTCGGCATTTTTCATAGCGTTACCTCCTGAAATCAACTTTCCAATGTTTTTATTTAGGAAGCAGTCAAATCACTGCCAGCCGAAGAAAGCACCATTTTGGTAACTTTGTAAGCGTAATGGCAGTAAGGTTTTTTGCTGGAGTAATTGTTCATTTACCCAAGCCGGACACCTTTTTGAACAGCCTGCTCAAAAGTGTGCTGATTTATAAGTAACATGGAGGATACATGAGAAACACTTTAAGATTGCTGTTGATTACGCTGCTGACGGGCCTGTTGCTTTGCAGTTACAGTTATGCAGCGATGAAGAAGACACAAAAACCAATGCCAACATCGAAAGGAGCTGAACATAAGATGAAGACCTATTACATGGGGAGATTCGCCATTGATCTGCCGGAAGATTTTAAACTGGAGATTCAGAGTAACCGTTTCAGGCTTGTAGAAATTGAAGAATATCCAAATCTGAAAGATGCAGATCAAAAATGGAAAAGTCGTCTTTCAGAAATAGAAAAATTGAAAAAACCGGAGGGCGTCAAAAAGATTATCATCAAAGAACAACCAATAGAGAGATTGGGCAAATGGGCAAGAGGGGTTTTGTATTATGGTGATTACATGTTTGCAAATCACTGTAACTGGGATTTCATGGTTTCATATGAAAGCAAAGCGGTTCTCTTCTCCCTTAAGGGTGGTCTCTTGGATAAAGAAAAGTCCATGTATGCACGCGTCTTGGAAGTGTCCAAGGCTTACAGTCCCCGTCCCTTTCTGAATCAGCCAACCAATCATCCGTTTTACACTGAACATGGTGTCATCGAGCTTCCCTACAAACGCCAGGAAAGCACCTATGCTCGTTTTGCCGGGCCGATGGAGATGAAATTGGAGATTGACATGAGCGAGACGCATGAAGTTGAGAAAGTGGGAATTCTGGAAAGTCTTGCTGCGGCCCTTGCTACCAATTTTGTACCGGGTGTCGATGTGGAAAAGATCAGAGGGCACAAAAGAACCGTTGCCGGATTAAAGGGCGAGGAACTTGTGACGAGAATTACAGCAGATATGGGTCCAAAGTTATATTTCGGTTGGAAATACAACGGCAAAGAAGATTCAGGGGAACATCCGGAAATAAGGATTTCTATCCAGCAAGCGCCAGATGGCAATCTCGACGAAAAAATCAAGCTCTGGGACGCGGCCCTCGATTCATTCCGTCCTGCTTATAAACGTTAATCGTAATATATGACCGGGGAGGAACTATCATGTCCAACGGACCCAATATAATCAAAATAAGAGCTTGGGATTTAAAAAATCCGATTGAAGGCCTGGAAACGGAAAGACAAAACCGCATTGTCATCGAGCGGGATGTTTTACCCATTATCTTCATTCCCGGTATCATGGGCAGCAGGTTGAAAAACACAGGCGGTAAAGTAGTTTGGGATCCCGACGACAAGTGGTTTATGTTTAAGACTTACGGCGTAAGAAAAGCAACTGCCGAATTCAAAAAAAGCATGCTCATAGGAGAAGGTGAATTCAACCCAGATCACCTTCAAGTTCTTGACGATGACGCCATACAAACAAAGCGTATCGCCGACCCCGGCGGCATAGACAAAACCCGTAAGGAACGAGGCTGGGGCGGGGTATCGTGGAGCACCTATGGCGACATCCTCAAGGTTCTTCAGAAACGCCTGTGGGATGAGACCGTGAGCCTCTTTTATGAATTTCCCGTTCATGCCTTCGGCTATAACTGGACCGCCTCCAACGATCTGGCCGGGAAAAAACTCGTCGAAGAGATAGACAGAATCATAAAGCTCTATAAAGACAAAGGCCGTCACTGCGAGAAGGTCCTTTTAGTCACCCACTCCATGGGTGGCCTGGTGGCGCGCAGCGCTTACATGCTTCATGGAGCTAAAGACAAGATCCTGGGCATCATCCACGGCGTCCAGCCCTCCAACGGCTCTCCTGCGGCTTACTGGCGGATGAAAGCCGGTTTTGAGCGTCCGCACAGTATACCGGAAACCACTCTCATGCACTGGTTCAAAAACCCCGTGAAGACCTTGAAGTTCAAGAAAGACAGCGCCGTGAACAGCGTTGTGGGAACAGCCACCTCCTGGACATTGGGCACGGACGGCGAGGAAGTGACGGCTCTTTTGGCAAACATGCCGGGCGGGCTGGAGTTGCTTCCCAATAAACAGTATAGAAACAACGACAGCTGGAACCGCTGGCTGGAGCTCATCGACGACGACGGCAACCGCGAGGCCCTACCCAAATCCGATCCTTACAGGGAAATCTATGAACAAGATGATGTTTATTATCGGCTGGTGAATGAGGAGTGGCTGAATCCGGGGAGGTGCAGGCTGTTGAAAAAGACTCATATACTGCGTTGCGCTTCAGTTCTCGCATGCTCACATACGCAAACAGTATGCTCCGCTGCTTGAACTTCGCGACGCCTTGTCTCTGAGCCTTTTTGAACAGCCTGCTCAAAAGTGTGCTGATTTATAAGTAACATGGAGGATACATGAGAAACACTTTAAGATTGCTGTTGATTACGCTGCTGACGGGCCTGTTGCTTTGCAGTTACAGTTATGCAGCGATGAAGAAGACACAAAAACCAATGCCAACATCGAAAGGAGCTGAACATAAGATGAAGACCTACTACATGGGGAGATTCGCCATCGATCTGCCGGAAGATTTTAAGTTGGAGATTCAGAGTCAAACGGTGCGTTATGCGGAAGTGTCTGATTTCAAGTGGAAGGAGAAAGACCGCGACAAGGAAAGAAACGCGCTCTGGGCGCAGAAGATTGAGAAAATTAAAAAGCTAACACCTCCGAAAATTAGAAAACAAATTATTATCGAAGAAAAGGTCCTTAAGGGTATAGGTCATGAAGCCAGAGCGATTGCATATTATGGTAATCAATATGCGCCGAATTGTACGTATTGGACCATACTTGCAGATTACGGCACTGTTGGCATGTGGCTGACTCTCGATGGCGAAGATGACGGTTTAAGTATTAAAAACTTCACCAACATCCTCAAACATTACCAATACGGATTCAACGACCTGACGAAAGATTCCTTTTGTCTGAATTACGGCAGAATCGAGCTTCCCTATCTGGAGCAGGAAAGCACCTACGCTCGTTTTGCCGGGCCGATGGGGATGAAATTGGAGATTGAGATGCGTCAAATACACAAAGAACCAGAGAGTGGGGGAATCATTTCCAGAACCATTGCAGCCATGGCGACCGGTTTTGCGTCCGGTCTCGACATTGAAAAAGTTCGATCAAGAAAAAAGACTGCCGCAAATTTACCGGGTGAAGAAGAGATCTTGCAGGGTTCTGATGGGGAAAATCAAGATTTAAGTTTTGACTGGGAATATCTTGGAACAGTCGAATCAGGTGAAAAACCATGGATTCAAATTACACTCGATACGGAGCCTGATAATAGGGATGAAAAGATAATAATTTGGGATCAGATTTTGAATTCATTTCGTCCTGCTTATAAACGTTAATCGTAATATATGACCGGGGAGGAACTATCATGTCCAACGGACCCAATATAATCAAAATAAGAGCGCGGGATTTAAAAAATCCGATTGAAGGTCTGGAAACGGAAAGACAAAACCGCATTGTCATCGAGCGGGATGTTTTACCCATTATCTTCATTCCCGGTATCATGGGCAGCAGGTTGAAAAACACAGGCGGTAAAGTAGTTTGGGATCCCGACGACAAGTGGTTTATGTTTAAGACTTACGGCGTAAGAAAAGCAACTGCCGAATTCAAAAAAAGCATGCTCATAGGAGAAGGTGAATTCAACCCAGATCACCTTCAAGTTCTTGACGATGACGCCATACAAACAAAGCGTATTGCCGACCCCGGCGGCATAGACAAAACCCGCAAGGAACGCGGCTGGGGCGGGGTATCGTGGAGCACCTATGGCGACATCCTCAAGGTTCTTCACAAACGCCTGTGGGATGAGACCGTGAGCCTCTTTTATGAATTTCCCGTTCATGCCTTCGGCTATAACTGGACCGCCTCCAACGATCTGGCCGGGAAAAAACTCGTCGAAGAGATAGACAGAATCATAAAGCTCTATAAAGACAAAGGCCGTCACTGCGAGAAGGTCCTTTTAGTCACCCACTCCATGGGTGGCCTGGTGGCGCGCAGCGCTTACATGCTTCATGGAGCTAAAGACAAGATCCTGGGCATCATCCACGGCGTCCAGCCCTCCAACGGCTCTCCTGCGGCTTACTGGCGGATGAAAGCCGGTTTTGAGCGTCCGCACAGTATACCGGAAACCACTCTCATGCACTGGTTCAAAAACCCCGTGAAGACCTTGAAGTTCAAGAAAGACAGCGCCGTGAACAGCGTTGTGGGAACAGCCACCTCCTGGACATTGGGCACGGACGGCGAGGAAGTGACGGCTCTTTTGGCAAACATGCCGGGCGGGTTGGAGTTGCTTCCCAATAAACAGTATAGAAACAACGACGGATCAACACAATGGCTGGAACTGATAGACGACCAAGGCATACGGAAAGCCTTGCCTAAATCCGATCCTTACAGGGAAATCTATGAACAAGATGATGTTTATTATCGGCTGGTGAATCCGGAATGGCTGGATCCAGGGAAGACATCCAATGTTGTCGATTTTGAAAATTCTGATTGGAAAGAATATGTAAAATCTCTCAACGAAGCCGAATCCTTCCACGAAAGGCTGACCGATAAGGAACTTCATCCCGAGACGTATCAATTTTATTCCTCCGGCATTGCCAGTTCGGATCGTGTCGTTTTCGATGTTGTTGATGACAATATATGGGAGACATTTAAACGGAAGGCCGGAATCCTTAAGGATGAAATTCTGGAATATATCGAGAGCAGTGTCAAAGGTGCGCCGGTAGCGGCGATATTGGGCATGACCCTGAGCAACACCGTGACGGGGCCGCTCAAAGCGGTGACATTAATCAAAGACACAGGCAAGGTTGTCTCGAAACTGACCATTTTGGATATGAATTATTTTATCAACAAGGGCGGCTATCGAGACCGTGTGGATCAATCCGACAAGCCTGCAAAAGGCAGCGGGTTACGGATGGTCACCTT
>Ga0255347_1006656_pt1 | contig 12450 bp, 13 predicted proteins | sample wastewater_treat_2_FD_192479 | JGI IMG/M metagenome (GOLD analysis project Ga0255347, IMG submission 192479) | Wastewater microbial communities from Lulu Island WWTP, Vancouver, Canada - plant24 | ecosystem: Engineered > WWTP > Wastewater > Unclassified | place: Canada: Vancouver, British...
CTGTTTTCTGTTTTTATATATTCAGTATACCATAAAAGTGCTCAAAAATACAGAAAAACCGTTGATTTTTCAACGGTTTTAATGTTAAGTTTTCTTAATTTTTGTGCTGACTTTGTCAGCAACCTGAATTCTTTAAAACTTCATCTCTCTCCCTGTTCATCATTTCCCATTCTTTTTTTATTTTGGCTTCGTTCTTTATCGTATTGTTCATATCTGCAATTTTGTTGTTAAGGTCAGCAATTTCGGTTTCCAAACTGCTTATTTTAGCTTCTTGCCGGGTAAGTATGAATCGATTTGAAAGATAAACAATTACAACAATCGCCAACAATATTAGCAAGGTTTGTTCACTTTTGGTAAGCGGTCTTAAATTTACTCTTCTACTACTCCTGACGCTATTGTTCATCTATACTCACATCCTTAAAAGTCGTATTTAAAACAAAACTATAATTGCCATCCACATTATTTATTATTGAGATAAATACGGATTCCACATCTTCGATAGTTCTGAGCCCCTTGCTAAACTCAGCTATTGAATTGCTGTCCTTGGCAACACCGGAGATTTTCATATCCCTTCCATCCACGTTGAGATTGGTCAGGAACAAATCTTCAGGCATTTTAGTTTTGATTTTAGATAACAAACCGACATTTATGATATCAGCCTGGGCAATGCTTTTGTCCATTTTAATAATTTTGTCGACTTCTTCTTTAAAAACTTTCATCTCATTTTCAAGCTCTTTAATTTCGTTATACTTTTCAACCTTCTTAGGTTCCTGGGCAGTATAGCGGAGAGTTTTCGCCTGAGCTTCCAGCAAATTTATCTTCATCTGGTTATAGACTCCAAGTCCCGCAACCCCGGCTATGGCCAGTGCCAATAACATATAGAGGAGTATCATTTTGTTAAATTTTAATTCCCGCTTTTCTATATAGGGTTCAAAAAAATTCAGATCTCTCATTGCTTCACCCCATTTACTCTAATTAGAGCACCGATGGCATTAGCATACTTTGCCAGGTCTCCGTTAAATTTCACTTTATCCAAAGTATTAAGCTTAACACATGGTATGTCAAAATATCCGTTGATAAGGTTTTCTATGCCATCAATATTGGAATAATCTCCGTGAAGCAAAATCAAATCAATGTCATTTTCTGTTTCCCTGGAGCTGTAGTATCTGAACACCATATCGATTCCATCAAGTATAACTCCAAGATTCCTCTTGAGTCCTGATACCACTGAATTATCCGATACATCAGTTTCAATTGCCTCGTCTGTTTCATGTGACTCTTCCGGACGGGAGAAATCATCCGAGGTTAAAGCTGCATCATAAAACACAATTGGTCTTATCTCTTCTTTTACCACACGTGATATGTTCATGAGACCCTTTTCAATAATGTTGAGAGCAGTGCTTTCATGTTCCAAATCTAAACAGGCAATGGTAATATTATTGCTATATGCACCGTTTATCTTGTCATTGAAACTGATTAACTTGCTTATGGCATTGCCGGCATAGTCCAATACCACCGGTTTCAAATCCAAATTCTGCAATAAATTCAAATGAGGCTCAACAATATTCTTAGGTACACCAATCAGCATAATATTTTGTTTTTCGGCCCCATCCTCTATTACAAAATCAAGAGGAATAAATTGAACAACATACCCTTCCGGCTCCACCGGCAAATATTCATCCAACTGATATTCTATAATCGATGCGATTTGTTTTTCCTCAACTTTCGGAATCCTTATTTCCCTGATGATTATATTGGATGAATTAATTACACCGTATACTTCGCCGCCGGATACTTTTTTCCGTGCAAGTCCTTCCTGCATCACATGCATAAATTTATCCACATCTTTTATAATTCCGTCTTCGTATAAACCTTCGTCTACCGGTATTGTAAAACATTTATCAACAAAGATATTCTTCTTGTTGTATCTTCCTTCCACAACACGGACCTCATGTGAGCAAAACTCCATGGAAATAGTCTTTTTCTTACTAAACAAACCCAAAAACCATCACCCCTTATAATATTAGATTAAGATACCAATTTATAATAGCCTGTCCCCATAAAGCCGTCAAAAAAAAACCTAAAGCTATAAAAGGTCCGAAGGGAACAGGGTCCTTCCGTTTTTTGATTTTTACAGCTAATAAAACAATTGAAATAACTGCACCCAAAATAAATGACAGAAAAATATTCAAAAATATATATTTAAATCCCAGGACGAATCCCAAAACTCCTATTAGGGTTACATCTCCTCCCCCCATACCACCTCCGGATACCAGTACAATCGCTGCAAATAATCCGCCGGCAGCCACCAATCCCAATATACTGCTGATTAGTTGGGGAGATATGCCGTATAAAAAATAGTTAGCTCCTTTATGTATAACCGATAAAGCTAAAATTGCCACGACTAAGCTGTCCGGTATAATCATTTCCTTTAGGTCAATAAAAACTATGGCTAAAAGTATCGAAAAGGTCAGGGAATAAAATATAAAATCCGTCCCAAATCCAAATTTCAAATACACTAAATTATATATTAAAGCATTTAATAACTCAACCAAAGGATACCGTATGGAAATAACTCCCTTGCAATACCTGCACTTTCCTCTTAACAACACATATGAAAGCAAGGGTATATTGTCATACCATTTGAGGTCATGGTTGCATTTGGGGCAATGAGACCCGGGCCATGCTATACTTTCGCCTCTTGGTATTCTATAAATGCATACGTTTAAGAAGGAGCCGATTATCAGTCCGAATATAAAAATTAACAGTGCCATTGGTCCCTCTCCCAAAACGCTAAATTTTTAATCATAGTACAAGGTTTCACCTGTGCCTACAAAAGCGTTGGTGATATTATTTAAAATTATTTCGGAACTTACAGAATAATCATTTTGTGAATTAGAATCACTGCCATCTATTTTAAAAGCCAAAAGATAGTTTGCCCCAAAAAACTTCACTTCAAATCCAACCTTCTTGACTGACGGGTATCTGGCTTGTAAAGCGCTTAAGTCTAATGTATTTGAAAGAGTATCATCCGTTAAGCTGATTTTTTCGGTATTCCTGACTTCCTTAATTACATAGTCGGAAGCCATTCTCACATCAAATTGAACCTGAGACAGCTTTTCACCTTTATTGTACACCCTTAGACTATAGGTAAACAATCCGGAAATTGCACCAATAACTATAGTTAATATAGCTAAGGTAATAATAAGCTCAATTAAGGTAAAGCCCTTCCTTATCCTCATTTTCCCCACCAACTCTTATTTGCCTGAAACATGCAACAAATTCTCCGTTATCCCGGTTCCGGAAACAACTTTCCAGCCGCCTTCATCGCTGTAATAAATAATTTTCCCGGCGTCTCCGACAATTACTACTTCATCTGAATTTGAGAAAACACTCTTTAAATTTGCTCCTTCTGCAACAGAAGGTGTTAAATCTGCCCAGCTGTCGCCTGATACAGATGTTAATATCCTGCCGTTATCACCCACAGCAATAAACCGGTTTAAAGCAGGACTGAAGCACACATCTCTTAAAACATCCCCGGAATATGTTTCAGACCATTCAAAATCCGTCAGGGATGCAGTCCACATTACAGATCCGGCTGCCTTCATACCCAATGCAACGACAGAACCATTGTCCCTAATTGAGATTGCTTTAAAATCTACATCCGGTCCAAAATCGTAAGTAGTCCATCCTATCCCGTCATAAAAAACAACTGTTCCAGCATCGCCTGCGGCTGCAATAACTTGTATTTCATCATTTTTAATACCTTTTGCAATGGCACGCAAGGGCATTAAGGTCGGGTATGCTTTAATCCAGTTTGCCCTGTCGGGAGAACTGTAGACTCCATCATTTTTAGCGGCATAAAAGCTAAAATATTGACCGACCCAACTTATATCATTAAATCCCGTTTGAGCTATAACCGACCAAATATTATTATAATTAGATACCAGCAGATTGTTGTTTTGAGATATAATATAAGTCTTGCCATCACTTGAAACTGATAAAGCATTTGTTCCAGCGTAACTGGAGAATATGGCGTCAGTCGGATCCGGGTTTATCCAGCCGCTCGAATTTGATCTCTTCAGCCAATTCATTCCGTCTGCTGATACATAAACATCTGTTTCTCCAAGTATCATGAATTTCGGTTGTTCCACTATATATTTAGTCCTTGCAACTTCATCGGGTTCACCGGTTATTTTAGTTGTTACAACGACTATGTACTCATTATTAAGGAGATTGAGAGGCAGGTCAAACTCAAGTTCAGTAAGACTCTTAACCGTGGGAGTTATATCGCCGGAAACAGGATTGATCCCGGATGAATCATATAGTCTAACCGTGCTGCTGTCGTTAAAATGCGTATCAAAACCATTAACCGTAACGGCTGCATTTATATCTCCTTCTTGCCTGAAAGTTGGATTTATGGTTATCCTGGGCATCTGAGGCAGGAATGTATCAATTTCCGAGCTGACTTGTTTTACCGTATCAGTTGATTCAATGAACCTTCCCTTGATGGAAACATCGACACTTTCACTTCCGTCAGTAAAATTTAAATCCAAATAATCAGGGTTTTCTCCTGCAAGCGACATATCGTTCTCCAACTTGCCTATGGCTTGGGTGTAAGCTTTGCCCCTGTCACCTGCTCTAAAAGTCCATATTAATGAGGTGGAAAACATGGTAATAAAAACTACGGCAATCATTCCAAATATTGCCATAGCAATAATAACTTCCATTAAGGTCATGCCCTTTCTTTTATTTGACATATTCATACCATCACCTCAATTATGAGACCACACTCAATCAACCCAGGTATAACCTACAAAGGTTACTCCTGCCACGCTTGTATCCAGTTCTATATCAGACACTAAAGAACCATCATATTTTATTGATGTTTTATTATGAATTTCCACTGTATCTCCTATTATGGCACCTTCAATTATGGCAGCCCCCGAATTGTTCACTTCAACCTTAGAGTTTGGAGCATACAAAAACATCCTGCTGATATGCCCATTACCTACGAAGGTTACCGGCTTCTTGTTATTTTCTGAAGGAATAACATAAAAATATATTTTTGCATTTGGGCTTACGCTAATCTGGCCGTTTGTATCAACAGTCAAAAAACCGCCTGAGTTTATACCTCCCACAATATATACATGAAGTACCCCATCCCCTGTTACCGATAATGTAGCGTTCTTTATGGTTAAGCTGTCAGCTCTTATGTATTTTGGAGACCCATCTGTGGTAGATACTGTTAAAGTGGTGTTTTTTAATTTTAAGTCTCCCCAATCATCATCATAATCCGAAGGTAATACTATCGGAGGAAATACCAAGTTTGGATCCTTGCCTGAATTTTCTTTGTCAGTAACTTTATCTATAATATAGTCCGGTATATCATTATTCTTGGATGCGACGGAACCTTCTATAACCGTGTTGTTAGCATTTTTATTATTGGCAAAAATCAAATTTACGGCGGCAATCGCATGATCAAATATCCCGCCTACGCCCCCCTTTGAAGTGCCTTTGAGTCTTATCTTGGCAGTTTGTTCTATACCCCTGTACGTTCCTACTGAAGTCAGCAAAACATCCTTGCTGGCTGTAATTTCTTCAACCTTTACCGTAAAACTGCCTCCTCCAATCTGAGTGTTTGGCGAAGAAGTTTTCCCGATTAACTCCGATGCTTTATTGTCAGGGTCCTTCATCATATACTCAGCAACGGATTGAGCCCCGGCTCTTGCTATATAATAAGCTTTTTGCATGTTCTCCTGATGAACTGAAAATCTGTTTTCAGATACAGCGTAACTTAGTGCAGTTCCCCCAAGTATGCTTAATATCATCATTACAATGAGGACTATCACTAAAACCCCGCCTTCTCTGTTCTTAAAATACCTTGACACTTTCGTTTCACCCCCTTAAATACATAGATTCGTAAATATTTAATCAACAATACTTGTTTGTGCAATATTTATATCCCCTGTAGCGAATTCAAAACAATAATTATCTATATAAATCAATTATATTATTGATTATTTTCACTTCTTATAGATATGGCTTGTCTCTTAATATAAGACAAAAATACTGAATATTTAATTCATACCGAATTGGTTTCAAGTAGCCCCTTTTCAATTAACGTATTATTCATATTACCGACTGATAATCCAAATATCATAAAATAAAAGGGGCTGGTGTAAAACATTGTATTTCCAAACATGGAAGACACAAAATATGTAAAAACCGCTGAATATAACCCTAAACACAATATCGATACATGCTCTTTGTACTTATATAAATTTCTAAAATGCAACAATATTGCCGAAACATAGAACAATGCTGCCGGTATTCCCAAGCTTGCCGCAAATTGAATAATTTCATTATGAGGCCTGTCTATATTAATACCCTCCAATAAATACCTGGCACCTAAGTTATCGGGACCATATCCGAATATTGGTTTCTCAAAAATAAACCTAATCCCATTTACCCATAGTATCCATCTGCCCGAACCTGCTGTTCCGGCATCCTCATCCTTCTTAATAATTTTATCAATCCCAAATAATAATTTTTTAATTTCTGCAAACATGCTGCTTCTCATAACATTTATGGATAAGGTTACTATTATGAAAAACAATATAATTAAAAGTAATTTCTTTTTCTGGTTTTCATCCATATATTCTTTGAAAAATACCAGTAATGTCAAACCTGCCATTACAGCCAAATATGGCCCGAATGAACTGTTTTTTACCAAAGCAGCTGTTAATACTATGAATAATAAAAATCTTAACAATCTTCTTACAAATGATCCCTTGTCCCCTGAAAGAATTAAAGTTACCGAACACATGATGGCTATACATGAGTAGTATCCAAAGTGGTTGATATTATAAAAAATTGCGCTATTAGAATTCAAACTGAAAATTTTATTAATGTTACCATTATCAATCAGTATCAAAAGAGACAATATACTTGCAACCCATGTGTGCAATTCCAACAACCTAAGAATGTTCTCATTTTTTCTGACTGCATAACCACATGAAAATATGCCTGCATACGAAAGATATGATAAGAGTCCATCCTTGCGATAAAATGTGCCATAAAAACTTAAAGTTTTATCATCAGAAAGAACAGTAGAAATTGTACTCCATATTAACATTAGTACCAATAAGCACAGTATAATGACAGTATAATTCTTTTCAAGCACCTTTCTTTCAATGTTATTAAAATAATTACATGTTAATGTAATTAATATAAAAAATCCTACAAATCCAATTTGTTGTAAATAAACATTCCATTCTATACCCAATATATCACCAACATAATATTTATAATTCTGCTCATTTGGTATTCCTGGCGCTAATATCAGAATTATAACAGGTGTTAAAATCCACAGTCCAAGCAAAATTAGTGATAATTTTTCAATGGGTAATTTAATATAATCAAGTAATTCCTTTATATCGTTAATATGGTGTATTTCACTTCTGATTGTTCTTATTCTTCCCAACAAATATTCCATTAGATCCTTGCTTAATAAGTGATACAAGAACTAAATAGCAAGGCTATTTAGTTCTTGTCTGTCACAATAAGGCTTGCAAAATATTTTTTTATTAATCACTGTCTTATATAGCCATTTTTAAACCGATTAGTGACTGGTGCTATTGTCATCAACACAATGCAATTATCATTCATGTAAAATTAGTGTAGATAATTTATAGGTTTTATAACATTAACAAACTCAAATACTATTGATTCTTAACTATCCCAATTTAAATCTTCAAGTTTTGTTTCACTTTCAAAATCCTTACCTCCAACATTTCCTATTACAAATGCCCTATATTGACCAGAACCATTTGGGTCTTCTTGGATTGAATATTCTGCTTCTCCTGGTCCTTTTGGCCAAGCAGCTAAATAATTAGGTATAAGATTACTATCATCACCAGCAGTTGGAGCATCAGCAGAACTACCTTGTTCTGCTACATAAGCCATAATAGCGCTATCAATAGTTCTTAAGTTTGCTTCAACACTACTTCTTTCAGCATTTTGTCTTGAAGCAGTAAATCTTGGTATTGCTATCGCTGCCAAAATACCCAAAATTGCAATAACTACAATCAATTCAATGAGGGTAAACCCTTTTCTCTTTTTTGTAAATAATTTAATCATTTTCTACCTCCATTTAATTTATTTAATTTTTGCTTTATATAAATTTTAATTAAAGCCTTAATTATTGTACAGTTTTCATCATGTCAAACATTGGCAGGTACATGGCAATAACTATGAACCCGATAATGAAGCCCATTACCACCAGCATAATAGGTTCCAGCATTGAAGTCAACTTTTGTAAGCTCGTTTGAACCTCTTCGTCGTAAAAATCAGCGGTTTTAGTAAGCATATCATCCAGGGACCCGGATTCCTCTCCGATTTTTATCATTGAATCAACCATGGGGGGAAATACTCCAACATCCTTGACGGTTCTTGCCAGGGAGACCCCTTTCCTCACACTGTCTATACCTTCAACCATTCTTTCTTCAATAATGGTGTTGTTTACAACTCTGGCAACAACTTCCAAGGCCTGTATAAGGGGTATACCTGATGTCAAGAGGGTTGATAAGGTCCTTGTGAATCTTGATGTTATAAGCATTGATGTAGTCCCTTTCACTATGGGGAATCTTAGCTTTAAGCTGTCAAACAACCTTCTTCCCCCTTCTGTTTTCTTGTATCTTCTTATTCCTGTCACTAAAGCTAAAATAACTCCTATATATATGTACCAATATGTTTTAAGGGAATTGCTAATATTTAATAAAACCTTTGTAAGACCTGGAAGCTCAACTCCGCTACTTTCAAACATTCCTATGAATGTCGGCATTATGAACACCAGCATAAATACTACAACTACGACAGAAACAACTGCCAGGACTGCCGGATATACCATGGCGGATTTAACCTTGTTTTCCAATTTGTTTTCCTTTTCAAAGTGCTCTGCCATCCTTAGCATTACCGTATCCAAATTACCGCTCACTTCACCCGCTTCTACCATGCTTACCAATATGGTAGGAAATACACTTGTATGTTCTTTCATTGCTTGCGACAATGTTTTGCCCTTCTGCACTTCTTCATAGGCATCAGCAATTGCATTTTTGAAAGTCTTGTTGCGGGTTTGGGCAACCAATATCTCCAAACAAGGCACAATTCCAAGGCCTGCGCTTATCATGGTATAGAACTGCCTGCAGAAGAGGGCTAAGTCTTTTTTCTTTACTTTCGTTTTAAAGAGCTCAATCCTGGTTTCGCTTTTGATGTCCCGCTCTATGGATATGACTAACTCTTTTCTTTCCTTGAGCATTTTTACCAGGCCGGCTTCGCTGTCTCCCTCGTAAAAGCCTTCTACCTCACGGCCGTCCGGTGTTATTGATCTGTATTTGTAGCGCATATAATCACCTGCTTTTTGTTTTTTGAGATCCTTCGCATACGCTCAGGATGACATTTCGGAATTATAATAATTTCTTTTTTAATTCTTCCACGTTATATGCTTTTCCGATTGCCGTTTCCTTGGTGATTAGTCCCTTCCTGTAAAGGGTGGCCAGGGATGTATCCATGGTCTGCATTCCCATTGCGGCGCTTGTTTGTATAATTGTATCTATTTGATGAATCTTGCCTTCTCTTATCAGGTTTCTGATAGCAGGTGTAGCCAGCATTACCTCATGGGCAGCAACCCTTCCCTTGCCGCTTGCTTTCGGAAGAAGCTGCTGGGATATTACTGCTTCAATAACTGCTGCCAACTGAACCCTTATCTGCTGCTGCTGGTAAGGCGGGAAAACATCCACAATTCTGTCAATGGTTTTTGCCGCCCCGTTGGTGTGGAGGGTTGATAAAACCAGGTGGCCTGTTTCAGCAGCTGTTATGGCTATGGCTATAGTCTCCAAATCCCTCATCTCTCCTACCAGGATTACATCAGGGTCTTCTCTCAGGGCTCCTCTTAGAGCATTGGCAAAACTTTCCGTGTCTGAACCTATTTCTCTTTGGTTTACTATGGATTTTTTGTGTGAATGGAGATATTCCAAAGGATCTTCCAAGGTTACTATGTGGCATCGTCTTTCGGAATTTATCTTGTTGATGACTGAGGCCAGGGTGGTTGATTTTCCGCTTCCGGTTGGGCCCGTTACCAGTATAAGCCCCCTTGGAAGCTTTGTCAGTTCACCAACAACCTTTGGCAGTCCTAATTCTTCCATAGACGGAATTCTTAAGGGAATTATTCTTAAAACCATGGCATAGCTGCCTCTTTGCTTGAATGCGTTAACCCTGAACCTGCCTACGTTGGATATGGAATAAGAAAAGTCGATTTCCCCCGTTTCATCAAGTGTTTTCATTCTTTTTTCGCCCAATACCTGTTTTACCAAATATTCAGTATCTTCCGGAGTCAAGTTTTTTTCGATGGCTGAAACCAAGCCGCCATCAATCCTGTAAGTAGGTGGTATTCCTACCGTAAAATGAATATCAGATGCGTTCCTGTCAACACCAACCGTCAATAGTTCTATTAAATCCATGTTATCCCCTTGTTTTATCCGAGCGTATATCCCGCTCTCATAATTTCTTCGAATGAAGTTTTCCCCTTTAATGCCAAGTCGGTCGCTGACTGCAATAAGGTTCTCATTCCGTCATTAAGAGCCTGCTTTCTTAACTCATCAGTGTCAGCGCCCTTGTTTATGAGTCTTCTGATGTTTTCATTTACCAGCATTACCTCGTGGACGGCTGCCCTGCCCCTGTATCCGTTGTTGCAGGCATTGCAGCCTACCGGTTTGTACAGGGTCACGGGTTTATCTGCATCTATTCCCATCAATCTTTTTTCCGATTCGCTGGCTTCATATTCTTCCTTACACTTGGGACATAATACCTTTACCAGCCTCTGGGATATTATTCCGATCAGTGCTGATGACACCAGGTAAGGTTCCAGGCCCATGTCAATTAGTCTTGCAACAGTTGACGGGCTGTCGTTTGTATGTAAAGTGGATAGCACCAGGTGGCCTGTTATTGCAGCCCTGACTGCAATTTCTGCAGTTTCAGCATCCCTTATCTCTCCTATCATTATGGTGTCCGGGTCCTGCCTCAGTATGGACCTTAACCCGGCGGCGAATGTCAAACCTGCCTTAGTGTTCACCTGAACCTGGTTTATGCCCTTTAATTTGTATTCCACCGGGTCTTCTACGGTAATCACATTTTTGCTGGCAACATTCAGCTCTCTTAAAACCGTATAAAGGGTGGTGGATTTTCCGCTTCCCGTAGGTCCCGTCACCAGTATCATTCCGTAGGGCTGACCTATCATCCTGTTTAATTTCTGTAAATCATCCTTGCTGAAGCCTAAGCCCTCTTTCGTGAAGTTAAAGTTAGTCTTGTCCAAGATCCTTAATACGATTTTTTCACCGTATACCGTCGGCAGCGACGAAATTCTCAGGTCTATTTCACTGTCGTTAAATTTCATCTCGACCCTGCCGTCCTGGGGAATCCTTTTCTCGGCTATGTCCATTTTCCCGATGATTTTAATCCTGGTTACTATGGGTGACAGGTTGTTTCTCGGGAGAACCATTATTTCCTGTAAATCCCCGTCTATACGAAATCTCACCCTAATATCGTTTGCACTGGGTTCGATATGAATATCTGAGGCCTTATTTCTTATGGCTTGTTCTATAATCGAGTTTATGAGCTTTACTATCGGTGCGCTTGCAACCTCTAACATTTCCTGCTCTGTGTCGATTTCGTCATCAACCGGAATAAAGCTGTCGGAAAACTCGTCCAAGGCTTTTTGAGTAAGAACAGTGCTGTAGTATTTTTCTATTACTCTCTCCAAGTCCACACTGGTGGCAAGACAAGGGGTTACGTCCATCTTCGTATATAGTCTAACGTCATCTATGGCAAAGAAGTTCAAGGGGTCCAAGCCAAAAATCAGGGTATTAAAAAATCCGCCTTGAAAGCGGATTTTCTTGGTAAAAATAGTATATTTATTCCAATTATTGAATTTTTCTTTGTTTATCCTTGGGGACAACACAGGTTCCGGATGCCCTGCAAACTACCAGGGGCTCTTCCAAAACGTCGCATGCCGAATCGCTTATGTCAGGCCTGGGTACTATCACCTTTCTTGCTTCAAAGACCATTTTTCTTGAAGAGTTCCCTTGGGATACTATTTCTCCCTCTGCTTCGATGTAATCTCCGGCATATACCGGTGCCAAAAATTCCACATTGTCATAGGCAACAAAGAGTCCTTCGTCTCCGTCATTTCTTATTAAGAGCTCTGTCGCCACGTCTCCGAACAAGCCTAACATTCTTGCCCCGTCAACCAAGTTTCCTCCGTAATGGGCATCTTGTGTGCTCATCCTAAGTCTAATCAATGATTTCATATCTTCCTCCTAAATTTTTTGCTCGTTTTGTAAACTTAAATGAAAATTGAGGACTCCAACCCCTTTATGGTACAATGTTTGCGAG
>Ga0255347_1006659_pt1 | contig 12443 bp, 8 predicted proteins | sample wastewater_treat_2_FD_192479 | JGI IMG/M metagenome (GOLD analysis project Ga0255347, IMG submission 192479) | Wastewater microbial communities from Lulu Island WWTP, Vancouver, Canada - plant24 | ecosystem: Engineered > WWTP > Wastewater > Unclassified | place: Canada: Vancouver, British...
ACTCAAACGGTGAAAAAGTATTAAATTGTTTTAAATTTGAGCCTGAAAAAATGGATAATAATATGGATGTAACATTTCAGAAAAGTAAAACCAATGTATTATTACTGGAAAATATTTCTCCGACGGCGCAGCGTATTTTTCAGAATGAAGGTTTTCCGGTTGAATCGCTGTCCGGAAGCATTCCTCATGAACTTCTGAAGGAGAAGATCAAAGATATCGCGGTTCTTGGAATCCGCTCGAAGACAATTATCGATGCCGAAATACTGGAAAATGCCCAAAATTTGATGGCTATTGGAGCATTTTGCATTGGTACTAACCAGATAGACCTGAAAGCCTGTTCCCAGAAAGGAATAGCTGTTTTTAATGCTCCCTTTAGCAATACACGCAGTGTGGTAGAATTGGCTATCGGAGAGATCATTATGCTATTTCGTGGCGTATTCGATAAAAACCAGAAACTTCACGATGGGATTTGGGATAAAAATTCCAAAAACTGCTACGAGGTGCGTGGGAAAAAAATCGGCATAGTCGGTTATGGAAAAATTGGAGCGCAACTTTCAATATTAGCCGAAGATATGGGAATGCAGGTTTACTATTATGATATCGTCGAAAAATTAGCGCTCGGCAATGCTAAAAAATGCAATTCTCTCGATGAACTTTTAGCTATAGCCGATGTAATTTCAATTCATGTAGATGGCCGTGAAGAAAATTTCCACTTGATTGGGGCCGAGCAATTTAAGAAGATGAAGCCGGGCGTTTTATTCCTTAACCTCAGTCGTGGTCACGTTGTGGATATTGAAGCTTTAGCTGAAAACCTTCAAAGTGGTCAGGTCAGAGGAGCGGCTATTGATGTTTTTCCGACTGAACCATTAAATAATCAGGAAAGATTTTATTGTCAATTGTGCCATTTGCCGAATACAATCATTACACCGCATATTGGCGGAAATACAGAGGAAGCCCAGGAAAATATTGCTCAATTCGTACCCTCGAAAATTATTAGCTTTATCAACTCGGGCAATACGATTATGAGTGTGAATTTTCCCAATTTGCAATTGCCCCAATTCAATGGTGCCCACCGACTTATACACGTCCACAATAATGTCCCCGGCATATTGTCCCAAATCAATCACATTTTAGCCAGGCATGGTATTAATATCGTGGGACAATATTTAAAAACTACCGAGGATATCGGTTACGTGATAACCGATATTGAAAAAAATCACGATAATGAAGTGCTCCTTGAAATAATGAATATACCAAATACAATCAAGTTCAGAGTTTTATACTGATATTTCCAAATTTAGAACGAGTAATTAATGTATCCTTTCAAAGAAATTGAACTGAAATGGCAAAAATATTGGGAAGAGAACAAGACTTTTAAAACCCCTGATAAATCTAATAAACCAAAATACTACGTGCTGGATATGTTCCCTTATCCATCGGGAGCCGGACTGCACGTCGGGCATCCGGAAGGTTATATCGCTTCCGATATAATCGCTCGTTATAAAAGGAAAAAAGGTTTCAACGTCTTGCATCCGATGGGATGGGACGCTTTCGGATTACCGGCTGAGAATTATGCGCTCCAAACCGGAACTCATCCAAAAATAACTACGGAAAGAAATATCAATACTTTTCGACGACAAATTAAATCATTTGGATTTTCCTATGACTGGGATCGCGAAATTAACACGACTGACCCAAAATACTACAAATGGACTCAGTGGATTTTTCAGCAAATCTACAAAATGGGTTTGGCTTACCTGGCGGAAGTGCCGGTCAACTGGTGCCCGGAACTGAAAACCGTTCTGGCTAATGAAGAAGTCATAAACGGCAAATCCGAGCGCGGTGGGTATCCCGTCATTCGGATTCCGATGCGGCAGTGGATGTTGAAAATCACCGCTTATGCTGATCGCCTTCTGGAAGACCTGGATCTGGTTGATTTTCCTGAAAGTATTAAGGAAATGCAACGCAACTGGATCGGGCGGAGCGAAGGCGCCGATATAGATTTTAAAATTGAAGGTTCGGATCAGACTATCAGAGTCTTCACTACTCGACCGGATACTTTATTTGGGGCTACCTATATGGTACTGGCGCCCGAACATCCGATTTTGAAGACTTTAGTTCCACCGGAATACAAGAAAACGGTAGAAGCTTATCAACAAGCGGCCGCTCTCAAAAGTGACCTGGACCGCACCGAATTAGCGAAGGAGAAAACCGGCGTATTTACCGGTTTATATGCAATTAATCCAGCCAATAATCGCCGAATTCCGATCTGGACTTCCGATTATGTGTTAATGTCGTATGGAACCGGAGCGATAATGGCGGTTCCCGGACACGATCAACGTGACTGGGAATTTGCTAAGAAATTCGGACTTGAAATTGTCGAGGTCATATCCGGGGGCGATATTACCAAAGAAGCTTATGTCGGCGACGGCATATTAGTTAATTCGGGATTTCTGAACGGACTAAATGTGGCTGAGGCTAAACGCCGAATTATTGAGTGGTTAAGTGAAAAGGGAATTGGACAATCGCGAGTTCAATATAAATTGCGTGATTGGGTATTTTCCCGTCAACGTTATTGGGGTGAGCCGTTTCCTTTGTATTATGATGAGGATAACAATATTCACCTGATTGATGAATCGAAATTGCCGCTGGAATTGCCACCTCTGGAAAAATACGAACCGAGTGGAACCGGTGAGTCTCCGCTAGCTAATCTGCCAGAATGGGTTGATTTTATCGATCCTGAAACCGGAAAACATTGCCGCTACGATACTAACACGATGCCGCAATGGGCGGGCTCGTGCTGGTATTACCTGCGTTTTATTGATCCTCACAACGATGAAACGTTTTGCGACAGGGAAAAAGAAAAGTTATGGATGCCGGTTGATTTATATATCGGTGGTGCCGAGCACGCCGTTTTGCATTTGCTATACGCTCGTTTCTGGCATAAAGTATTATATGATTTGGGATATGTCTCGACGCCTGAACCTTTTATGAAATTAGTCAATCAGGGTATGATTCTGGGTGAAGATGGCGAGAAAATGAGCAAGTCACGCGGTAATGTCATTAACCCGGATGAAATCATTGAGACCTATGGCGCGGATACTTTTCGCATGTATGAAATGTTTATGGGACCGCTGACACGCGTTAAGCCCTGGAATACTTCCAGCATTGATGGTGTATTTCGATTTTTAAATCGCGTCTGGAATCTTTACGTAACGGAAGAAGGTTTAATCAGCCCGGATATTAAAGATATTACGCCCGATGCTTCGACTAATTCTATTTTACATAAAACCATATTCAAGATTACGGATGACATTGAGAATCTGCGCTTTAATACCGCCATCTCCCAGATGATGATCTTGGTCAATGAAATCGCCAAATTGGCGGTTAAACCGCTATCGGTAATGAAGACTTTTCTGCATTTATTGAATCCATTTGCGCCTCATATTAGCGAACATATCTGGAATCTAATGGGTAATGACCAAAGTCTGGCATATCTTGACTGGCCAAATTACGACCCGAGTTTAATTATTGATGATCTCGTTACAATGGCGGTGCAGGTTAATGGTAAAATTCGCGGTACTTTCGATATTGAACGTGATTCTGAGGATCAAGTTTGCATTGACAAAGCTCTGCAGATTGATAATGTCCGGCGTTACCTTGAAGGGCATACGATTGTTAAGACGGTTGTCGTAAAGAATAAAATCGTCAGCATCGTCCTAAAATAAAATGGTATGTTAGCTATTGCCCACAAACCACGCGAAAAGGCGCGGGATATATTATGGATTTATCAACGGTTTACCTAAAATAAACCAGTAACCAAAACCAGCTAACAGTAACCATTTACCACAATCAATTATGCAATAAAGCATTTATGCAGTTTTATGTGTCATTTAGTATTTTTTGTGGTTAACACTCATTGCCCTGACGAGTATAAGTTTGGCTGGTGGACTTATCATTGATAAAAACTTAGCGCTCTGAGCGGTTAGAAGAAAAACAATATTAATCTGACTAGACTTATTAGCGGCAGGTAGAAAATCATCCCCAGATTTTCGCGATTTTAAGGTATGTAACAATAAATTTAAAATACTATATATTGAATGATATCAATGATTTATTAGATGAACGTAGAAAAATTTCGTAATACTCTGAAAAATTAGCTTGACAAATATTTTTTTCTTTACTATACTTATTGCGAAAATGATTGCGCAGATTTACAAAGTGGTTTCAAAATGACAGCGACCCTCGAAGATGTTGCCAAAAAATCAGGATATTCCGTTTCAACAGTTTCTCGGGTATTGAATAATAAAGGGAAAGTAAACCGGATTAAAGATGAAACTGCCGATAAAATTCACAAAATTGCTCAAGAACTCAATTATGTCCCGAATCAATTAGCCCGTGGTTTAAGACTGCGAAAGACACATGCCATTGGACTGGTGATTCCGGATATTTCAAACCCCTTTTTTGCTCATGTTTCGCGCATTATTCAAATTGAATCTTATAAACTTGGTTATACTTTGATTGTGTGCAATACTGATGAAAATCAAGATACTGAAATTGAACAAATACAATTACTGCGTAGCAAGGGAGTAGATGGTTTTATTATAATGCCGGTGGGGTTAAAATCAGATCACATCCAGGAACTAATTGATGAAAAAATTCCTTTGGTTCTACTTGATAGGTGTTTTGATTCCATTGATACCAATTCTGTGGTTGTAGATAACTATACTGGTTCCTATAAAGCTGTTGAATATTTAATCAAAAATGGTCATAAAAGGATCGCAATTATACAAGGGCTTCCCAATACTTCTACTAACAATATGCGGGTTAAAGGTTATAAAAATGCCCTTATTAAATATAATATCGAAATCGATGAGAATTTAATCGTTGGTAACGATTATCGAAGAGAAAATGGATATATTGAGACCAAACTACTATTGAAAATGTCCAATCCACCTACGGCGATATTCAGTACAAGCGATTTAATTACTTTGGGTACCTTAGATGCAATTATCGAAGAAAAATTGAATGTCCCTCAAGATGTTTCGCTGATTTCTTTTGATGATGTAGATTTTGCCCCGTATCTTTTTACCCCGCTGACAGCTATTCAGCAACCTCGGCAGATCATGGGTGAGATGGCGGTTAAATTGTTGTATGACGATTTAAAAAGTAAGGGAAGAAAAGAGAAAACCAGGATCGAATTAAAACCTGTCCTCAATATTCGAAAATCCGTCCGAAATCTAAATTCTGTTATTAATCCCGATTAAAACCAATAAAAATTAGGTCCGAACTATGCAATTCAAAAATATCGGCAATCAACACTCACCCCAGAAATGCGCAAACGTTTTTACAGCCAATCTGAGGGGATGGAGTAGATATTTTTTACTATCGTTTTGCTTATTAGTATTTATTGGATGTGGGAAAAAAGAAACTACTAAAGATGATAAAATTACCATCACTTTCTGGCATAGTTTTGTCGCATCTACTATACCAGCGCTCGAAGATTTAATCGAACAATATGAAACCGAAAATCCCAATGTCAAAATAAAAGCTCAATATGTGCCAACTGGTGATGCTCTAATTCAAAAGCTTATCACGGCAATTCAGAGTAAGACCGCGCCTGATATTTCCTGGATTCACTCTGATTTTCTGGCTGATTTGGTTGATGCGGATGCTATTTACGAGATGGATCATTTTATCAAAAGCAATAATGGACTTAGTAAATCCGAAATAGAAGATATATATCCTGCTTTATTACAATATTCTTCTCTGCGGGGGAAGATATATTGTATTCCAATGGAAGCCACTAACCTGGCGTTGATATATAATGTTGATATGGTTAAAGAAGCCGGTTATCAAGATGGTTATGCTCCATCGAATTGGGAAGAGTTAGAAGAATATGCCGTGCGATTATCTAAAGATTTTAATAATGACGGGAAATTTGACCGGATCGGATTTTTTCTGCCCATATTTCCAGCCGCGGGCCCTCTCAGTGGCTGGATGGTTTGGCAGTGGATTCCCTATTTATGGCAAGCGGGTGGTTATATTATAGCTGAAGATCAATCCAAAGTGTTATATAATAGTGAAGCGGGAGTTAAAGCTCTAGCACTCTGGAAAAACATATATGACAAATTGAATTTACGGACATTTACTACGGATTACGATGTATCTTTTGCCTCGAAGTTGGTGGCTATGGCGATGGATGGACCTTGGAACCTCCCGCGATTTAATCGAATGCTGAAAAATTTGAATTGGTCGTTTGCACCGTTGCCCAAAGGTCCTGTAAAACAGGCGACCATCTGCGGTGGCGAATATCTGGTTATTTTCAAACAATCTGAACATCCCGATGAAGCCTGGTCATTTGTGAAGTGGATCATTCGGCCTGATATTCAAGCTCGCTGGGCTATGAAATCCGGTTATTTGCCGGTGCGGCGGTCAGTATCAGAAATACCGGAGTTCAAGAAATATCTAATGGAAAACCCGAATTTTAAAGTATTTGTAGACCAGATGGAAGTTGCCCAGATTCAGCGTTCTATGGATTACGGGGCTTTACAAATTACTCGACATATGGCGGAAGCCATTGAAGAAGCAACACTTGGTGGCGGTGATCCAAAGGCAGCTCTCGATAAAGCGGCCGCGAAATCTAATAAGGTCTTACAATCGTATTGGCAGAATGCTAAATAAATCTACCAGAGTTAAAAAGACGATTATAAATCGCCGGGATGGGAATAGTAAAAAGAATATTCTCACAGCGCTCGGATTTTTATCTCCGACGTTGGTTATTTTCTGCGCTTTCGTTTTATTCCCGGTATTCTTTTCGTTTTATCTCAGTTTTCATAAATGGAATATGTTCAGTAGTGGGCGGGAATTCCTTGGTTTAGAGAACTATCGTCGGTTATTTTCTGATCCTGAATTCTGGATGGTTCTGAAAAATACTTTTATTTACACACTTGGTACGGTTCCTTTAAATATGGTAATTGCTCTGTTAACTGCTATTATACTTAACCGACGCATCGCAGGAAAACGGTTTTTACGTACGGCGATTTTCACTCCTGTGGTTATATCCCCGGTAGCGGCTGCGTTAATCTGGCGTTGGATTTATGACCCCAATTTTGGTTTGTTAAACTATTTAATGGATCTCGTGGGTCTTCCCTCGGTAAATTGGCTCAACGAACCGAAAGCCGCTATGGTTGCTCTTATTATCATGGGAGTGTGGAAAACATTTGGGACAAATATGGTTCTATTTTCCGCCGGATTACAAGGGATTCCCGATCATTACTATGAAGCCGCCGAAATTGATGGCGCCGGATGGTGGTCGAAATTTTGGAATATTACAATGCCGATGTTAAGTCCTACCACATTTTTCATTATGATAATGTCAATGATTAGCTCGTTTCAGGTCTTTGATATTGTCTATGTTTTGACTTCAGGGGGACCTCTGGGCGCAACGAAGGTGATGGTATTTTATATTTATGAGAATGCCTTCAAATTTTTCGAGATGGGGTATGCCTCTGCGGCGGCTTATGTTTTCTTTGCAATATTAGCGGTGCTAACGGTATTACAAGTAAAGTTTATGCAAACCCGTGCCGGGTATGAGGCGGTATAATGGATATAGATTTTCGGAAAAGTAGTTATATAGTAAAAGATATTATCCTTCATGTTATTATATACGCTTTAGCTTTAGCGACGATTGCACCTTTTATCTGGATGCTCCTAACTTCGGTAAAAGATATTGGGGATATATTTGTGTATCCACCAAAATGGCTACCTTCAAAGTTCCATTTTGAGAATTATGCTCGGGCTTTTCAGGCGGCTCCCTTTGGGCGATATTATTTAAATAGTCTCATAGTAGCTTGTACTGTGACATTAGGGCAGCTAATTACTTGTTCTATGGCGGCTTATGCTTTTGCTCGGTTACAATTCAAAGGACGGGATGTTCTTTTCTATATTTTTTTAGGAACTATGATGATTCCTTACCAGGTAACGATGATTCCTAGTTTTATGGTTTTATACTGGCTCGGATGGGTTGACAGCTATCAAGCTATGATTGTTCCGGGCTTGGCTTCGGCGTTTGGCACATTTTTATTGAGACAATTTTTCTTGACGATTCCTAAGGAATTAGAAGAGGCGGCTTATATTGATGGCTGTGGAAAATTTAGAGTATTGTGGCAGATAATTATTCCTTTATCGAAACCGGCTCTGGCAACATTAGCCATTTTTACTTTTATGGGGACTTTTAATGATTTTATCTGGGCTTTAATCGTGGTCAATTCAGATCATTTACGCACGGTTCAGTTAGGACTAGCTATATTCCGCGACCGGTATATTACAGACTGGGATTTATTAATGGCTGGTTCGGTAATGGCAACTTTACCAATTTTAATCGTCTTTTTCTTCGCTCAAAAATATTTCATAAAAGGTATCACTTTAAGTGGAATTAAAGGATAGTATCGTGATTAAGAAGAGGCTAATAATAATTATTAGTAAAAACAGCATAAGGTTTATTTTATGAATTACTTATTTAAACCAAACCACTTTATTTCGGTAGGTAGCATTTTAATTCTATTTTTACTTTGCCTTTTAAGGTCCTGTGGGGAGAAGAATACGCTGGCTCCGTATCAAGGCGCGCGGCCAATGAACAATATTATTATTGAACAGGAAACATTTACGCCCAAATTTACCTGGTTGGGTGGATATGGATGTGCTTTTGGAGTAAATCGCGGTGATCAAGCACGTCTTGACAGTACTTTGCAATGGTTAATCAAAGCTGATGGTGATAATTTGCACTACCCGGTTAAATATGGCGAATTGCCCGAAGGGGTAACTGATATAACAAATGAATATGGTGGACATTTTGAAGCATTAATTGAAGACAGCACCTATACATTTTGGGTTATTAAGGAAGCCGCTTGGGATGCCGTAGTAGAAAATGCCGGTAAGGTAATTTTAATGGCAGAACTGGACACGGTAACGACGATTGCCAATGAGGATACTTTATGGATAGACAGTTACAGTCATGTTCAAAAGAGTTGCTGGATAGATGTTTATACAAATGTTGATATGGCAAGCATTAAGTTGAGAGGTGGATTTGCCCGAATCACTCTTATTGAAACAGATACCAGCAATTCACCGGTCATAACCTGGGAGATTATTGATTCAAGCGTTGAAGATTCTCTCGTAGCGGCGGTCGGAATCTGTTTAGGTGAGAGCTATAGCCCCAAAAAAATAGTCTGGGAAGCCTGGTCGGTGGATACCGTAGGTGGTCAAAAGATATATGGAAAAAATAATGTGATAGGTCAGCCGCTGGTAATAGGAAGCCCGATTCCCGGGACGAAGGTATTTGTTGAATATCCTGCAAAAGGTTTGTCCCGAAATAAGACCTATTTATTCTGGCTGGCTGGTAAGGATTGGAACGGGGTTGATCACTTAAGATCCACTAAGTATCATTCATATATAACCTTTAATACTTGGTGATTTGAAAGAGTTTTATTGAAGAGGAAATTCTAAGTGAGAAAAAAAATTATCTTTTGGACAATTTCAATGGTTTTGATTCTTTCGGATTTTACAAAAGCCGGAGATGCGAGTACTGCTCCAATAACTAGTGCTAAATCCTTAGCACTAGGGGGCTATTATTATGCCGGATTAGATGGTATAACAACTACATTTCAAAATCCGGGTAAAATTTTAAGCACACCGGGTTTTGGTCTGGCGATGAATATCATTGATCGAGCAGGGCAACAACAGTGTCAAAAAGGAAGTCGTGATATCCATCGTTCCTATTTATTCAATGATTTCAGCGGTTCAGCGGGTATTTACTGGGTGCCTAACCAAAAGTTTGGGCTTGCTATGGTCTATAATCGAGCCCTTGATTATTCGGTTCGATGGCCACTGGCATTAATGTTTACTGAAAATGGAATAACCCGTTTGTATGGCTTTCAATTAAAATCACGTCTGATTGCGGATGCCTATTCGCAGGTTTTCGGATTACAAGTCGGGAAGCTGTCATTGGGCGCCGCGATTAATATTTATCAGATTTACCAACAATTTGAGTTTCCGATTTCGAATCCTGAGTGGCAGACGAGCAGGACTAATCCGGTCTACGCTTTGAATTTAGAACAAGAGGATAATGCCATAGGTTGGAGCCTAGGATTTATTTTACCTATAACAACGACGATTAAGGTAGGCGGGAGCATTCGGAGCGGCGTAGATTTTGACCTTGAAGGTAATGCTAAAACGGATTGCTTTTATGCGCTTGATAGTCTGGCGAAGAAATCGCGACTTCACAGTCGTTTTCAAATACCGGTGACTGGTGGTATAGGAATTTTATACAGACCCACCGATCAACTAAATCTAAATATTGATCTATCCAGCGAATTCTGGGGCAGCACTCAATCCAAACTGGATTTTAATTATAGTGACACTGCCTGGTCTGCCATAATAGCTGCGGCTCCGCGTGATAGTATCACCGGTTACTGGCGTTCAGAAATGCCGTTTTACGATCGTAATAGTTATGTATTTGCTATCGGATTGGAATATTCAGGCGAGAATAATTTGAAGTACCGGATTGGATATAATTATCAGACAACCCCGAATTCAGATCATAGTTATAGTCTTTTATTGCCGAATGTAAATCAACATAGAATATCGGCTGGTGTTGGATTTTTATTCAACCAATTTTATCTAGATCTCAGTATTGCTTATTCTGTGGGAGTTGCCAAAGATATCAAGAAAAGCCAGGATGAATATTTTTATGGTAAATATGATACTAAAACAATTATTCCATCAATAAACGTTGAGTATCAATTATGAGAAAGGTAAAAAAACAAATGAAAGGAGGTGTAATTTATAAGTCAGGCTTATTTTATTTTTGTAAAACAGGACAAGGAATTATTAACCAATTTATTAACCAAATGGAGGTAAGTATGCGTAAGGTTAATATGTGTTTGTTAGCATTATTGCTATTAGTGGCGGTACAATCGGTGGCATTAAGCCAAGAAGAGATTGTGCGTTTAGAGTTGAATGTTCCGAAGGTATCACCTGCGGATGTAGTGATTGATGGAGTAAAGGATGAGTCGGTTTGGGGTAACGCGGCTGAAGTGAATTTAGTGACTGAGACGGGTTACAATATCTGGGCGAGTTCTTATGGTCGTGAGATAGCCGAGCCGGAGTATGATGAGTTGTATGGGCGTTTGTTGTGGACGGATGATACTCTATATGTATTTATGCATATTGATGAGTTTGTCAATGACACGACGGATTTGTACTGGGGTGGTCAATTTTTGGATCCGACTGACACATCTGGACATTGGGCGAGTGACCAGTTATTTATAGGGGTTTCGAACCGTTTAGGAGTGGAATCTTGGGATAACTGGGAAGGGAATCCGATGGCGGCACCGGATGGTCCTTATCATTTGATGATAATGGGAGATCGGGTAACATTTAATGATGGTTATCCGGTATATGTGCCTGAATTAGACTCGGCGGTAATATTTGATCCTTCGACGTTTATACGATCGGCGGCGCAGTGGAATAAGGAGACTGGGGTATGGGATGTAGAGTTAGCGATTTACAATCCCAATGTTAAGGCAAGTGCTTCGGTTGGATTTAATGTTGGTGGTAGTTTTTCTTCGGAGTATTCTCGTGAGACGACGGGTGATTCGTATGGATATTACACCTGGCAGCCGAATGTGCCGAATGAACCGTTTGCAGATCCGGGAGATCTGGGTTGGTGTGCCACCTATATTCAGCAAAATTCTGAATACTGGGCTCTGCTGAATTTCGGTACTGGATTAAACGGAATAGATGTGGCGGAAGTTAATGAGAAGCCAGTTAGGTTTGCATTACGGCAGAACTACCCGAATCCATTCAATCCAACCACTACGATCCGGTTCGAAGTCAATGAACGTGTTCCGGTTACGTTGAAGGTTTATAATGTATTAGGGAAAGAGGTTGCGACTTTAATAGATAACCGGACATATTCTCCGGGTGTCTATTCCGTAATCTGGGATGGTTCTAGTTTATCTAGTGGTATCTATTTCTACCAGTTAGTTACAGATAAAGTAGTTTCTACCCGTAAAATGATACTTATGAAGTAAAAAAGTCAAAGGAGGGGTGGTAAATTTTTATCCACCCCTCCTGACTATACTTTGGTTGTTGAAAAATTGATGTAAAGAAAGGAATAATATGCGCATCGCGGCTCTTTATGGCGCCCATGATTTTAGAATAGAAACAAAAGAAAGTCCGGATATAAAGGATGATGAATGCTTAATTCGCGTCCGAGCCTGTGGCGTTTGTCATTCCGAAATCCATCAATGGGCAAAAACTCTCGATAACTTGGAATATCCGCGATATATCGGTCATGAAGTGTCTGGTGAAATTCTGAAATGTGGAAGTGCCGTTAAAGGATTTAAAAGAGGAGATCGAGTTGCAGTCTGGACTGATCG
>Ga0255347_1006660_pt1 | contig 12443 bp, 10 predicted proteins | sample wastewater_treat_2_FD_192479 | JGI IMG/M metagenome (GOLD analysis project Ga0255347, IMG submission 192479) | Wastewater microbial communities from Lulu Island WWTP, Vancouver, Canada - plant24 | ecosystem: Engineered > WWTP > Wastewater > Unclassified | place: Canada: Vancouver, British...
CAGGCTGCCGATATTAATCCACCCTGCCACCAGGCTTCCGGCCAGGGCGTAAGCCAGTTTCGATGCAAAATAGGGCACGCTTACGATCGCCGACGTCGCCGCCAGGCAGCACTGCGCCATCGGCGAGCGCTCCTCGAAGGTTTTGGTTTCAGCCTGCACCGGACAGTGCACAAGAATATATGAAACCGCCAGCACCGCCGCCGCCATCTTTGCATTATTCATAGCAGACTCCTTGGCACATGAAATTGCGTTACATCATGTTGTTGAATGCCGCTCCATGCCGGGGTGACACCGGCACGCGCCGGCGTCTCCGCAACCCTCCGGCAACCCCTGAACCCACGCCCCGCATATTACACTCTCATCGATGGTATAGTCAACTTCTATTATCGCGCGGAGGTGGATCGATGAAAACCGACGCCGCCGGACATCCGGTTTTCCGCTTGACAACGGGAAAATATATGCTAGTTACATTGAAATTCTAAATCATGTTAAAGCTTCTTAGCCATAGTGTAAAGTATTTAATTTTTTCTGAATAGTTTATTACCCCTCACCCGCTCCAATCAGAGCATGACCGTTCATTCCCTCTACCCTTCGGGGAGAGGGCCAGGGTGAGGGGGCATTCTAAATTCATTTTTTAAACAAAGACACGCAATCATGAACTACAAAGATACGCTCAATTTGCCGCGCACTGATTTTCCCATGAAGGCCAACCTCGCCCAGCGGGAACCCGAGATCCTTGCGGCGTGGGAGAAGCAGAACCTGTACGCCAAAATCCAGGACGCCGCCCGGGGACGCGAGAAATTTGTGCTCCATGACGGCCCTCCCTACGCCAACGGCCACATCCACCTCGGCACCGCGCTGAACAAGATCCTGAAAGACTTCATCATCAAGTCCAGGACCATGGCCGGCTTCTCCTGCACCTACCGGCCGGGATGGGATTGTCACGGACTCCCCATCGAACACCAGGTGGACAAGGAACTCGGCGCGCGCCGGCAGTCGGTGTCCATCCTGGATAAGCGGCAGCTCTGCCGCACCTACGCAAAAAAATTCATCGACATTCAACGCGGTGAATTCAAGCGCCTCGGCGTGTTCGGGGAATGGGACCGTCCCTACCTCACCATGGACAACGGATACACCGCGACCATCATCAGGGAATTCGGCAAATTTGTCGCCGCCGGCAGCGTGTACAAGCGCAAAAAACCCATCCAGTGGTGCGCCTCCTGCAAAACCGCCCTGGCCGAGGCCGAGGTGGAATACCAGGACTCCTCTTCACCCTCCATCTACGTCAAGTTCCCCCTCATCTCCGATGTTGCGGAGAAGTCGCCGGCGCTCAAGGGAAAAAAGGTCTTCGTGGTCATCTGGACCACCACCCCCTGGACCATTCCGGCGAATCTGGCCATCAGCCTCCATCCCGAGTTTACTTATGCCGCGGTGGAGGCGGGCAATGAAGTATACATCATTGCCGAAGGCCTGCTGCCGAAAACGCTCGCGGCGCTGGACATCGACCGCTATCGGATCCTCGACACCTTTCCCGGCGCTCAACTCGAAGGCCTGGTCTGCCGCCATCCCTTCATTGAACGCGATTCGATATTGATCACCGGAGCCCATGTCACCCTGGAGGCCGGCACCGGCTGCGTGCATACCGCCCCGGGACACGGGCAGGAAGACTACGAGATCGGGCTCAAGTACAACCTTGACATCTACGCGCCGGTGGACGATGACGGCAAGTTCATCGCGGACGTGGAGTTCTTCGCCGGGCAGTTTGTCTTCTCCGCCGACAAGGCGGTCATCGAAAAGCTCGCCTCGGTCAACGCGCTGCTTAAACAGGAGAAGTTCACCCACTCCTACCCCCACTGCTGGCGCTGCAAGAACCCCATCATCTTCCGGGCCACCGAACAATGGTTCATCTCACTTGAGGAAAGCCGGCTGCGGGAGCGGGCGTTGCAGGCGATCATGAACGTGCAGTGGATACCCCCCTGGGGCCGGGAGCGCATCTACCTGATGGTGGAACACCGCCCCGACTGGTGCATCTCCCGCCAGCGCTCCTGGGGCGTGCCCATCCCGGTGTTTTACTGCCGGCAGTGCGGCCGCACGCTCATGAGCCAGGAGATTATCAACGGCGTGGCCGACCGTTTTGAAAAGGAGGGCGCGGACATCTGGTTCGCCCAAGACGCGCCCGGCCTTCTGCCCTCCGGCACTGTCTGCCCCAACTGCTCGTCGCGGGACTTCGACAAGGAACACGACATCCTTGATGTGTGGTTTGACTCCGGCGTAAGCTTCGCCGCGGTCCTGGAAAATAGCGAAAGCCTGTCCTTTCCCGCCGACATGTACCTGGAAGGCAGTGACCAGCACCGGGGCTGGTTTCACAGCGCCCTGCTCACCTCGGTGGAAACCAGAAACCGGGCCCCCTACAAGTCGGTGCTGACCCATGGCTTTGTCGTCGACGGCAAAGGGGAAAAGATGGCCAAGTCCAAGCGGAACGTGATCGCCCCCGAAGAGGTGATCAAAAGCTACGGGGTGGAGGTGCTCCGGCTGTGGGTGGCCTCGGAGGACTATCGCGAGGACATCACCATCTCCGATGAAATCTTGAAGCGCCTCTCCGAATCCTATCGCAAGATCAGAAACACCTGCCGGTTCCTTCTGGGCAATCTCCATGACTTCACCCCCGCCCGGGCGGTGGAGTATGAGCACCTGGCGGAGCTTGACCGGTGGGCGCTCCATCAACTTTATCAACTTGCCGGCCGGGTAACCGCCGCATACGACGCCTGCGAGTTTCACACCATCTACCACCTGCTGCACAATTTCTGCGTCACCGACTTAAGCGCGGTCTATCTGGATATTTTGAAAGACAACCTGTACTGCTCCCTTCCCGGAGGGGCTTCGCGGAAGGCAAGCCAGACCGCCCTCCATGTCATTCTTGCCTCGCTGATCAAACTGATGGCGCCCCTTCTGCCCTTTACCGCCGACGAACTGTGGGGATACCTCCCCGCCGATCCTTCCCGGGAAGAAAGCGTGCATCTTGCACGTTTCCCCCGGCTCGACCCGCGGTATCTGGATACGCCGCTGGCGGAAAAGTGGCAGATGCTGTTTCAGGTGCGCAACCGGGGGCTCAAGATGCTGGAGGAAAAGCGCGCGGAAAAGCTGCTGGGCAACTCACTGGAGGCGGAAATCGTACTGGAGGCCCCGGAACAGCTCTTCAACCTGCTCACCGACAACCATTCGGTACTGGAAGACCTTTGCATTGTCTCCCGGGTCACCCTGCGCAAGGCATCCGGCGGACCGGAGCTAACGCCCGCAGCCGCCATGGACAAGCTACAGGTGTCAGTGGTGCGCACCGCCGCGGGAAAGTGCGAGCGCTGCTGGAAATACAGCGAAACGGTGGGGGAATCCCCTGCTCATCCCTCCCTCTGCCGCCGCTGCGCCCAGGTTATTCAACAGCAATAGTCAGGCTGTTGAAAAAGTAGGCACAGGCTGATCCGCTTGCTGAATAGTATGTGGCTCAGGGGGAGGAGCGTTTGAGCCACACATCGGATGAATATTTTTCAACCGTCTGCTAGTCAAGCCCATGTCCACACAGCCCACACACAAACATCTCATCGCCGGCATTATAGCCCTGGCAGTGGTCGCGCTTGATCAGTACACCAAGCAGCTCATCGAGCAGCATCTCCCCCTCCATCACTCGATTCCGATCCTCAAATCCTGTCTCACCATCCTTCACACCAGAAACAAGGGCATTGCCTTCGGCATCTTTTCCGGACAGGCGGGCGCCACTCAGACCGTTCTGCTTGTCCTTACCTCGCTCGGCGCCATAGCCTTCATTTTTTACCTTCTGCGCGGGCTCGGGGCCCGGTGCCTCTATGCCACGGTTACCCTTGCCCTCATTCTCGGGGGCGCCATCGGCAATCTTATCGACCGCATCCGCTGGGGAGAGGTAATCGACTTCATAGACCTGCACTGGCGGGGCTATCACTGGCCGGCCTTTAATGTCGCTGATTCCGCAATATCCACAGGCATGGTATTGCTTATTATCGGGATGTTCACCAAAAAGTTTCCGCTCCGCTGACCGGATAAACATACGGGGCAATGTGCGACACCATGTATCCTGATCTCATCAGCATGGGAAGTTTCACCCTTCACACCTATGGCCTCTGCATCGCCCTGGGCGCTCTGCTGGGCATCCTCTACGTGTCCCGCGGGGCAAGGCGGGAAGGAATGAACCAGCAGCAGTTCCTCGACCTGGCATTCTATCTGCTTATCGCCGCCATAATCGGCTCGCGCGTCTTTTATATAATCCTCAATCCCGGATACTACCTGAAGCACCCGCTCGAGTCGCTGATGATCTGGCGGGGAGGACTGGTATTTTACGGCGGTTTTCTTTTTGCCTTTCCCACCTGCTATCTCTACCTGAAAAAGCACGGGATCCCTTTTTTCAAAACCTGCGACATCCTTGCGCCGGGACTGGCCCTGGGAGAATTCCTGGGCAGAATCGGATGTTTTTTCGCCGGCTGCTGCTACGGCAGGCCGACCGATCTTCCCTGGGGAGTGACCTTCACCCACCCCAACAGCCTGGCAAAACTTGATGTCTCGCTCCACCCCACCCAGCTCTATTCATCGGCAGCGGCACTGCTGATGTTCATCTTCCTGGTGAGCTTCAGACGGTTCAAACGTGCCGATGGACAGATTGTCTTTCTCTACATACTGCTCTATGCCCTGGGGCGCCTGATCATAGAAAACTTCAGGGGCGACGAGCGGGGACTGCTGGTCGCCGGTTATCTGACCCTCACCCAGACCATTGCAATCGTACTGATTCCCCTGTCACTCGGCATGATCATCTATCTGGGGAAGAAAAACAAGGATGCCGCGTCAGCCGCGCACGGTTAGTTGGTGATCCACCGGGTAAAACAAAGGGATCTCCGGCCGGTTGTTGCAAAAGTAGCGGCGCCGATTGATAAAGCTTGATGAACCGGTTGTGGCATCAAAGGCCCCCTCCCCCTTTGCACCACGAATCATAGGATTTTTTTACATTTTGTTTGGGCTGGAGCACCAGGCCGCTCTTTTGCTGCGCATTAATCCAAAAACATTTACCCGCTATGCCGCCCCGCATTATTATTGACGGCTACAACCTCATCAGGCAGTCCCCCGATCTGCGCCGGTACGATAACCAAGAAGTTGCCCGGGGCCGGGAAAAGCTCGTGGCCCTGCTCGCATCATACCGCGCGCTCAAGCCGTGCCCGATGACGGTGGTATTTGATGGATGGAATGAAGGTGCGCTTACGGAGCAGCACTCCCGGGAAAAGGGGATAGAAATCATTTACTCCCGGAGGGGCGAAAAAGCGGACGAGGTTATCAAACGGCTGGTTTTCCAGGCAAGAGCGGAGGTGATCGTAGTCACTTCGGATAGGGAAATAGGCCTTTTCTGCAAGGGAAGACGTTGTGAGGTAATCCCTTCACCCCTCTTTGAAGAAAGAGTCGCCTTTGCACGGTATGCCGCTCACAAGGGCGGTCCGGAAAATGAAGAGCCCCTGCCTCCCCGCACCACCCGGAAAAAGGGGCCGGCAAAAAAACAGCCCAAATCGAAGCGGCGCCAACTGGCACAGCTTAAAAAGCTCTAGCGGGCCGGCACGCTTGTCGAAGGGTATGTGTCTCAAGGGGGGAGGGGCTTTTTAGCCACAACAAAACTATTTGGATCCTGTGGAACGGCAGCGACCTTCTCACTTGGTCCGAACAGCCCAGCATGGCAACGGCCCGTATCGAAGCATCTGCAAAGCTGCCTGTCTGCGGTTTAAGTCGTAAGGCACCTGATCGTGCCGTAAGCCGCTCAATAAATTGTTGTGGCGTCAAAAGCCCCTCCCCGCTTGAAACACACATCGGATGAATGCTTTTCAACCGCCTGCTCATTACCCTGCATCTCAGGGGACAATGCTGCGTTCATCAGCCTCCCCGCATCTTTTTCTCCGATCCTTCGCGCAACCGCTTGATATTGTCACGGTGCCGGTACACCACCAGGCCGGCCATGGCCGCGCCCAGCAGTATGAACGTGCATGGATAGCCGGCCGCGCCCAGCAGGAGCGGCATTGCCAGCGCAGCGGTGATCGACCCGAGCGAAACATACCTCCACTTCAGCACCACCGCCAGGAATATGGCCGCGGCGCCGGCAACCATGGCGGGGGCAATGACCAAAAAGATGCCCAGGGCGGTGGCAACACCTTTCCCTCCCCGAAATTTGAGGAAGACGGGGAACAGATGGCCGCAGAAGGTAACGAAGGCAACCACGGCGATCCACCCATCTTCCGCCAAAAGCAATCGGGCCACCATAACCGGCACGACTCCCTTGAGCACGTCTCCGATAAGGGTCAGAACGCCCAGCTTCACCCCCAGCACGCGATACACGTTGGTTGCGCCGATGTTGCCACTGCCCTCGGCGCGAATGTCGCGAGTGCTGAAAAGCCTTGACAAAATCACGCCGGTGGGAATTGATCCGGCAAAATAGCCTGCCGCCATCAGCAGTATGGTTTTCGTGGTAATCAAAATACAGCTCCGGTTGATTGGCACAGTGATGCCGCCACCGCGCATAAGCAGGGGCGGCAAGACAGACAGCCGGACCCGTGACCGCCCGGCAGGTAATCAGGTTTATAACATAAAATCCGATTCCCTTACAACTCACTTTTGGGTTCCCGGTTCCGCAGGCACTATCATTCGCGACTGAAGCCGCGCCTGCCGGCCGGCGATGTGCTTCCAAAATCATTCATGAGGAGGGACGCGCTCCGTCGCGTCCGGTTATGCATTCCGGCCATGACAGAGCATGCCCCTCCATCATCAACGGTCATTCTTCGACTTGATCGCAGGATCCGCTACAAAACACAATGACCGGATTCTGCGGTCGCGCCGCAGAATGAACTGTCTATCGTTACCTTTCTTCGTAGAGCCTCCACGGATCAGGGGGCTTGATTCGAAAATCCAATTGATAAATGGTCGGAAACATGGTAGTGCATAGCGAAGGAACATACGGCTGACACGCACCGCATGCGCACATACATGAAAGAGAAAGCATCCCGTCCCGCCACCGGCACCCTCTACCTGGTTGCCACGCCCATCGGCAACCTGGAGGACATAACCCTGCGGGCAATCAGAATTCTGAAGGAGGTTGATCTCATCGCGGCGGAAGACACCCGCAGGGCAAAAAAGCTGCTTGTACATTACCGGATCACTACCCCGGTAACCAGCTACTTCGCCCACAGCGGCACCAGGAAAACCCATGCCCTTCTGACCCGGCTCCGAGAAGGCGGCAATATTGCCCTCATCTCCGAGGCCGGCACCCCGGCTATTTCCGACCCCGGCTACGCCATCACCCGGCTGGCCATCGATCAGAGTATACCGGTTGTCCCGGTACCGGGGCCCACCGCCCTGATCGCCGCCCTCGCCCTCTCCGGACTTTCCACCCGGAATTTCATCTTCGAGGGATTTATTCCCCGCAGGACCGGGAGGCGGAAAAATCTTTTCCTGGCGCTGCGCGATCAGCCGCGCACCTGCATACTCTACGAATCACCCCACCGAGTCATGGCCACCCTGGAGGATCTGGGCGCCGTTCTCGGGGAAGACCGCCGGATTGTCATCGCACGGGAGATGACCAAGATGTATGAAGAGGTGATTCGCGGCACCATTGCCGAGGTCAGGGCCGCACTGACCGGCAGAAGCATCAAAGGCGAGGTCACCATGGTGGTGTCGGGATGCATGCCGGAGGAAGAGCCGCTGCATTGACAGGCGGGTCAGGATATGATACAAGCGCGAGGCAATTCCGGTGTCGATGAGGTGATTATCAGGCAGTTGACCATCACCAATGAACTGGGGCTGCATCTCCGGCCCGCGGGATTATTGGCGAAGACCGCCAACCGCTTTGCCTCCGCCATCACCATTGAAAAAGACGGCGTGGTGGCTGACGGGAAGAGCATCATTCAAATTACCACTCTCAACGCGGCACGCAACTCCACCATTACCATCAAGGCCTCCGGCCCGGATGCCCGTCAGGCGGTTGCGGCACTGGGGGATTTGGTCATCAACCACTTCGAGGAACCGCTCAGCCATGGAAACAACCCAGCAGAACCTCCTGCTTAAAGGCATCGGGGTATCCCCGGGCATTATCATCGGGAAGACATTTCTGTTCACCTCCGACGATATTGAGATACCGCTCATCACCCTTTGCGGCAAGACGGAAATAAACCGGGAAATAGAGCGCTTCAGGCAGGCGCTGGAAAAGTCCCGGGAAAATCTCCGCGCGGTAAAAAAGGAGGTGGAGCGCAAAAAGCAGAAGGAGGCGCGTTACATTATTGACGCCCAGCTCCTGATCATGGAAGACAAACTCCTGGTCGAAAGCATCATTAAGACCATCCAGGAAAGGGGAATTGATGCCGCTTCAGCGGTCAATGAAACCATCCGGAACTTGAGCCGGAGTTTCGACGATGTGAGCGACGAATACCTCAAGGAGCGCAAGACCGACTTTGATTATATCGGCGAACGTATTATTCGCAACATCCTGGGCGCTAAGCGGCACAACCTCTCCACCATCCATGAACCCTCCATCATTGTTGCACACGATCTTTCTCCCGCCGATACCGCCAACCTGGACACCAGCGTGATCATCGGATTTGTAACCAATACCGGCGGCAAAACCTCCCACACCGCAATCATGGCCCGCGCCCTGGAACTACCCTCGGTGGTAGGCTTGAAAAATGTAACCAAGGAGGTGAAAAACGGCGATGTGATCATTGTGGACGGAACCATCGGCGTGGTAATTGTCCGGCCGACCGCCGAGACCCTGCGCAGCTATTCCGAAAAAAAGCAGATGTATGAACAGCTCAAAAAAGAGCTTTTTCAATACAAAGACCTTCCCGCTGAAACGCCCGACGGGTATCAGATCCGCCTTCTCGCCAATGTCGAGTTGGTTGAAGAAGTGGCCTCCATCCTGGAGCACGGGGCGGAGGGCGTCGGTCTTTACCGCACCGAATTCCTGTATCTTAACCGCAAGGAACTTCCCTCCGAAGAAGAGCAGTTCAACATATACAGGAAGGTGATTAAAACGATCGCGCCCCATCCGGTGACCATACGAACCCTTGACCTCGGGGGGGACAAATTCCTCTCCCACCTTGACCTGGTGGAGGAACTGAATCCGGTGCTGGGACTGCGGGCCATCCGGCTGTGTTTAAAGGAGGTGCACATCTTCCGAACCCAATTGCGGGCATTGCTCCGGGCAAGCGCGTTTGGCGAGCTCAAGATGCTCTTTCCGATGATTTCCGGCATGCAGGAAATTTATCAAATCAAGGACATTTTAAACGAGATCAAACACGATCTCCGAAGCGCGGGCATCCCCTTCAATCCCGGGGTTCAGATCGGCATTATGATTGAAATCCCCTCGGCGGCAACCATCGCGGATCTGCTGGCCCGGGAGGTCGACTTTTTCAGCATCGGAACCAACGATCTGATTCAATATACCCTTGCCATCGATCGGGTGAATGAACACGTCTCCTATCTGTACAATCCCCTCCACCCCTCGGTAATTCGACTGATAAAAAACGTGATAGAATCCGCCCACAACAACGGCAGAGAGGTCGTGATGTGCGGGGAAATGGCCGGTGAACCGCTTTACCTGCCCATCCTGCTGGGAATGGGAATTGATGAGTTGAGCATGAATCCGCTCTGCATCCTCAAAATTAAAAAGGTAATGCGATCAATCAATTACCGTCAATCACGTGATTTTGTCAAGACCATCGACTATCTAAAAACCGCCGAGGAAATCGAGGCCTTTATCAGGCTTGAGATGAAAAAGCGCTTTCCCGCAGCATTTGATGTGAACTGCGCATAACCCGCCCGAAGCCGACAAAACCTGACAAGCCTCCCTTCTCAAGAAAATGACAGGGGTAACCCACATTTATATTGACTTTATAATTGCATTTGTCTATAATCCAACATTTAAAAGCAGCTACAGTATCTTTACCAAATTCAGCGGGGAGGGAGGGGAGATGGATGCCAGGCATTAAGGTTAATGAAGACGAGCCTTTTGAAATTGCCCTGCGGCGATTTAAAAAGCAGTGCGAAAAGGCCGGGATACTGTCTGAGGTGAAGAAAAGACAGTACTACGAAAAACCAAGCATCAAGAGAAAAAAGAAGTCGATTGCCGCACGCAAAAGAGCCATAAAGACGACGAGGCGTTACCGATCGCCTTTTGAATAGCTTGTCCGCGCTCGTGCCTTCGAACGGCCGATCAATATGCGTTCTGTGCTGATCGGGCACGGGCTTTTCAAGTCAATGTAACCCGATGCACACTTTCCCATAACAATCGCGATCCAGAGCATAGCTGTTTTTCAGGCAATGCTTAGGGTGATGATGTTTTCCATTCCCTGTTCCGTTGTATCCCGGATGCCTGAGGGAGAGTAAAACAGGTGTCAACAGCTATTCCCGATGATAAGATAGCGGAAATAAAAGGCGCCTGCAACATCGTCCACCTCATATCCGAATATGTTTCCTTGAAAAAATATGGGGCTAATTTTCGGGGACTCTGCCCTTTCCATGCCGAAAACGAGCCTTCCTTTACCGTAAGTGAGGCAAAGCAAATTTTCCACTGCTTCGGCTGCAACACCGGGGGCAATGCCTTCACCTTCCTGATGAAGTTCGAGCATCTTTCTTTTCCCGAGGCGGTAAAAAAAGTCGCCGGGAAATACGGTATCGCGTTGCCCTCCCGGGAACTTACCCCGCGAGAAAGGAAGATCGCCGGTGAAAAAGATGGGCTGTTCGCGCTCAATGAGCGTGCCGCATCCTATTACAGCGGCCTTCTCAATTCGAGGGAGGGAGACGGGGCGCGCACCTATCTCGCCGAGCGGCGCATCACCCCGGATACCATTCGGACCTTCAAGCTGGGATACGCCTCGCCTGCCTGGGACGGACTGTTGCTCCACCTGAAGGCAAAGGGGATCCCGCTTGAGGCGGCTCATGGGCTGGGACTTCTCAAGCGGGGGAAAAATAACAGCTGGTACGACGGTTTCAGGAACAGGATCATTTTTCCGATTGCCGACTATAACGGACGCATTATCGGATTCAGCAGCCGGGCGCTGGATAATGGCGGCGCCAAATACATAAACTCATCTGATTCGCTCATTTATAAAAAGAGCGCGAGCCTCTATGGCTTACATGCCGCCCTGCCTTCCATTCGCAAGGAAGATACGGCCGTTCTGGTTGAGGGCAACTTTGACCTGGTGAGCCTCCACCAGCACGGTATAACCAACGCGGTTGCCACCCTGGGCACGGCGCTAACCGACAGCCATATCAAGCTGCTCAAACGCTTCACCGGTTCCATAGTCCTGGCGTTTGACAGCGACGATGCGGGAAGAAAAGCGGCGATAAAATCCCTGCCGCTCTTTCTGCAAAACGGCATCTCGCCCCGGATGATTGAGCTTCCTTCCGGGACCGACCCGGACTCATTCATCCACCGTGAAGGGGAGTCGTCGTTCAGAACACTGATTGAGCGCTCGCTTCCTCTGGTGCAATGCTTCATCGTCCGGGCGCTGCAGAAGCGCAATCCCGCAAACATCGGAGGCACCCTGACGGCCATCCGGGAAACCGTGCCGGTGCTGTCGCTGCTAAAAGATAACACCGAGCGAAACCTGTACATTCAAAAAGTCGCGCAGGACCTCAACGTGCCCGAGCAGATCATTCGGGCCGAACTCTCCGCCGCCGGCCACCCCGCCCCCGAAGCGGCATGCCCGCCGGCCGACCTGCCGGCCGGCCGCGATCTCGCCGAGGAACTGCTCCTGCAGGTGATGCTGCTGCATCCTGATCTGATTCCCCGGGTGCGGGAGTCGCGGATACTTCCGCACCTCAAAGATCCCGAACTGAAGCGCATCGCTCTCTGCCTGGTGGAGCTGTTTGACGCCAAAAGGCCCACGGAAGCCGACTCCCTGATCAACAGCGTGGAAGATCAGAACTTGAAAAATATCGTCTCCCGCCTGGTAATGAAAGGCGAGTGCATTGTCGATCCGATGAAGGCCTTAACCGGAAGCATGCAGAAAATCAAGGCGGCGGACATAGAAAGGGAAATCAGGCTGGTAAACAACAAAATCAGGGAGGCGGAAGCGGGAAATGATGTGTCCGCCATCCAGCACTTCCTGAGTTGCAAGCAACAGCTCATTGAACAAAAGAAGGCATGTGCGGCAGATCATGCTTCCGTTCACTTACCCTAACCCGGAAGGAGCCCACCACCGATGTCAAAGAAAGAGGCCATGGAACAGGTAAACCAGCTTATTGACATGGGGAAGGAAAAGGGATTTTTAACCTACGAGGAAGTCAATGATATGCTCCCCTCGGACATCGTCTCGCCGGACCAGATCGATGATCTGATGATCATGTTCGGGGAAATGGACATTGAAATCGTCGAAGGGGTGCAGAAGGTAAAAATT
>Ga0255347_1006670_pt1 | contig 12413 bp, 10 predicted proteins | sample wastewater_treat_2_FD_192479 | JGI IMG/M metagenome (GOLD analysis project Ga0255347, IMG submission 192479) | Wastewater microbial communities from Lulu Island WWTP, Vancouver, Canada - plant24 | ecosystem: Engineered > WWTP > Wastewater > Unclassified | place: Canada: Vancouver, British...
GTGTGATCTCTGGTGCAGGATCACCAGTCTTTATGGAATAATCTATTGTCGCAAATTCTCCCTCTATCGTAAGGTAGTGAATTCCTTCCCGGTATACTGTTATCGTCTTTGTCTCCTCGCTTGAATACCCACGGTTATATCCATCTTCTGCTATTACCTGTTGCCAGGGATCGCTAACGGTAATCTTTGCCCAGACAAGAAGGGGGTTTGTGACATTCGGGTGAACGGTGTATGAGATTGCAAAGGGTCCTTTTGTGATGTTTAATAATTTTCCGTTTGCATATCCACCAAGACCTGCTGATCCTGAAAAAGTTACATTAAGCGGTTGCCGTTCGTGTGGGGTGTCATTTTTGTGTATGGAATTTCGGTTGTGGTTAGCTTCCGGGAGTGGGAAAACTTCATATGGATTCCAGTCAGCCAGGGTTGAGATGAGAGGGGCAGGTGTTGGTTCGGGATGTGCATCATGCCGTTCAGGGTGAAGGAGACCGGATAATTTGGATCGATTCCCAAAACACCATCCACGAAACTGTATCTCCTGACGGATATCATTACCTGCATGTTCCCATTCCGGCAGAATAACCGGAAAGGCAGAATATGATCCTTATCTGATGAGCGACAACCGATGGGAATCCCCCTGGCTGAAGGTTTTCACACCCGGAAAAATTACAATTTCCTGTGTAACTATGTAAGGATTGTAAAAAAGTAAATAGTGACAATACGTATAGTAAACTATGCCCGATCATGAATGTGCGACAAAGAGGATCCCCGTACGTCCCAGCACATGGAAAGAGGTCTATGAACTCCGGAAGCCGGGCCAGACATTCGATGAGGTGATCCGGGACATGGTGGCGAAGGAGAAGCGCTCCCGGTTATTTGAGGATGCAGATCGCAAAATGCGCGAAGGTCATTTCTCGGAGTTCAAACCTTGACGTATCCCATCCTGGTTGAGGATGCGGTACTGGACTTCCTGAAAGTTCTCCCTGAAAAAAGCCAGCGAATTATACGCAGTAAAATTGCGCATCTTGGTGATAATCCTTATCCAGGGAAAGATGGGGATAAAGAATGTTTCACCAGCCGTGGTAAGGATCCGGTCTATCGTTTGCATATCAGCCGCAGCTATACGGCATTTTACCGGATTAAAGATGAAAGTGTGTACGTATACGATTTGATGACCATCGAAAAGGCCCATAAAAAATATGGCCTGATCTGACATACCTCCGTCGTGTCCCACCCCTGAATCGGAGCATTAATCCCGAGTTACCTGTTCGATAGACCATGCACAATTCGGGCCGTTACGAACCCCATTTTAAAATAGTCATATATGAGCGTTATTTTGGCGAACGAACGTCTTTTAGCGGACCCAAAATGCGTTTTCAAGACCCGATCCCAGGTTCCGTGAACCCAGGACTGCCATATCTTGGATCATCTGCAGCTGTATCGCTTCTGTGAGGCTCTGTCCGGTATTGCTATATATGGAAAATTAATGCTTATATTTTGAATAAACCGTTTTATCTGGGCATTTGAAAAGTGTCAACCCTGGATCAGGGCTTTACCGCGGTGACCAGAGCAGTTCAGGATCTCAACCCCGCCTGCCGCTGTGCCGTATATGCTATCCACCTATGGTATGAACTCAGAAGAACATTAGTGACTGTTCCAAATCATAATGAACTGGCTTTAGGAACCCTCCTCTCCATAATCAGGCAAGCAAAAATGGATCGCGAGGAATTTTTATTATATATTGAATAAAACCTCTCCAAATCCATACCCCAAAATATACTGAAATTGTTAAAGCTCCCATACTACTCTCTTACTTCCTGTCTTCCCCATCAATACGGACCCTCCCCTTCAAACCATTCATCTTCGTAATACTCCGGAGCCGGTGCCGGTGTGATCTCTGGTGCAGGATCACCAGTCTTTATGGAATAATCTATTGTCGCAAATTCTCCCTCTATCGTAAGGTAGTGAATTCCTTCCCGGTATACTGTTATCGTCTTTGTCTCCTCGCTTGAATATCCACGATTATATCCATCTTCTGCTATTACCTGTTGCCAGGGATCGCTAACGGTAATCTTTGCCCAGACAAGAAGGGGGTTTGTGACATTCGGGTGTACGGTGTATGAGATTGCAAAGGGTCCTTTTGTGATGTTCAATATTTTCCCGTTTGCATATCCTCCAAGACCTACAGAAGCAGAATAGGTAGTATTTAGAATTTTTCTGGTATTTGAATCATCATTTCTCAATATCGATGTGCGGTTTCCGATTTGTTCTGGCAGGGGAAGAACTTCGTATGGATTCCAGTCGGTGATTGTTGAGATGATGGGGGTTGGAGTTGGATCTGGTGTGTACATCTCTTCAATAATGACAGGATTAACTGTATCTACGATTACAGATTCTTTGATTATAATTCCATCATCAGTTGTCGGATCTGATTCATGCGCTCCGGAAATATCAATACAACCCGCAATAAGAACGAAAAGGGAAATAATTATAATAAGAGATGAAGTAGTACATTTTTTTATTTTATAATGAAACGAAAATTTGTATTGATCTTTTCTAAATTCTTTCATTATTATTCTTATTCATCTAAAATAATATTTATTCTTTGGTTTGTCTTTATTGCCCATTAGGCAGAATTATTCATACTTTTTTATACTTAATAATACCAAATCATTAAATTACTGTATTCGTAATATCTAATTCATAGCTCTGTAGGCATCATATACCAGTGAGCTAAAGGACGGTTGTTTATGATTAGGAAGGAAAGTGCAGTATCACCTGTTGTAGGTGTTCTGCTGATGCTGGTGGTGACAATCATTATTGCAGCGATTGTCAGTGGATTTGCCGGAGGTCTTGCAGGATCTGAGGAAAAGGCCCCCAACTTTGTAATGGATACAAAAATTAAAAACACCGGTTATGCATTAACAAGTTACATTCTCTTTGATGTAAAAGGCGGAGATCACCTTGACACTGCAGATTTGCGTCTCACTACTGCGTGGACTGCAAAAGATGGGACATCTGGTGGAAATGTCACACAAAAGGGATTAAATGCTCTAAATACAAATGTAAAAGAACATTCATTTCATTCCCCGCTTGGCTTTGGAAAAGGAGTGAATGTCACAGCTCAAAAAACATCCGGTAGTTATACTCCTGAACAACATTTTGGTAATTATACCCTTGTTGGAGGAACAACCATGAAAAACTCGCCTTACTACAAAGCAGGGTCTGCCGCACCCTATAACCCTGAAGAAGGATATGGTTACCCGGATCAATGGATTTATTCTGAAAGTGTTTGTGATGGAATGTGCGCAATTTTAGGAGAGGACTGGAACGCACTAAGACCAGGTGATACAGTGAATGTAAAGCTTACCCATATGCCAAGTGGGAAAATTGTCTATAATTCAAATGTGGTTGTGGAGTGATGGAAATGAAAAAAGATAATGCAGTTTCACCAGTTATTGGTGTATTGTTAATGCTGGTAGTGACCATCATTATTGCCGCAGTCGTCGCAGCTTTTACCGGAGGATTGACTGGAGAAACCAAAAAATCCCCTCAAATTGCCCTTTCAGCAGATTACAGTCAGACTGGAGGTTTAAAGATCTTCCACGATGGCGGCGATAATGTCCTTACCCCCAGCACGAAAATATTTGTAGGACCGACCGCTGATTTTGGAAGCTATGAACAGTTAAGATGGGAAGTTAATACAAGCAAAACTACTATCATGCCTGCAAATATTACTTGGTATGATCCAACACTTGCAGCATCAAAGTCAGCAAGATTTTTCCAGGCCGGAGATTATGCAATCACATCACCCGATGATGTTCAACCCAGATTATATGGCTCTTCTGGAACAAGTGATTCATCTTCCGGTTACTATGGATTTAAAAATTCAAAATTTGTGAATTTTAGATTTAATCTGATGATTGTTGACAGTGAGGGAAGAACCATTGCAAATACCGTGGTAAAAATCAAACCATAAATCTTTTTTCCGATGCTGTGAATAGAAGTTATTATTCTATGTTCCATGCAGTAACCGCTATTTTGCTTCAAAATGGAATAACGATGAATACACATGCCGGACTGATAACCAGGTTTGGGGAGATATGTATCCAGAGCGGGGACATCAATCGTGAATATGGACGGATGCTTGCCAGTGCAGAGGAATTACGTGAAAAAGCAGATTATTCTTTCTTATCTCCTATAACCCGGGAACAGGCAGAAATGGTTGTTAAAAATGCCAGATCATTCCTCGAGGAGATTAAAAAAACATACATTAGTCTAAAACCCGCGATAATAAAACATAATAAGTATTTGGCTATTCAACCAGATGCATCCTGTTGTATCATGGGCCAAACGAGATATCTGGATTAATTGAATGAAACTCATATCAATATTATCCAAATCAGACTCTTCTCAGTGAATGATATTAATCAAATTAAAAAAATAAATACAATAATATCGTATTACATTTTCATCATTCATAATAACTGGTTTGAATTTACCCAATTACTTAATACTTAATTCCGTCCAATATAGAATATGCACAAATTCATGATCTCCCCCGAAGACCATATTCTCCCGGGCCTCCTGACGCTGTGAAAAGAAATAACAACCCGATAATTTAACGAAAATCAGGACATAACCTGCCGGTGGAATTGAAAATATAACAAGATTATTCTGACCATTAATAAACCCGACATTATCATGAAAATCTCAGGAATCATATGGGGCGGTGAACTCCCCCTATTGACCATGGCATGCAAATCCCAAAGAATAGAACATGCCTTCATTACCAGTTCAACAGCAAAAAACCTTGAAAACCTGGATGATTTCATCCATCACATCGATGACTCCGACCTTTGTCTTATCCATCCGTCAAATGCATCCTTCTGGGACGATTTCATTCCAAAAATACCAGAACATGTCCCGGTTGTTCCTATAGGATATAACCAGGAAGGTTTTTCAGCCTCAACGGTCCCTGTCAAAGTTGCCGCTACCGCCTCTGTTTATTACATCTATGGCGGAGAGAAGAACCTTGACAACCTCATCAGGTACCTTCGTGCCAAAGTACTTCACGAAGATATAACATATGATCCACCTGAACCTGCTGTATGGGACGGGATATATCATCCTGATGCAGGTCAGATCTTTACAAGCACTGAGGAATATTTTAACTGGAGGGGAAGAACTCACAAGTCAGCCATTGGCATCCTGTTTTACCGCCTATACTGGGCCAACCGGGATCTACAGGTAATCGATGCACTCATCAGGAGACTGGAGGAAGACCATGATGTCATCCCGGTATTTTGCATCGGAACCGGTGACGAGGATCTTGGTGCAAGACCAGGCCTCAAAGTCATCGACCATTACTTCACCGGAAAAATCGACCTCCTTTTCAACCTTCAATCCGTTACATTGTCAAAAAATACCAAAGAAACGGTTGAAGGATTAAAAAATCTCAATATTCCTGTCATTCATCCTGTAATGATTTACAACCGGACAGAGGCCGAATGGGAAGAAGATAGTGCCGGACTTTGCGCATCTGAAGTCGGGTGGGCATTTGTTGTACCTGAATTTCTTGGAATGACCGGCATGATCCCGGTGGGTGCCAAATCTCCGGGCGATACAATCGATGGGGAGGTACAATGGCATGAACCACTGCCTGAAAGAATCGGACGGTTATGTCAGTTTGCCTCCGGATGGGTCAGGCTGAAACAGAAGAAACCGGCGGAGAGGAAGATTGCATTCATTCTGAATAACTCCCCATGCACATCAATCGAGGCAACCGTGGGGACTGCAGCCCATCTCGATGCCCTTGAATCCGTTGCAGGAATACTTCAGATCATGAAAGATGCAGGATACAGGGTGCAGCCCCCGGCTGATGGAAAAGAACTGATAACAACCATCCTTGACAGGAAAGCACTCTCTGAATTCAGATGGACTTCTGTTACCGAGACGGTCACAAAGGGGGGAGCACTTGCACTTCTTGGGGAGGAGACCTGGAGGCCATGGATAGAGGCACTTCCACGGAAATTACAGGATAAACTCCGTGAAACATGGGGTAATCCTCCCGGAGAAGAGAGAGACGGAGTTCCTGCAGGGATGATACATGAAGGAAAGCTGGTCATCACCGGTATATCCTATGGGAATGTTCTTGTCATGACCCAGCCAAAACGGGGTTGTGCCGGAAGCCGGTGTGATGGCCAGGTATGTAAAATCCTGCATGATCCGGAGATTCCTCCTCCATATCATTACTTTGCCACCTACCAGTACCTGGTAAAAAAACTGAAGATCGATGCCATAGTGCATGTCGGGACACATGGCACCCTTGAATTTCTCCCTGGAAAGTCGGTAGTCTTATCTGATACCTGTCTTCCTGATGCAGTGCTTGGCCCCGTTCCATTCCTGTACATCTACAATACAGACAATCCGCCTGAAGGAACGATAGCAAAGCGGAGAACAAATGCAACATTAATTGGTCATATGCAGTCGCTAATGACCGGTTCCGGACTTTATGGGGAACTGGCAGAACTGGCAGACAGGATCGATGAATATACACGTGCCAGAGATGCGGATCCTGCAAGAGCCCATGCACTGGAACATGTAATTCTTGATCTCATTAAAAGAGCCAGTCTTGAAAAAGAGATTAATCTTGAACAGATAATGAGTACAGGCGGAGGGATGGACGAAATAATAGAGGCATCCCATGAATCGCTGACCAGGATATACAATAGCCAGATCCCTGATGGTATGCATATTTTTGGGAAAGTTCCCAATGGAGAGAGACGGGCATTATATATCACCGGCCTTCTCCGGTTTAACCAGGAACTGCGAAAACTCATGCTTGATCTGGCCGGAATTGATCTCATCCCAAAAGCCGGTGAATTTGCCCTTCTCCGTATGCTTGACAAACAGGCAGAGAAGTTTACCCTGGCCCTTCTTGATGGAAACACTCCTGCATCTGCTGCAAAAATTGCACTTGGAGAACGACTGGTGCAACCAGATTCAGCATTACTTGCACCGGTCTCTGAAAAAGTCATGGAACTCTCTGCCCAGATCAGTGCATCCGATGAGCATGAAGCATTACTTAGGGCACTTTCAGCCGAATATATTGAACCAGGTCCTTCAGGTCTTGTCAGCCGGGGCAGAACTGATATTCTCCCGACCGGAAGGAACTTTTATTCATTAGATCCCTTCTCGGTCCCGACCGAGGCAGCATTCAGGGTAGGTAGAAAACTGGCCGAGATAATGCTTGAAAAATTTCGTTCTGAAGAAGGACGATACCCGGAGACCGTTGCCGTATACTGGACTGCATCTGATATCATGTGGTCAGATGGTGAGACATTTGGAAAATTACTCCACCTGCTTGGGGTTGAACCAATATACCGTCAGGGACGGGTAACAAGCCTGAAAGTCATACCACTGCAGGTGTTAGGAAGACCCCGTATAGATATCAATGTCAGGGCATCAGGTATTCTTCGTGACTGTTTTTACAACTGTATCGAACTGCTGGATGATGCAGTGGCAAAGGTAGCAGCACTTGATGAACCAGCAGGGATGAATTATATCAGAAAGCACCAGGTGGGAGAGAGTGGACAGACACCAAGAATATTCGGAAGTCGTGCAGGAACATATGGAATGGGAGTTAACCTCGCACTTTATGCCTCTGCATGGAAAGAAGAAGCAGATCTTGCCGATATATACATCACCTGGAACGGATATGGATATGGAAAGGGCGTTTATGGAAAACCGTCACATGATGATCTCATCTCCCAGCTTAAGACTGTCGATGTTACCTTCAACAAAACGGCAACAGATGAATATGACCTGCTTGGATGCTGCTGTTATTTCGGAGCTCACGGAGGAATGACCCTTGCAGCCGAGACAGTAAAAGGAGAAAGAGTTGCAACATATTATGGCGATACCAGGGATCCTTCAAATGTCGAAGTCAGGACACTTGCCGAAGAACTGACCAGGGTAGTAAGGACAAAGCTGCTCAACCCCCGGTATATCGATGGCCTGAAAGAACACGGGTACTCCGGTGCAAGCGAACTCTCCCGTAGAATTACAAGAGTATATGGCTGGGATGCAACGACCGGCCAGGTGGATGACTGGATCTTTGATGATATTGCCAGGACATTTATCCTTGATCCAAATAACCGGGACTTTTTTGAAGAGAACAATCCCTATGCCCTCGAAGAGATAGGCCGCAGACTGCTTGAGGCACATGAACGTGGAGTCTGGGAAGCAGATCCTGACGTGATCGACGGAGTAAAAGAGGCGTACCTGATGATAGAAGGATGGATGGAAGAACGTATGGACGGCACAGGCGGGACAGTACAGGGGGGATCCATCGACATCTATTCGATGAATGACGTTTCAGCATGGAAAGAAAAGGCAGGACGCATGAAAGGAGGGAAATAATGTCACATCACCTGAAAAAACCTCTGATCCCATTTACTGCAATAATCGGACAGGAATTGATGAAAAAAGCCCTCTTACTCAATGCCATCAATCCAGCCATCGGCGGCGTTCTAATAAGGGGAGAGAAAGGAACAGCAAAGTCATCAGCTGTCCGGGCGCTTGCAGAAGTTCTTCCAATGATGAAGGTGGTCCCAGGCTGCCCGTTCTCCTGTGATCCAAAAAAAGAGTCTGAACTCTGTGAACTCTGCTCTGCGAAGAAAAAGAGAGACGAACTCCCAGGTCATCTCGAACAACAGGTACGTGTTGTAAACCTGCCAGTCGGAGCAACAGAGGACCGGGTTGTAGGCACCATAGACATTGAACGGGCTTTGAAAGAAGGAATAAAGGCACTTGAACCAGGTATTCTTGCAGATGCAAACCGGGGGATCCTGTACATTGACGAGGTAAACCTCCTGGATGATCATGTTGTGGATGTACTTCTTGATGCCGCTGCAATGGGAGTGAACACTGTTGAACGTGAAGGGATATCTTTTTCTCACCCATCACGGTTTATCCTGATCGGAACCATGAACCCGGAGGAAGGAGAACTCCGCCCCCAGCTCCTTGACAGATTTGGGCTGCAGGTATCGGTTGAGGCACTTGACGATCCTGACGAGAGGATGGCAATCGTAAAAACAGTTGAAGAATTTTCAGCCAGTCCGGATAAATACCGTCTGAAATACAAGTCAGATCAGAAAGCCATATCAGGGCAGATTAAGAGGGCGATTAAAAACCTGCCAAAAGTCTCTATATCAGATGAACTGGTTCGAAAAGCGGTAGATGTCTGTATAGGACTTGGAGTCAGAACACACCGGGCAGAGATAACCATCGTCCGGACAGCAAAGACCATCGCTGCTTTTGATGGAAGATTTGAGGTCACCCAGGACGACCTCCGTCAGGCAATAGAACTTGCAATTCCGCACCGGATGAGAAGAAGGCCATTTGAGGAACCAAAAGTGGATCCACAACAGCTCGATGATCTCATGAATCAGCCCCCGCAGGAGGATCAGGGTGAAAACCAGAATAACCCTGAGCAGCAACCAGAGGATAAAACAGAAACTCAGGAGCAGGAACAGGAACAAAGACAGGAACAGGATAATTGTAATGACTCACCTTCTTCAAAAGGAAGCAGTCCTGCAGAGCAGCGTGTCTATGATATTGGTTCTCCTATTGATCCTGAACAGGTAAAGATACAAAAAACCCGCACCATGGAAAAGCGCTATGCCCCCGGCCGACGGTTTAAGACTTCAGGTGGAGATCGCAGGGGTCAGTACACCGGTGCTGAAAAGAGACATTCAGGAAGTGATATTGCCCTTGATGCCACCATACGGGCGGTCTCTCCCTACCAGGTAAGGCGTGAATCAGAAGATCTTGCCGTCGTTATCAGGTCTGATGAGCTTCTTCAGAAAAAGCGTATTGGAAAGACCGCAACCGCCTGTCTTTTTGTTGTTGACGCAAGTGGGTCCATGGGCGTGGAGAAAAGAATGGAAGCAGCAAAAGGAGCCATATTTTCTCTTCTCGAAGATTCATATAAAAACCGCGATCGTGTTGGCCTGGTGGCATTCAGGGGAGAAGGGGCTGACCTGGTGCTCCCACTCACTTCAAGCATTGACCTGGCCTATAACCGGCTGTCTGAACTCCCAACCGGCGGTAGAACTCCTCTGGCGGCAGGATTACAAAAAGCCCTCTCCACCCTGATGGCAGAGAAACGCAAATATCCTTCACTCATTCCCCTTCTGGTTCTGATAACCGATGGCAGGGCAAATGTCGGGAATGGCGGGAAGATAAAAGATGAGATTGCATCCATAGCTGATGACCTGGTCAGGGCTGACATTGTTACCCTTGTTATCGATACCGAAGCAGGAAAGATGAGCGGATTTGGCATTCAACTTGGATTCTGCCCTTTTATCGCAGAACAGACCAGTGGAAAGTACTTCCGGTTGTCTGATCTTACAGCGAATGATGTATCAAGGGCAGTCTTGTCTGGTCTGTCTGCATCACTGGTTATGACCTGAAGCTACCTGATAAGGATGAACCAACTCATGAGATCTACATCAGTCTATCTTTCTGGTAGAAAGCAGAAGTTAATCGTGCTGTTCGCTCTGCTCTTTCTCCTCTTCCTCACCTTCATCTATGCCCTCAATTCAGGCTCCTACCACCTCCCTTTTGACAGGATATTCACCATCCTCTACCAGTCAGTAACAAACCCCGGGCTTCTTGAGAGCACTCCATCAGAAAAGATCGTTGTAATTGACTTCAGGTTACCCCGCGTTCTTCTTGCGATCCTAACCGGAATAAGCCTTGCCATAGCCGGGTGTGTCATGCAGGCACTTCTTCGAAACCCGCTGGTTAGCCCTTTTACCCTGGGACTCTCTTCAGCTGCATCATTCGGGGCTGCAATGGCCATAGTCTTTGGTGGGTCAATAATGCCATTTATCCCTCCCGAATTCCAGAACGGAGTCATCATTCTATGTGCATTTTTACTTGGATGGCTCTCAATTCTCCTCATATATGGAATTTCACGAATGAAAGGCTCTTCAAGTGCAACCCTCATCCTTGCCGGAGTAGTGATCGGGTATATCTTCACCGCCGGAGTCATGATCCTCAAGTACCTGACCAATGATGAAAAACTCAGGGAGATTACACTCTGGCTCATGGGAGGTATGTGGGGTGCAAACTGGGGAGCGGTGGTAATTGTTGCCCCCATCACCCTGCTCTGTTTCCTCTATCTTGAATCCCTTGCCTGGGATCTGAACACACTCTCAGCCGGCGACGATGTGGCAAAAAACCTTGGGGTTAATGTAAATGGCCTGCGGATAAAGGGGCTTCTCATCTCCACCCTTGCTGCCTCGGCCTGCCTGGCATTTACAGGCATCATCGGGTTTATCGGACTTATGGGCCCGCATATCGGGCGCATGCTGATAGGAAATGACAACCGGTATCTGATACCCTGCTCTGCACTTTTAGGAGGATTAATCCTCCTGATATCAGATACCGCGGCACGGACCATCATGGATCCCATCGAGATCCCGGTCGGCGTCATCATGTACGTAATCGGCGGCATATTCTTCATGTTCCTCATACTGCGTGGAAAACACCGGGTGATCACATAAAACTGGAAGGCTAAAGATGACGCTTACAATTGAAAAATTATCCGTGAAATATGGACCGGTTCAGATCCTTCACGAAATCAGTTTTTCCCATGTTAAAGGAGAAGTCCTCTGCATTATCGGCCCAAATGGTTCTGGAAAAAGCACACTTATCAAAACACTGGCCGGGATACTTGATCCCTGTGAAGGAACCATCACCCTGGATAAGAGAGATGTATCAGAAATCTCAAGAAATGAGGTTGCAAAAAGGATCGGATATGTCCCGCAGGATTTCCAGTACCTCACTTCATCAACCGTCCTTGAAGCTGTAATTCTTGGCCGTCGCCCCCATGTACAATGGTCACTTACCAGGCATGACCTGGCAAAAGTCGATACCGCAATGGAAATGCTCAACATTACATCCATGGCAGAAAAGATGCTCACCGAAGTATCAGGCGGAGAACGGCAACGGGTATTCATCGCCCGTGCAATAGCGCAGGAACCTGATTATTTCCTTTTTGATGAACCGACCAGTGCACTTGATATCAGGCACCAGATTGATGTATTCCAGATGATTAAAAATATCGCCGGCTCAAAGAACCGGTCGGTTCTGGTGGCAGTGCATGATCTCAACTTCGCCTACCATTATGCAGACAGGGTCATTCTGCTTGATGAAGGAAAGATTGTGAGCATGGGGACTGTTGACGAGGTAATGACGGAAGATAACATCATTTCAGTATATGGGGTTCCTATGCAGTTTATCAAAACTGATGCAGGCCGGTACGTATTACCTGACTGGAAAAAGGCAGAAGAACGGATACCTGCAAGGCCGGTAAATGTGATGTAAATGAAAAAAAAGAATGG
>Ga0255347_1006675_pt1 | contig 12407 bp, 10 predicted proteins | sample wastewater_treat_2_FD_192479 | JGI IMG/M metagenome (GOLD analysis project Ga0255347, IMG submission 192479) | Wastewater microbial communities from Lulu Island WWTP, Vancouver, Canada - plant24 | ecosystem: Engineered > WWTP > Wastewater > Unclassified | place: Canada: Vancouver, British...
CCGCTTTCTTAAGGAGCACGGAGCTACGGTACAGATTCGGGAGGGCTACGGTACTACAGAATGCGTTACAGCCAGTTGCCTGACCCCAAAGAATTACGCAAGAGAAGGGAGCATCGGCATCCCGTTTCCCGACACGTATTACAAGATTGTAAAGACGAACACTCAAGAAGAGGTTCCCTATGGAACCGAAGGAGAAATTTGCATCTGCGGCCCTACGGTGATGCTGGGTTATGTGGGAAATCCCAAGGAAACGGCTCATACCCTTCAGTTCCACCCTGACGGTCATACTTGGCTCCACACGGGAGACTTGGGTTATATGGATGAAGATGGCTTTGTCTATTACAGGCAGAGATTGAAGCGTATGATCATCTCCTCCGGTTATTCCATCTATCCTTCCCAGCTTGAGAATATCATAGATGCCCATGAGGCTGTTTTAATGTCCACAGTAATTGGCGTTGATGATCCTTACAAAATTCAAAAGGTAAAAGCCTTCATCGTCCTAAAGCCCAAAGTATCGCCTACGGATCAGGTGAAAGAGAGCATAAGGGAACACTGCAGCAAGAATATCGCAAAGTACGCCATGCCTTACGAATTTGAGTACCGGGAATCCTTACCAAAAACTTTGGTAGGGAAGGTGGCTTATACCATTCTTGAAGTCGAGGAGAAAGAGAAAGAAAAAATGCGGAATCAAAGACATGATCAGTATTTGGAGTGAAGCATATCTGAGGAGTTTAGCATGCCTAATCAGATAATAGGGTTTTCTTTAGAGGAAGCATTTCCGATAGCAGAGTATTGCTTCCTCAAGGTCTCGGGGTTGGGGAAAGGCACACAAAAGCATAAAAAAATGTTTGACCGGGCTCTGGAAATTTATAGAGAAATCAGTAAAACGGTCAGGCTTGTAGCCGCGGTATCCTATAGAACTCCCGAGAGGATAGACGGGAAAACGTTATATTTTAACGGAGAAAGGTTAAGCTGTAACGGCTTTAACAGACTTACCCCGGAGAATGTAAAAGGAGCCTATTTTTATCTGCTGACAGCCGGCGAGGCACAGACCGTCAGTGATCAGCTGATGGATCAGCTATATGGAGACATCTGGGGAACAGCCTTAGTAGATTCGGGACGGCGGCTTTTGAGAGAGCATCTACTCACCCTTGAAAAGCTGAAAGGTGAGGATAGCATTTTGTCCGCATCCTTCGGCCCCGGCTATTATGGAATGGAGTTGGATCAGACTGCAGAGCTGTTTCGGATTATCGAGGGTTCAACAGTAGGAGTCGGTCTTAGCCCGGGAGGGATGATGCTGCCTCAGAAAAGCGTTATCGGTCTTTATCTGTCGGTACGGAACGAGAAAGAACTTCCTTTGCTATCCTGTGAAAGCTGTATCGGCGGTCCTGCCGGCTGCGCCTTCTGCAACCGGTCTGATATAGAGCGGCTCAACAGGTTAGAATAGCTAGGAGGTAGCGCGGTTCTGCCTCCTGTACTGCTTGGGAGTCATCCCTACCGTCTTTCTGAAGACTTTGGAAAAGTAACTCTGATCTTCAAAACCGCACTGAAGTGATATATGGGTTAAATTCAGATTCGTCTCCCTGAGAAGAGACTTAGCTTCCCGAAGCCTGAGCATGGTCAGGTATTCTGTAAAGCTCTTTCCCATCTCCTGTTTGAAAAGCACCGATAAATAGGATTGATTTACATGGAAATAAGCGGCACTGTCCCTCAGTGTCAGCTTCTCCCTATAATATTTATTCATATATTTTACCGTTTCGGCTATAATTTCTGAGGAACCACTATAAATATCTTCGGCATATCGCTTAGCCAGATCGCCGAGAATGGAGCACGCCAGACGTTTCATACTTTCGTAATCCTTTTCTTCAGAGAGGATGTCAATATTACCGGATTCCGTTTCCAGATACCCCATGGGTGATTGATCCCAGTCGGGGAGACCTCTGAGCAGCAGGTTGGACAAACCGTAGAGCTTAACTTTCACAGCGTTAAGATCACCGGCCTCCAGCAGATACAGCTCATCGATGAGCTTCAGGGCCTTTTCTTTGGCATCTTTAGCATCACCGCTCTTAACCGCTTGACTTACCTTGTTTTCAAGTTCATGGGGATAGTCCATATCCCTATGGGTCTTTTTGTAATTTCGAACTTCCGACCCTAACTTGGATTGCTTTTGATAACGCTCACTCTTAATGAAGTATTCTCTGGCATTTTCCACAGAAGAAAGTATGCAGTTGTTAAGCAATACAGATAGACAGGAAACCTCCTGAGGGGTATATTCCTTGATCTTATTCAGTGCCAAGGTCAATTTAGGATAATTAGAGTCGTCGATGGAGTCTTCCCTTATGAGTTTGGATACATTGCTTTCCCTGAGTGAACCCATAATGATAGGACCGGCAAGAAAGCCGCCTGCCAGCTTGTTGTTAATAGTCAGGGCTACGGCGATCTTTACCAGGCCGCCTCGGCAGACAAAGATATAGGGTTCGCCCAACTGTGAGGCGTAATTAATGGAGGACATAAGGTTTCTGCCACAGTCAGCCGATGGCTCTCCGTATTCCGCTGCCAAATTGCATATTCTTGAATCTTCTCCCCATTCCAGGAGAATTTCACCACTATGGTCTATAAACGTAATAGGGATCCCCATCATTACACTGAAGGCGTTGATGGATTCCTTTAAGTAATCCGAAAGCTGAGGAGAAAGGGGTTTGGTTAAAGGCGGAGTAACTGCAGGCTTGTTTTGCATAGTCACCTCATAAAATTACATAATTCAACGAAAATTGGTAATATTATTTTACCAAACCCTGAATTAATAATCAATAGGAACTATGAAACCCAATAATAATACCTAAAATTGCTTAAATCCTTCTATCGTTATAAATGAATAAAAAGTTATCATATATATAGGTATAAAAAGATGTATTAGTATTAATATGCCCAGCGGGCTGATCTTTATCACAACGGAGGTTTTGTATGGGGAGAGATTTAGTATTGAATACGTTAAAGCACGAGAAGACTGACCGTGTTCCCTGGGTTCCATTTGCCGGGGTCCATGCTGGAAAACTGAAGGGATATACAGGTGAAGAAATACTGAAAGACGCTGACAAATTAGTCGAAGCTCTTTTAGAGGTTAACAAACTGTATATGCCTGACGGCATGCCAGTCATGTTTGATTTGCAGATAGAAGCAGAGATCTTGGGCTGTACGCTGCTTTGGGCAAAAGATAATCCGCCGTCAGTGAGATCTCATCCGCTGGCTGATGAGAAGTCAATTCCCTGCAGATGTATGATGCCTTCAAAGGAATCAGGGCGAATCCCCATGATACTGGATGTGATGAGAAGAGTCAAAGCGGCTATCGGGCAACAAACCGCACTATATGGACTGATTTGCGGACCTTTTACCTTAGCCTCTCATTTGAGAGGGACCGGCATTTTTATGGATATGATAAAGGATTCTCAGTATGTTAAAGATCTTATGGATTTTTGTTCCGAAGTCTGTATCCAGATGGCCGACTTGTACATTGAAGCAGGCATGGATGTTATTGCTGTTGTAGATCCTTTGGTGAGCCAGGTTTCTCCAAAACATATTGAGGCGATGCTCTCCGACGGCTTCATTGCTATCTTTGACTATATCAGGAGCAAAGGAGCCCTTTCCAACTTTTTTGTGTGCGGAAATGCTTCAAAGCAGATCGAGGTCATGTGTAAGATGAATCCGGACGGCATTTCTGTGGATGAGAACGTCAATCTGGTCGAGGCAAAAGAGATCAGCGACAGGTATAATATTACCATCGGCGGCAATATTCCACTGACCACGACGATGCTGCTTGGAAATCAACAGGACAATATGAAGGCGGTCATTGACATTTTAGACAGCTTGGATCATCACAATCTCATCGTAAGCCCGGGCTGTGATATGCCATACGACACACCTGTCGAAAATACCATCGCTGCGGCGCAGGCTGTAAAGAATCCGGAAGATGCACGGAAAATGATCGAGAACTATACTGCGGTAGTGGATGATATCGATGTTGAAATACCGGATTATGCAAACCTTGACAAAGTGCTGATTGAATTGTTTACGCTGGATCCGGATCAATGTGCAGCATGCACGTATATGGTAAACAGCGTGGAGGATATCTACGACGAGATCAAGGATATTGCCGACTATAAGGTTTATAGATATTACATTCGTGAAGATATTGCAAGGACAAGGAAGATGGGCATTACAAATCTGCCTGCCATGTGCATCAACGGCGAACAGAAATGGGTATCTATCATTCCGCCTAAAGAAGAGCTTATTGCTGAAATTAAAAAGTACGTTAAATAGGTTACATGTGACAACATAAATATTTATAGGAGGACAAAGATGAGTAAGGAAATGCTTCTAAAGGCTGCAGCCGAATCCATCATCGAAAGCGATGAGGACAAGGCCCTTGAGATTCTTGCTAAAGCCGAGGCAGAGGGCATCGATGTAGTTGAGCTTTTAAGCCAAGGTTACAGTGCAGGGATGAGAGAGTTGGGCGATCAGTTCGGAAGAGGAGAGATATTCCTCCCTGAATTGATCTTTTCTACAGAGGTTATGAAAGTCGTAACTGAGAAGATCGAGGCCAAGATGGAGAATGCAGACGTTTCCAAGAGAGGAGTTTTGGTCATCGGCACCGTAGCAGGCGACGTCCACGACATCGGAAAAGGTATCGTAGCCTCACTGGTAAAAACTAACGGCATTGAAGTCCATGATCTTGGCCGTGAGGTCCCTGCTGAAGTATTTGTGGAAAAAGCCATTGAATACAACGCCGACTTCGTAGGCAGCAGTGCACTTCTGACTACAACCATGACCGAACAGAAGAAGATTGAGGAACTGCTGACAAAAGCAGGTATCCGAGACAAGGTCAAGACCATGGTAGGCGGTGCGCCGGTCACTAAGCGTTGGGCTGATAAAATTGGTGCGGACGCTTATTGCGAAGATGCTACTGATGCCGTGAATATGATATTAAACTGGCTGGCCGAATAATGAAGCCAATAATTTGTGTTTACAATAAATATTTACGGTAAAGGAGAGAAGCGCTTGAAAAAATTCACGTATGAAGATGACATTCTGGGTTACTGTATCTTAAGAAACGAAGATCTGGATGCTTTGCACGAAGCCACGCTGGAGCTCATGGAGGACTTTGGGCTGCAGATCCACGGAGATGAGGCTCTTGAGGTTTACAGTGCTGCAGGCTGTGAGGTTGACAAAGAGACCGATCGGGTACGTTTTCCACGTAATTTAGTCAACGAGAGTATCGAATCTTGTCCTCCTGAATTTACGCTGTGCGGGAGAGATCCGAAAAATGATACTCTTGTAGGCGGAAAAAACGTGGTATTCAAGAATTTCGGAACCGGGGTTCTGATGATTGATCCCTATACAGGGGAAGTTCGGGATTCCACAAAAGAAGATCTGGGAAATGTAGCCCGCTTCTGCGATGCATTGGATGAGATAAATGTATTCTCTATTGCTGTGGCGGCGGGAGATGTGGACCAGAGAGTGAAGTCTCTGCACGAAGCGGAGATTGTGTTTAATAACCTTACGAAGAATTTTGCACACGATCTGGAAGGGGTCAAGAATACTCAGCGTTTTATCGACATGGCAGCTGCGATTCAGGGAGGTTACGACAAACTGAGGGAGCGTCCCATCATCACGATGGGAGCCTGTCCCAACAGCCCGTTGGAGATCAATAAAAATGAGACGGACATTATTATGCTGTCGGCCAGGCACGGTCTTCCCATCGACATTCTGTCCATGGGACTGTGCGGCGGTACGACACCGGCAACAGTAGCGGGGACATTGGTAACCACAAATGCCGAGATACTGGGAGGCATCGTCCTGTCCCAAGTCATCAATAAAGGCAACCCCATCCTGTACGGAAGCTCCACAACAATTATGGATATGAAATATGCCACATCTCCGGTAGGGGCTCCGGAACACGCTATGTTCGGATCTGCTGTGGGACAGATAGGACATTATTATGGGATTCCCACCAATGTAGGAGGTACTTAGGGGGACAGTAAGATCATCGATGCGCAATTAGGTCATGAAAAGACCATGACAGCCATACTGCCCGCATTGACAGGGAGCAATGTAATCTACGGAATGGGCATGCTGGAAATGGGAATGACCATGAGCTACGAACAGCTTCTGATTGACCAGGAAATTGTGAAAATGATCAGAAGGGTACTGCAGGGGATCGCAGTAAACAAGGAAACGATCGCATTAGATGTAATTAAAAAAGTCGGACCGGCCGGGAATTATCTGGCGGAACGGCATACGCTGAAGTACATGCGCCAGGAGCTTTCCACCACGACGCTGATCAACAGAAAGATGAGAGACAGCTGGGAAAAGAGCGGTGCCAAGGATATCTCTGAGGTTGCCAGGGAGCAAGCCATAAAGATCCTTGAAAACTATAAACCGACACCTCTGCCGGAAGATGTTCGCCGGAAGATCCGCGATATCGTACTGGAAGGAGAGGCGGAAGCAAACGAGTTAGAAAGAAAGGAAGGTTAAAATGCAGGAAAAGAAGTACTTTACCCGCATGGGTGATGGTTCTATCGTGCATATGACTGAAGCGGAAATCCGGGAGGACATGAAAGCCGGTATGGATGATGCAGTCATGAGAGGGAAGATACCGCCATTGACAGATGAGGAGTTTGAACATCTGTATGAAATCATTACGATGCCGGGTACTATCGTCGGAGTTGAGCCTGGAATGCAGATCGTAACTACGAGCGATTCGGGTTCCGATAAGATAAATACCAAATGCGGAATTCCCACCGATAGAGCAATCAATGCCATGCTTCACGAGAGGATTTTAGGATGTGATTCGGTCGATATCGGTTACAGCGACTACAATTACAAGACAGTGAAGGGTGTTGCGAAGCGCGAAGCCACTATGGTGAAGCATACGTTGAACAAAACTACCATGCCGATCTTTTACGGAGCCATGCCGAACTTAGGCTTTTATACCAAACCGGATGGTCCTGTGGACAACTGGGCGGTGCTCCTGCCGGAAGGCAAGATCAAAGAAGCTTTAGCTGCTCAGGAAGAGGCTGTAGAGCACGCCGTAAGAGACATCGTCTTTGTGGCGGAGCAGATGAATGATGTTGGAGCTGACGGTATCAATCTGGATACCAGTGGCGCAGCAGGTGATGCAGACTTTCTTGCAGCCTTGAAAGCAACAGAAATTATAAAAGAGAGATTCCCGGATTTGAACGTTGAAATCGGTATGGCCGGTGAATTTGTTCTCGGCATGCATGGAAAGCTGAAATATGATGATGTTCGCTTGGCAGGACTCTATCCTCATAAACAGGTGAAATTAGCAGAAAAAGCGGGAGCATCCATATTCGGACCTGTTGTAAACACAAACTGCAATATGACTTTCCCCTGGAATATCGCCAGAGTGTGCACCTTTATCAAAGCTTGTACTGATGTAGCCGAAATTCCTATCCATGCGAATGCAGGAATGGGTGTATGCGGAATTCCCATGTGTGAAAATTTGCCGGGTGACATCGTATCAAGGGTCGATAAAGCTCTGGTCGAGATCGGCAAAATCGACGGCTTGTAGATTGGCGTCGGTGATCCCCTCGGTGCAGAAGCAACTCATAGTATCGCCGCCAGCATGGGCGGGGTCCGTACTGCCGGAGATCTGGTATTGCGGCTTCAGCTCTCTCGCAAGATGAAAATCAATGAAGCGAAGAAATATGTTGCGGAAAAATTGAATGTTACTCTTGAGGAGCTCTGCGATGTAGTTACTATGTCGGAGGTAAGAGAGGAATTAGGTCTTGGTCTGGCTCATGTGGAACCGAATGCGGAGGCTAACATAGGTATGGAAGCCAAGTTCAGGATTTCAGAACTTCTGGGCATCAAGATCAACTCAGTGGATAGATTCAAGGAAAGAGCAGGACTGAAATAATATGCAAGCCGGTTCCGAAATACAGTGCCGAATGCCAGGGCGCAGTAAGGCTAAGATGTTTCGGAACCGGTAAAACTTGAACTATCCCAGCAATATGCTGTTTATCATAAATTTATGTAATTTCCGATATAGTAATGAAACCAAATGAAAGGGAGGATAATGAAGATGGGTAAAAAAATTCCCATGTGGCAGGTTGGCTTAATCTTCGCAGTTATCATAATTTCTATGGGGTATACTATTATAGCATATGACGGGTATATCCATATCCCTCTGATGTTCTCCGGTATTGTTGCTGCCATCATAGCAAAACTCAATGGCTATAGATGGAATTTTCTTGAGCAAGGTATTCTTAACAGTATTAATTCAGCAATGCAGGCCTGTTTGATTCTAATGATAGTTGGTATGCTCATCGCCTCTTGGATCTCCGGCGGCGTAATCCAGATTATGATCTATTACGGTCTTATGATATTAAATCCGAGTATATTTTTAGTCGCATCCTGCCTGATCTGCTGCGTAGTATCCCTGGCAACCGGCAGCTCTTGGACCACTGCAGGTACTGTTGGTATTGCAATCGTTGGTATTGGTGCGGGATTAGGAATGCCTGTTGGTATGACCGGCGGAGCCATTATTTCCGGAGCGTATTTCGGTGATAAGATGTCTCCTCTGTCCGACTCCACAAATTTAGCCGCTGCTATGGGCGGTTCTAAGCTTTTCGATCACGTGAGACATATGATCTGGACTGTAACGCCTTCCCTTATTATAGCCCTGGTGATATACGGGATTCTTGGCGCAGGACATACGGGAACTGTGGATGTTACCGAAGTTGAAGCGCTTATGACATCATTAAAAGATAACTTCAGTCTCTCACCGTTGCTGTTCATCCCGCCGATTTTCATTATATTGATGGTTATTTTTAGGATCCCGGCTATACCCGGATTGCTGTTCGGTGTAGTACTGGGTATTCTTTGTGCAGGAATCTTCCAGGGTGATGATATGGTAGCTGTCTCTGTATACAACCTCTATGACGGTTTTATATCTGAAACAGGCAATGCTTTCCTGGATGATCTGTTAACCAGAGGCGGTATTGCATCAATGTTCTATGCCATCAGTATCGTATTGGCAGCCATGTTCTTAGGCGGCATCTTAGAAGCCAGTAATATACTCAGGTCTCTTTGTGAAGTCATGCTGAAGTTTGCAAAGGGCACAGGATCCCTTGTCGTCGTCGTGGTTATATCCTGTCTCGCCATAAATATTACCTGTGCAGACCAATATGTTGCAATTGTTCTCCCCGGCAAGATGTACAAGCAGGAATTTGAGAACAGACGGTTAAAGCATAAGAACCTCTCCCGTATCCTTGAGGATGCCGGAACCGTCACTTCTCCTCTGGTCCCCTGGAGCACCTGCGGTGCATATATGACCAGTACTCTGGGAATCAGTACTATTACATATCTGCCATATGCTTTCTTGAACCTTTTGAATCCGTTTGTTTCCATGTTCTATGGTTTTACCGGAATCAGCATGGAAAAGATGAGTGATGAAGAATATGAAGCTGTTATGAAAGAAAGAGCTATGGAAGAAGCACTGGCTGCGAAGGCAATCGAAGCATAAAACCAACTGATCCGCATTAAATAAGACGGCGGGCTGACTCCCCGCCTTCTTATATTTAGGCTGGGCGGTCAAAGTAAATGCAACCTTTGACAGAGTAAATATTGGGGAGTTGATTTAAGTTTGTCAAATTCATGGAAAAAACAGGTATATTCTTGTTAAAATGGCCAACTGATATTAGAAAAAGAAGAAAACTAACCACTGTGGTCCAGAAAAAGGGTATACTGACATAAGGGGTACACAGAACCTGTTTTTCGGACAGAGTAGGTGCGCCCCCCTGTGGTGCAGCTTCTATTGATGTGTTCTGTGGATAGCGGCACTAAATTACTTTTTCAAAAGCGAAGGTTTCAGCAGGATTTCGTTGGGTGGAATCCTGCTGATTCCGAGCAATTGAAGGACATCATTTCCATAGAGGAAGCCAAATAGATCAAAAGGTGATTTGTCCCCGAGCTTTTCTCTGGAATAAGAATTGATGTGCGACATCATCAGGTTAATATCCGCTTGGCACAGGTTATCGAAAGTCGTGCCCTTCGGTAGGATTTTCCTTATGAATTCGTGGTTCAGCTCTACATTGGGCTTTTGGTATGAAGCATATGGATCGCAGTAAAACACGTGCGTCCTTTGGCTGCCCAGCGCATCACACTCGAGTGCCTTCGGATTTGAAAACTCTGAGCCGTTGTCAGCGAGGCAGACAGTGAAAATGCGGCTGAAAACTTTCCTGCCAAGGGTTTCATCCAGGTGGTTGAAGATGTCAATAACCGACTGGGATGTGTTGCGCTCCCTGATAAAGGCAAGCATCAAATCGCAGGACTTAAACATCATAGTGAGCAAGACCTTGCCGCCGACGCGACCGATGACCGAATCCATCTCAACGGCAGGAGTGCCGGAGGCTTCGATAAATGCCAAGAAGTCGGCATATGTGCGCCCAATCCTGCAGGTTTTGTCAACCTTATGCTCCACGGGTTTGGTTCGGCGGGGCTTAAGGCGGCAGACACGGGGCATGTCCATGTTCTTCGCCTTAAGAAGTCCGCCGGAAACATAGCGGTAGATAGATTTCTCACTGACTTCCAACCTGTCAGCATTATGTGTAGCAATGTGATGTACGGATTGTCCGCGCCGGATGAGGGGGCTGACCAATTCATCAAGGTATAACAATTCATCCTCGGTGATGTTTGCGCCGGTGCGGGATTCCACCAGCATTTCACGGTAGGCCTCGTGCGCCTTTTTATGCAGGTAGTATTTTTTACGAAGAACACACTGCGACTCTTCAATGCAGCCATTGCAGACATACGGCGGATCATAAAGCTTGAAACATAGCTGTTCCTCGAATTCCTCGCATACGGCGTTGCAATAATTGCAGCTAGAACATTTTCTTGTGCAGTTGGGTTTGTCGGCACAGATTTGCATCTTTTGGCAGACATTTCGCTTTGCGCAGCGGTTGTGGATTCGGTAGGGCGCATATTTATTGCTTTCTATTGAGTGAGCGCGGATTTCGCGTGAAATGGTAGATGCGCTCTTCCCGAGATCAACTGCAATCCGCTTGAGGGATACTCCCTCCCGCAGCCGGTGCTCAATCAATAGACGTTCCGAATCGGTGAGGTGTTTGTTTTTAGCCATGATAAATTCTCCTTTGATGTAAAATAGATCCACAGAACACGTATCCATTTTACATCAAAATTTTGCCAGACTAAACGCAAGCACTCCCCCATGGGGGAGTTAGGAAGGAAGTATCTTTTGATTGCAAGACAAAATGCCACTATCCTGTTTGACAAATTGAATGCAACTGCTAAGCCGGCCAGGGGTTGCATTTAAAATGTCAACTGAGGGATGAGGCAAATAGGACCGTCTCGGGCAAACAACAATTGCTATATACTGGGGGGTGTATTATAATATAGTGTGACATAAATGATGCCGTTGTTCAGGCTTCTTTCAAAGGATGGGGCCTATAGGAGGTACTATGTTCTGTCAAAAATGCGGAAGCCCGCTGAGGGAAGGGGATAAGTCCTGTAAAATATGCGGGGCTGAAATCTCGGGAGCCGGGATATGTGTAATGCCTGTGGGAAGCAGCATTTTTGAGGTGCAAACAAAAACGGTATCAAACGAAACCGAAGAGGTAACAAGAGCAGCAGAGGCAGAAGAGGCGATAGCGATAAAAGAAGCGCCGGAGACAACTGAGACAAAAGAGACAGAAGAAACAGAAAAGGAAGATGCCCAATTCAATTGGAACCTTGAAGGCTTTCCGAAGCCACAAAGAACAGAGGCGGTAAACTTTGACTGGAGTATCGAAGAAACAGACGATTCAAAAGAGAGCATAATGAAAGACGAAAAACTGGAGGAAGCCGGGCGGATCGAAGGGTCGGAAGATCCGATAGACCCCATGGAGGAACTGAACAGATACTTTAAATTTGATAAAGCCAGTGAGGACTTTCAAAAACTGCTTGACCGTGAATATGAGAGGATGAAGGAGTTTTCCCAGCCCTTTTCAAATTACCCTTACATAGAAAAAATGGCGCAGCAAGACCGGGCCGATAAAATATATGAGAACATGGATCCAACAAGGACAGAGGCAGAATACATACCGGATCGTGTGATTGATGAAAAGGAAATCGGTGAAGAGTTGAACTCCCAACCGGAGAATTCTGTTAGGATTGCCGCTGTAGAGGTTTTTCCCGAAGCCGAGGAAAACGAAGAGGATGAACCCGAAGTAATATGGGTTGAAGAAAAACCCTTAAAGGCGCCTGAAGGCCAGCAGGAGCATGAAGAAACATCTCAGCCGGATCCTGACGATATATTTAAACCGGGAGCTGAAGCTTTGCCGCAGCAGGAGTTAATTTTCGGATACGGGATAGAGACCAATACGGAGCCC
>Ga0255347_1006678_pt1 | contig 12405 bp, 16 predicted proteins | sample wastewater_treat_2_FD_192479 | JGI IMG/M metagenome (GOLD analysis project Ga0255347, IMG submission 192479) | Wastewater microbial communities from Lulu Island WWTP, Vancouver, Canada - plant24 | ecosystem: Engineered > WWTP > Wastewater > Unclassified | place: Canada: Vancouver, British...
CTGGTCCTGGCAGCGCAGGAAGACCACCTCCCGGACGCCCAGCATCCTCGCTGCCGCCTCCTGTTCCTGTTCGCGGATGCGAGCCAGTCGCTCGGGTTGCAGGCTGCGATCACTGGTACCCTTTTCGCCGCTGGTGCAAACCACGTACACCACCGTTTTTCCTTCCCGCACCCAGTGCGCCACCGTTCCCGCCACCCCGAATTCGGCATCGTCCGGATGCGGCGCCACCACCAGCACAGCCGCTTCTCTTGTTGTCACCACCCCTCCCCCCTCACCTTTCACTTTTCACCTTTCACTATATCTCCCACCATCGCCGCATATTCCCGAGCCACCGCCGATGCCACCCGGCTCCACGCAAAGCCTTCCACCGTCGCCCGAATGGCAGCGGCCGATATTCCGCCATTCAGCCGCCTGGCCAGGAACCTGTCAATGGCTGCGGCCAACAGGAGCGGCGAACCATTGGCGACAATTTCTCCCGATTCCCCCTGGCGGATGATGGAGTCCATGGCACCGACCGCCGTAGCAACCACGGGTGTTCCGGAGGCGAGGGCTTCCAGTGCCACCAGGCCGAAGCTTTCGTAATGCGAGGGCAACACCACCACATCGGCAGCGCAATAATACGGCGGCAGCTTTTCATGCTCGACCCTGCCCGCAAATTCCACCGCGTCCTGCAAACCCAGTTCCCGAGAAAGGCACCGCAGCTTTTGCGATGCCGGAGTCTGAACGTCGTCCCCCCCAACCACCACCAGCCGCATCCCGTTCCGATCCTTGAGGCAGCTCATGGCATGCAGCAGCCGATCGGCCCCTTTGATGGGCAAGAGACGGCCGACAAAAAGCACGATGGCGCTATCACCGGCAAAGCCCAGTCGCTGGCGCGCCTGCTTCTTGTCCATGGGATGGAACCGGTCAAGGTCCACACCACAGGGAACGATCCTGATTTTCTCTGAGCGGGCGCCGTAGTAGCGCCCCAGATGCTCCTTTTCCCTGGCGGTGGCCACCAGGATGCGCTGACAGGTCTGAACCAGGTCCCGTTCGCTGGCCACCCGCAGCTCTGATTCCCGCTCTTCCTTCACCATCATGTTCTTGAGCGCGCCCAGGGTGTGGAACATGATCATATGAGGGACCCGCCACCGCTCGCGCAACCATCGCCCCACCTGGCCGGACAGCCAGTAATGGCTGTGGATGAGGTCGTAATGGAGCCCTTCGGCGACCCGGAATTGTTCAAGCCGACGGGCGAATTCCCGCAGGTGGGGGCAGAGTGCCAGGGTCGGCATGGCACCATGGGTGCCGACCGGCAGCTGAATCAGCCGCACATTCCGACACAGCTCGAGCCGACACGCACCTCGGGGGTCTTGCAGACGGGTGAAGATATCGATCCGGTGTCCCTGTTGCCCCAAGACCCGGGCCAGTTCCCGGATGTAGACGCTCATGCCCCCGGTATCCCGCTTCCCCAGCTCTCCGATGGGGCTTGAATGGATACTGAGCATGGCAATGGTGAACGGCTGTTCCTTGAAACCCATCTTCCCGTTTCAATAGATTGCAGAATCAGCTTGCCGCAGGATCATCGTCCGAGCCTTTTCCGGCAGCTGTTGCGGCTGGGTTGCCCAGTCATTCAGGCCAGCTCGATGCGGCAACGATACAGGGCCACCTCACGGCCTCCGAGGCGATACTTATACGGTTCCGCACCCTTCAGAAAGTCATATCTTTTCCGGCCCCAGGCAATACTTTCCCGGATACTGAAGACCTTATCGAGCAACCCGGCGCTCAGCCGTCGAAATGACGGGTCATAGCCGCTGTTATAGAGAAACACCGTGCCATCATGGTCGAAACAGAGGGCCGCCGCGGCCGGCCGGTGATCGAGGTCAAGCAGGAAAAGCCTGACCAGCCCCACCTCTGCCATAGCGGCAGCGAGTGATCGAAAGAAGGCGGCTCGCTCCGGCGTCAGAAAGGCCGCTTTGTCCGGTCGGCTGAGCCGCATCAGTTCCAGGAAACAATCCATTTCACCGGCCACGGCCGGGCTCGCTGCCACAACCCGCAGTCGAACCTCAGCGGCACCTTCGAGGCGCCTGAGCTTGCGACGGACCTCGTGGCGTTCCTTGCCGGAGAGACCGAGCAGGAAATCATCCCAGGTGGATGGCAGGTCCAGTTCCAGGGTGACATCCACCGCTTCGGCGGTGGCGGTGCAGCCGAGATTCCGGGCCATTGGCAGGAAATCCCTGCACACGGTTGAGTCCGCTCGCACCGGCCCCAGATCCAGGCGATGGATCCCAATCCGTCTCGCGCCTGCCATGAGCCCTCGAAAGAACTCGGGTTCCTTGCCGGGAACCACCACAAAGTCGAAATAGTCGCATACCTCCGGGCTGCCCATGAACAACGCCTCGTCTCCCTGCCGCATCAGGGTGGCGATGCCCAGGAGTTCGTCATGGTGTCTGATGCCGGTCAAGAGGGGCGTCATCCCAGCCGAATGAAAATCCCACCATACCCTCAACCAGGAGGGCAGCACAAAAGGACAATCCCACCGCAGCAGCAGCCGGGAGTCCCGCCAGAGCGCCGCAAGGCTCTCGAAGGTCTCGGCCGCCATCGTCTCTTCTGCCGGAATAGCATTCAAACCCTTCCGCACCTCCTCGGTATCAGCTTATCACACAAACGCTGAGAGCAAAAAGGAACCTTTTGGCGCTCCAGCCAGATTCCCGGTGAATTCGCGTTGAAGTTGACAGGATTCGAGAAAATAAGTAGTTTCTGTCCCGTCGGTACGACGCACAGGGTCCTTTTGCAGTTCCTCAAGCGCCAGGAATGGGAGAAAGATGTATCTCATCAACAATTTACTCGTCGCCTTAGCGCACATCCTGCACATTGTCCTCAATCTTTACATGTGGGTGATCATCGCTCGGGCACTGCTTTCCTGGGTGAATCCCGACCCCTACAATCCCATCGTCCGGTTTCTTCACAATGTCACGGAACCGGTGCTGTATGCCATTCGTCGCCGGGTTCCGATCTTTTTCGGGGGCATCGATTTCTCTCCCATGCTCGTGATTCTGGCTATTCTGTTCCTGGACAGCTTTCTCGTTCCATCGTTGGTACAGACTGCCCAGCGGATGGTGATGTAGGTTTTCAGAAGGGGTGCGCCCATGAGCGACGGGGCCGGCACTATTGAGCCCAGGCGATTTCGGACCCGGTGGATGGGTCTCGACCCGAAAGAGGTCGAGCTCTTCTGTCAAGAACTGAATGCAGAGAGCCAGCAACTGAAGGCCGAGAACGCCGATTTCCAAAAAAAGCTGCAGGAACAGGAAAAGGAGCTGCAAGAGCACAAGGAACGGGAGAAGACGATTCGCACCGTGCTCATCAATGCGCAGAAAGCGGCGGAGCAATTCAAGGTCAACGCGGAGAAGGAAGCGAAGCTCATCGTGGCCGAAGCGGAAATGAAGGCCGAAAAGATCCTGCAGGGAGCTCATCAGCGGCTGGCCCAACTACAAAATGACGTGGCGGAACTGAAACGCCATCGAATTCAGCTCGCGACCAGGCTCCGCGCTACCCTAGAGACCTATCAGAAGCTGCTGGATCTGGACGGGGAGGAGGAGCGGGAAGAGGAACCGGCCAGCAGGGTCAAACTGCTGAACCGCTGAGCAAATATCCAGGAACTGTCGGTCGCCGGTGACCGATCATTTGGCTAATTGAGGTAACCAATGACCATCAGTAAAGAACTCCTCGACATTCTGGCCTGCCCCAAGTGCAAGGGGACGATCGTTCTGAACGAATCACAAGATGGCCTGATCTGCCGTCAGTGCCGGCTGCTCTACGAGATTCGCGACGACATTCCCATCATGCTCATTGACGAAGCCAAACCGCTTCAGGATTGATTGCAGCCTCCCATGGCAAACCGCTTGCGGCTCTCCTCAGAGCAGAAGCAGCGCCTTGCGCAGGCTATCGCCCATTTTCCCGAGCGGCAGGTGCTGGTGGTCGGCGACCTCATGCTGGACAACTTTATCTGGGGCGAAGTCAACCGCATTTCCCCGGAAGCTCCGGTACCGGTGGTCGAGGTTCGTGAAGAATCGCAACTCCTGGGCGGTTCGGCCAACGTGGCCCACAATCTCGCCAGCCTTGGAGGCCGGGTCCTGGTCACCGGGGTCGTCGGGCAGGATCCGGCAGGACAGGCCCTGGTGACACTGTTCAACCAGATTGCGGTACCCACTGCCGGCCTCATCTCCGAGGACGGCCGCCCGACCACGGTCAAGACCCGCATCATCGCTCATCACCAGCAGGTGGTCCGGTTTGACCGGGAATGGCGAGCGCCCCTCCAGGCGGATACCGGGGCACGCATCCTGGCCTTCCTTCGCAAAAGCCTCCCTGACCTGCACGGCATCATTGTCTCGGACTATGCCAAAGGCGTGGTCACCCGGGACTTCCTGGATGCCCTCCGCGACCTGGTGGCCGGCCGACCGCTGCCGGTGGTGGTCGATCCCAAGGTGCAGCATGCTGAGTTCTATCGCTCGTTCACCATGGTTACCCCCAACCACCACGAAGCCTCGCAGATGTCGGGGATTCCCATTCGCGACGAAAAGAGCCTCCTTCGGGCTGGTGAGTCATTGCTCGCCCGGCTGGACTGCGAAACCGTCCTGATCACTCGGGGCAAAGAAGGCATGAGCCTCTTCCAACGCCATGGCCCGGTGGTGCACATTCCAACGGTCGCGCAGCGGGTCTATGATGTGACCGGCGCCGGTGATACCGTCATTGCCGCCGTAACCCTTGGCCTGGTTGCCGGATTGTCACCGGCAGAAGCGGCCCTGCTGGCCAATCTCGCCGCTGGCGTGGTGGTAGGTGAAGTTGGAACCGCCGTCGTTTCGTCGGCGCAACTTCTCGCCATAATTCAAGACTGCTGACCGCTACATGAGCCTTCCCCGCCAACCCCTCCCAGCAAAACTCATTGTGGGGCTGCTCTTCCGCAGTTTCGCCGTCCGTGACCAGGCCCTGGAGACCCTCTTCGAACAATTCGGTCCCCCTGATTTTCTCACTCAACCGCACCCTTTTACCTACACCAGCTATTACGAGCAGGAGATGGGGGCAGACCTCCAACGTCAGGTCTGCAGCTTCCTCCACCTGGTACCGGTCGAACACCTGCCCGCTGTCAAACTGACCACCAATCAGCTGGAGGCCACGCTCGCCATCGAGGGCAAGCGATCGATCAATATTGACCCGGGCTTGCTCAGCGAGGAGCGGCTCATCCTGGCGACCGGCAAGAATTACACTCACCGGGTGTACCTGCGTGACGGCATTTATGCCGATCTTACCCTCATTTATCGGCAAGGCGCGTATCATCCTCTCCCCTGGACCTACCCCGATTACCGGGAACCGGGGTTGCTGCATTTTTTATGGGTGCTCCGGCAAAAATTGAGAATTCAGCGACACGGACGATATCCGGCAAAATATCCCCTGCCCCCATGATCCTGCCTCAGCGGGCGCGGCACCATTTGCGAAACGGCATGTCTTGAGTCGGTGCACCGTTTTACCGATTCACCCATTCACCGATTTACCAGCTATCAGGAGGTTGCCTTTGATCCAGAGTATGACCGCCTTCGGTCGCAGTCAAATTGAGGATGCTGGGTTTTCGATCATCATCGAGATCCGGACGTTGAACAGCCGCGGTCTGGATATGGCACTCAGATTGCCCAAGAATTTCGTCGAGTTCGAAGATGATTGCCTCAAGCTTGTTTCTCAAAACATCCGGCGCGGACGCGTCGAGGTCAACGTTCAGGTGGTGACCAAAGCGGTTGAGACCAGGATTCCTCAGCTCAATCCGGAATACGCCCGATTCTACTGGGAGCAGCTCGAGGCACTCCACCGGCAGCTGCCGCAGACCGGTCCCCCGACCCTGGACCATCTCCTGCGTATCCCCTATCTCTTTGAATCTTCGGAAACACTCATCGACCGGGAGACCTTCAAGGCGCTGCTGAGCGAGGCCCTGCGCGAAGCCCTTCAGCAGGTCCGGCAGATGAAAGCGCAGGAAGGGGCAGCCCTGCAGGAGGACTGTCTGAATCGCATCGCAACCCTCCGAAGCGAACTGGGTGTCATTGAAGGGCAGCTGGAGACCATCCTCACGGACTACCGCGAGCGGCTTCGCCAACGCGTGCAGGAGCTTCTCGGGGATACCCAGCTGGATGGAAACCGGCTACTCCAGGAGGTCGCCCTCCTGGCCGACCGGTCCAACATCAACGAAGAAATCGTACGCCTTCACAGCCACCTGGAACAGATGGAGAGCCTCCTGCGGGACGCCGGCCAGGCCGACGGTCGCAGACTGGATTTCCTCACCCAGGAAATGCATCGTGAAGTCAACACCTTGGGCAGCAAGACCGGGGACTTGGGAACCATCCGCACCGTGATCGGCATGAAGACTGAAATCGGCAAACTGAAGGAACAGGTGCAGAACGTCGAGTAGCAGGAGCCTCAGCCCGGAACCTCGGTTAAGCCCTGCGGGGCGGGGCAAATGCTAATAATCCTTGCCTTTGAAACCGTTCCATCGCAGAATTGGGGTGATCATGAGATCGTGCGTAGGGTTTGCGTGACAGAGCCTCTTAATGCAGGTGTTTTTGTCCTGTTCATATCCAGAGTTACAGCCGGGTGTTGTTACTTCCCCAGACTGCCTGTCGAAACCGGGTAGGCCAATCGGTACCTTTCGCTTGCCAGCCCGGTCAACCACCGAGTGAGGTTATCCATGGAACCGAAATTACTGAACATTGGATTTGGAAATACTGTTCTGGTCAACCGCATCGTAGCCATCGTGTCGCCTGCCTCGGCACCCATGAAACGCCTCAAGGAAGATGCCAAACAGGCCAACAAGCTCGTTGACGCCACCATGGGGCGACGAACCAGGGCCATCATCATCACCGACAGCGATCATGTCATCCTTTCGGGCGTCCAGGCCGAAACCATTGCCCAACGGCTGGTTTCGGACAGTCACTCCAAAGACGGCAACCTCTCCAAGGCAGAAAAAGAATAGCACAATGACAAGCCCTGGCCCTGCGGGACAGTTATTCGTGATCTCAGCCCCCTCGGGCGTCGGCAAGACCACCCTGGTGCAATCTCTGCTCCGGGAGCTGCCCACTCTAAGGTTTTCCGTATCTTCGACTACGCGCTCTTCGAGGCCCGGCGAGACCGACGGCAAGGACTACCACTTCATCAGCCGTCAGGCCTTCCAGACAGGCATCCAGGCCAACCGGTTTCTGGAATGGGCTCAGGTCCACGGCGAATACTACGGGACTGACCGGGCACCTCTGGACCACTGGCTGACCACAGGGGACAATGTGCTTCTGGACATTGACGTGCAGGGCGCACGCCAGGTCCGGCAGAGCTATCCTGAGGCTCATTTCATCTTCATCCTGCCACCCGCCTGGGATGTTCTCGTTGCGCGCCTGCAGGCGCGCGGCACGGAATCGCCCCGGCAGATCACGGCGCGCCTGACTGCCGCCTACAAGGAAGTGCAGGAAGCCCGATGGTATGACTACCTGGTGGTCAATGACGTGCTCCAGGACGCTGCCGCCGATCTCAGCGGGATCGTTCGTGCCGCTCGCTGCCGCCGCCAGGCCCAGGCATACCATCTCGAGGTGCTCCTCGCCGCCGGTCCTCCGGCATGACAGCAAAACCGCACACCGGCCGCGGCGTCTGGATTACCGGCTACAATCCGGTCAAGGAAGCCCTTGGCAGCGCCGGTTCCCTCCCGAATGAACTGCTCCTGGCGCGGAACGACCAGCGCGCAGCGGAACTTGCGGCCATGGCAGGCGAACGCGGCGTGACGGTTCGCCGGGAAACCTTCGAGGCACTGTCAACGCTGGTCGGACATGCCCACCACCAGGGGATAGCGCTGCGGACCCCGCAATTCCTCTACGCCCCGCTCGAAACCTTCCTCCAGCGCCCCTCCGAACAACGGCAACCGTTGCTGGCACTGGATTCCGTGCAGGATCCGCAAAACCTGGGGGCCCTCATCCGGAGCGCCTGCTTCCTCGGAGCCGCCGGGATGATTCTGACCAAAGACCGGGCGGCGGGCATCAGCAGCACGGTCATCAAGATCGCCTCCGGAGGAGTCGCTCATCTTCCCGTCATCCAGGTCGTCAATCTGGCTCAGAGCCTGGAGCGGCTGAAGGAGAGCGGGCTCTGGATCGTCGGCCTGGACCTTGCCGGCGCTCGGGACCTTTATGATACGGACCTTACCGTGCCGCTGACACTGGTGGTGGGAAACGAACAGAAGGGACTCCGACCTCTGGTGCGCAAGCATTGTGACCTGCTGGTCCACATCCCGGCCAGCGGCCCGATCCAGTCCCTGAATGCGGCCACCGCGGGGGCGATCGCCCTCGCCGAGGTGCAGCGCCAGCAAAGGACAGCTAAGAAAGAGGCCTCGTCCCGAAGAGGGCGGTACCAATCCTGACCATGGTGGCCCCTTCCTCGATGGCCGCCTCGAAGTCGTGGCTCATCCCCATGGAAAGCTCAGACAGCTTCTCGGGAGTAGCACTCCGCTCCCGCAGTTCCTGGAGCAGCTCGCGCAGCCTGCGGAAATGAGGCCGGACCTGGTCGGGGTCATCGTAGTAGGGCGGCAAAGCCATCAACCCGCGCACATCGAGCCCATCCCAGCTTGAAAGCCGCTCAAAAAAAGGCAGGAGCTCCTCCGGGGGCAAACCGCTCTTGCTGTCTTCCTGACCGGTATTGACCTGCAGGAGCACGGGCACGGGCTTTCCCCGCCGGTGGGCCTGACGGTCAATTTCACGGGCCAGGCTTTCCCGGTCCACAGTATGAATCCAGTCGAACGCCTCCACCACCAGCCTGGCCTTGTTGGACTGCAGATGACCGATGAAATGCCACGAAACGGACAGGTCTGACAGCCCCTCGATCTTCCTCCGGGCTTCCTGCACGTAGTTTTCCCCAAGAATCCTGAGGCCCGCTTCAATCCCTTCCCGAATGCGCTCGACGGGAACCATTTTGGTCACCCCAATGAGGCGAATCTCGTTCGCCTCCCGGCCCACCCGACCGCAGGCAGCCTGAATCCGTTCGTTGATTTCGAGAAAATTTCGCGCAATGGAAGCCATACGTCCCGTTATCCCAATACTATTTCATCCACCAAAGTCATAGGCCCCAAAACTACTTCATCCACGAAGTCACACGAAGAGACCCGAAAACCTGACCTCATCGCCACTCTCTTCCTCACGGCACCAAGGCCCGTTCGCTTCACCGCTCCACCGCTTCACCGCTCCACCGCTTCACCGCTCCACCGCTTCACCGCTTCACCCACCGGCGCCACAATCCCCTCTTCGAGCAGCCATGACAGCGCCTCGCACAACGGCAGGCCAACCACGCTGGTATAAGAACCATGCAGCGATTCGACCAGGAAGGCCCCCATCCCCTGAATACCGTAGGCCCCGGCCTTGTCGAGCGGCTCACCCGTCTGGATGTAGGCCTTGATTTCGGTAGCGGTGAGAGCCTTGAACCGGACGTCGGTCTTGAAGCTTTCCAGGCGGAGATAGGCTGGTTCCCGCCGCTTCAGGCAGAGTCCGCTGTAAACCTGATGTTCCCGCCCGCTGAGCTTCTGCAGCATGGCGAAGGCCTCCTCGGCGCTTCCCGGCTTGCCCAGCACGCTGCGACGGTAAACGACGATGGTATCGGCACTCAACACCCAGGAGCGGGGATGCTGCCGCGCCACCGCTTCAGCTTTTTCCCTGGCATGCCAGCGGACCAGAGCACCGGGCTCCGTATCGGGATCGTCTTCTTCCTCGATGCCGCTCGGCGCAACCTTGAGGGCCAGGCCCAGCGACTGCAGCAACTGGACGCGACGCGGCGAGGCAGACGCCAGGATTAAGGGTTGGCGAGTGCAGAAGACCGCTTCCGCTGACCTCTCTGCCACAAGAAACCTCCTTGATCTCAACACTTTGCCGCGGACGGCAGGCGAAAAACCGTTCGCGCGTTAGCCGTTGTCTGCTGCGCCACTTCATCCAGAGCACAGCGGCGCAGTTCGGCTACCTTCTTGGCGGTGTGAAACACGAAGGCCGGCTCATTGACCTTCCCGCGAAAAGGCACCGGGGCTAGATACGGGGCGTCGGTTTCGAGCAGGAGACGGTTCAGCGGGGTCTGGCGGACCACCCCATGGAGCACCTCGGCCTTGGGAAAGGTCACCGTACCCGGGATCGAGAGGAAAAACCCCATCTCGAGACACCGCTCCGCCACCTCCCAATCTCCCGAAAAGCAGTGCAGTATCCCTCCGGCCAACTCCGCGGCATAATCCTTCACGATCTCAAAGAACTCCGCATGCGCTTCACGCACATGGAAAACCGCTGGCAGCTTCGTTCGGCAGGCGATTTCCAGCTGCTGGCGGAAACATTCCCGCTGGATGGCGCGAGGCTGGCGGTCGCGGTAGTAGTCGAGGCCCATCTCACCGATCGCGAGCACCCGCTCCTGTCCCGCGAGGGCTTCGAGTGCTTCCCGTTCGTGAATCGCCAGGACGAAAGCGTCGTGAGGATGGATGCCGACGGTGGCGTAAACTTCAGGGTGGGTATGAGCCAGTCTCACCGCCTTCCGACTGCTTTCCAGGTCAATCCCGATGGTCACCACCCCGGATACGCCGGACTTCCCGGCCCGGTCGAGAATCTCCTCAAGATTGTTGGCAAATTCGGGAAAATCGAGATGAGCATGAGTGTCGATCAACATCTTCGTCCTTTCCTCTGACGGCTTCCGCCTGACCCAAATTGGCTTGCGTACTCGGCCCCTTCCCTCTATAATACTTTCCGTACTGCGTGGAAAGGCTTCGTTTGCGGGCATCAACTCCGGATCACCTCGGACTGGCCTGAGGGGAGGCAGCCTCTGGAGAATCATTCATGCTGAAGGACCAAACAAGATGAAGAGATCTTTTCTGTTACCGATTGCTGTGCTCCTCCTGACTATTACCTGCTTTCCTGCCAGTAGCTGGGGTGCCAGAGCCTATGTCACCGATCCCAAGGAAGCGGCCCTGCGTGCCGGGCCGGGCAAGAATTACAAGGTCCTCTCCATGATTCCCTCCGGAACCGGGTTGGAAGTGCTCAAAACCGCCGAATGGATTCAGGTGCGCTATACCGGGGCGGCGGGAGAGATCAAAGACGGCTGGGTCCAAAACTCATCGGTAGCGCCATTCCCTCCTGAAAGCGTCTTCATCAAGGAACTGCAGGAGGAAAACGCGCAGCTCAACGAGCGACTCAGCAACCTGGAGAAGGAAAAGGCGGACATCAGCCAGAAAGAAAAGGAGCTCGCCGATAAGCTGAAAAAGACTGAGACGGCCTACGAATCACTCAAGAGCGGAGCGGCCAACGTCCTCAGGATGAAGGAGGAAGCCGATGCCGCCAAAGCCGCCCTGGCATCGGCGGAAGAAAACATTCAGGCGCTGATTCAGGAGAATGAGGATCTGAAGTTCTCAGCCCGCATCAAATGGTTCATTGCCGGTGCTCTGGTGCTGCTGTTCGGGTGGTTCCTCGGGTGGCTCACTTCGCGCAGCCGCAAGCGCCATCGGTCAACCTATTATACCATCTGACTCGTGTGCCTCAGGAAACCGCCCGGCAACGGCCGGCTTCCCTCGGGCCTCTCTTGCATCCAACACTCACACCAAGACCCACGAGGTATTCCTGGCGCAAGATTCGCTTCCGTTCGGCGGCCGCCGGGCTCCAGCGCCCCGCCTACCCGCCATGCCATGCCAGGAGCCAAAAATGAACAGCATGGAGTATCCTGACGCCGTGCTGCTCGCTTGCCGACCGTTCGGCCTGATCGGCCACTGCGAACTGGGCGAAGCGGCACGTCGTTTTACCGATCTGTCTTGACCGGCTCATGTGAGTACCCCTAGAATGAGGCAACTTTGTTCGTGCTTCAAATTCCAAGAAAGGATGGAAAGGCCTTATGGGAACAGTGCTGACTGCGGGAGACTTGCGCAAGGGTTTGAAATTGGAGATTGATGGAGACCCTTATCTGGTCGTGGACTTCGAATTCTCGAAACCGGGGAAAGGGCAGGCGCTCTATCGCTGTCGGTTGCGAAACATGATCACGGGGTCCCAGTTCGACCGTACTTATCGGTCTGGCGACAAATTCACTGCCGCCGATCTCGAGGAGCAGCAGATGCAGTTCCTCTACCAGGACAACAAACGCTACCATTTCATGAACACCAGCACCTACGACCAGCTGGAACTGAGCGAAGAACAGGTGGGCGATGCCGTCAACTACCTGATCGAGAACCAGCTCGTGGACATGCTTCTTTTCAGCGGCCGTCCCATTGGCATCAGCCTCCCCAACTTCGTCAACCTGCGCGTCATTCAGGCCGACCCCTGGATCAAAGGCGACACCGCGGCCGGAGCCACCAAACCCGTCACCCTGGAAACGGGGTATGTCCTGCAGGTGCCGCTCTTCGTCGTCGAC
>Ga0255347_1006685_pt1 | contig 12390 bp, 7 predicted proteins | sample wastewater_treat_2_FD_192479 | JGI IMG/M metagenome (GOLD analysis project Ga0255347, IMG submission 192479) | Wastewater microbial communities from Lulu Island WWTP, Vancouver, Canada - plant24 | ecosystem: Engineered > WWTP > Wastewater > Unclassified | place: Canada: Vancouver, British...
TAAAGTAATCCCCAAACTCTGACAAGCTGATAGAGCCAAATTTAAAACCATTTTTGGCAACTAAATACATACCGTTAGCGGTAGAAGATTCAACATTCAGCCCCGCATTAAATGACTGTGCTTTAAAATCATTGGGCGTAAATAAAATATTATTGCCAACTAGCGTGGGCGCCCCAAACAAGCCCGTCATAGAATCTTCGTAAATCAAATCAAAGTTATCTGCAACCAATGTATGTTGGGCAGCCAGAGCTGGTAAACTCAGCACAAACATTAGTAAAGCGCTTAGCGATTTTTTAGACATGTTGACCCTTACATTTAATGGTTGATTCACTACATGAAGCCATTATCTAACTTAAAAGTGACAAACAATAAATGCTAGGCTAGTCCATTTGGATTATACGATTACGCCCAATGAATTCAGCCAAAAGTGGCTAACTACACCGATTACTATAGGTGCAGTTATGGTTTACCTAAGACCAAATGCTCTTCATTTAATTGATCTTGATAACCTTGTAAGATATTTTCCATTTCCACACGTTTTAGCTGAAAAAATGATTCCTTACGCATCGCTGCTTCATAAAGGCTTGGTTTTTCATATAGGGCAATAAGCTCGGAGCCAAATTGATGTAATTTATTATTTTTTAGTTCACACGAACTTAAATTCTTATTTGTTTGCGCAAGTGTACTAATTTGAGTTTTTCGTTGAGCGTCATTAATTTTAATATCGGCCTCGGCCTGATTTAATTGCACCTTTAACTCAGCCAATGTTTTTTGTGCCACCTCAAGCTCAGTCTGTGTTTGCTGCAATTTAGTTTCTATTGCTTTTTTCTCAGAGGCTATTTTGCTGTTTTCGCTCTGCGAACTCTTCACTTTTCTTTCTGAACTTTGTACAGTTTTGTCCAACTCAGTCAGTTGCTGCTCTTTACTTAAGAGTTTTTCTTCTAGCTCTTTCTTTTGTAGATTAAATTGCTCCTGCATGGCTAATTTTTCCTGCTCAGCTTCTTGCTTCACTTTCTGCGCAAGCAACTCTGCGCGCCGAGCTGATTTGTCTGATTTATCGGCCGCCGCCGCAACCTCAGGATAAATCATGCCAAAAATCATTAACGCCATTAACGCAATAATGATAAAGATAATATTAATTGGTTGTTTAAAGTTCATTTTAACCTCACTTAAAATTTAGCATTTAAATCAAGCATTAAGACATCAACCGACAAAGGGGATAGTGCAGTACCAAACGTACTTGCGCCTCTCGGAGAAATTTCATCTGCACTAAACCAACGGGCTGACAACCATGTATTTTTATCTAAGCCATAACTAGCACCCAATACCCAACCCTTAGCATTTGTACCACCTAGATAAAAATCAGAATCAGTGTAGCTATCTAACATTGAATCTGCTTCAATACGCTTGTATGCAACAAACGCTTGCCAATCTTTTTGCTGATTAATAGCCGGCATACCAACAGCCAATTTCATTTGATAAGCATTAACTTGCTTTTTAGGCATGAAATTACCTGTCAAACCTGTTCGTTTAGCAATTTCATGGCTATCAAAACCCAAGTTTCTGACATAGTCACCCGTCAAAATAATATGAATAGGGTCAAACGATGCAAGGTCAATCTCACCAGTAATATTTAAATCTCTAAACTTTGAAGCTAAGCTGTATTTAGCAGCTGTTGAGCTGTTATTTTGTTGATTGATATCAAAGTACGAGTTTCCTTTGGTACGAAAAGCTGGAACGGTTGCATTGTATGACTCTAAGCCAGTTGGGTTAGGTATTCCCTCAACATTCTTGAAGTCATATAAAGCAATGCCCAGCTTGGCGGTAGATTTATTAGGTGAAGTCCATTTAATGCCAGCTTGTGAGCCATACATCCATTTACTATCCGCTTTATTTAAATTAGACCCTTCAATTTCATCTAAAGGAAAAGCGCCAACCGTAGCAAATGCGCTCCAGCTATCGTTAATATTAGGCGAAAATTTAGCAGCAGCTCCATCAAAAGCTAAATCGGGGTCCCATAGCAAATCAGTTGAAAACCATGGATTTTCAAATCGACCACCAACCACACTGACCCAGGGTTTAATATCGGCTTTCACAAAAGCACGGTCTAAACCCAATGAGTATTTAGCAGAGGCTGCTTCTTGTGTTTGATTAGGTGAAATTGGGTCGTTTGAATTTCCTGTTGTTAATCTCACACCCGCTGACATCCAATCATTGACTTGCGCTTTTACACCAAGCCTAGCGCGCAATCGCATGCGATTTCTATCGTCAGTTGTATTATTTAATCCAAAACCACTTGGGCTAACTTTATCACCGTGTCCATTCGCCAAATTAAAGTTATCTGGGTCGGGATTACCTACGGGAAAACGATCATTTTGATACCTTAACCGTACGTCACCTTCCCAAGTCAAACGGTCAATCCAATCTGGAATTCCTAAACGGGAACCAGCTTTATAATTCAATGTAGCCATGACATCTTTTTTGATGTCTTCTTTCATCTCTTGCTTAACAATTTCTGGCACATACTGAACTCTTACCATTTTTTCATCGATAGCCGCGTTAATTGGATCGGCCTTTTGAGCATCTGCAGTATTTTCAAGAGCATCTTTTTCTTTAGCTTTTGCTGCATCTTGCTTAGCTTGTTTAAGCAAATCATCTGCCTTATTTTTACTTAAAACGCCCTCTTGCACTAATAAATTAACGAGATTGGTAGTGGTATTACGTAATTGCTCTAAAGACTCCCTCTCTCCCGCATAAACAGCTGGAGCAGCATTGAATGCAAGCGCTGAAATAAAAATGAATATTGACTTTAAAGCCATTGATGGTGGTACGTCTAATCGCCAATCAGCATGCGAGTTCGATTGTTTTTTAGCGAGTAAGAAGGTCTTCATATCCTGTTCCGTTTCATATTCATAAAATTTGTTTGGTACATATTCAGTTTGGTGCTTATTCAAATTAACCTACCGAGCGCGCAGTGACTCTTAGTTTCACAGGTTGAGGCATATCACTCGGTGGTGCTTCTGATAATGGAGGCATTTGATCTAAAGCCTTTTTAACTAACGCATCTTTATCTGCATCACCACTAGAGCCAACAATTTCATAACGCTGTATGCGCCCACTAGAAGCAACCCAAACCTTAACAACCACCTTATAAGAACCGATAGCCAACGACTTGTCTTTTTCGATAGCATCTTCAATTTGCGTTTTAATGAGGTCGGTATACCAAGCGAATTGATATTTATTAACTGTTCCGCCAATTTTGGTGCCAACCTCGCCACCTTTATACTCATCAGTCACAGCACCTGCCGCAAACGGGCTAGGACCATCACCTGCGGCACCTTCCATTTTTAATACTTCTGCTGGGGGCGCTGGCTCAGGCTTGGGCTGTGGCTCTTGTTTAACTTCTTTAACTTCCTTGGGCTCCACTTTAGGCTCATCTTTTGGTGGCGGAGGGGGCGGTGGGGGTGGTGGCGGCTCATCAGGAATTAACTTAATGGTTGTGATTTCTTTTTTATGTGTAGACCCACCAGATAAAAGACCTTTTAGTAAATAAGCCAATAAACCAATAGCACCCACCACCACTAAAATGATGCCAATGCGCTTTAACCATACCGTAGCGCCAGCACCTGTTTCACCTTGTTTAATTTGATTATTTTCGTCAGATAACTGCATTAGGTACCGATCTTTCCTGTGACCAAACCTACATTTGAGATTTCCATTCTAGTCACCAAATCTATAACACTAATCACACCAGAATATGGGGCATTAGCATCACCACGAATCATCACATTAAATTGAGCATCTTTTGCTTTAGCCGCATTGAGTTGTGACTCAAGCTCAGCCAGGCTAACGCCCACACCATTAATTAGCACGCCACCACCCTGCTGCACTTGAATAATTTTTACATCATGTTTCTCAGTGCTGGGCTTATTAGAAGGCTTAGGCAAATTCATGGTTAATCCTTGAACGCCTGCCGTAGTCATTAAAATAAAAATAACCAATAGCACATAGGCCAAATCAAGCATGGGGGTAATATTGATGGTGTCATACGGTTGCGCATCATTTTGTACTTGCATGGTATTAACCCGCCTGCTTTTTAGTTACAAGACCAACTTCAGTAATATCTAGCTTTTTGCAAATACCGAGCACCTCTGAGACTTTATCAAAGTGGGCAACAGAGTCTGCTTTCAACACAACAGGTAAGGCTGGATCACCACTTTTATACTCGCCAAGGCGCTGCTCTAAAGTCACCATATCTACGGGATATGCATCCAAGTACACAGCACCATCGCTGGTAATCGTAATTGCTCGCATTTTTGGTTTTGCTAATGGTGCAGTCACTTTAGTTAAGGGGGTATCCACCTTAACGCCTTGCACTGAAGCCGTTGTCATAATGATAAAAATCACCAACAACACATAGGCCAAATCGAGCATGGGCGTAATGTTGATTTCATCATATAACTGGTTATCTTCTTTAATACCTTCAGACATGCGCTTGCCTATTCCTTACCGTAAAGCTCAGCAGATCGCGTTACGAATTCATCTACAAATATCTGCATTGCAATAGTGATATTTTTAATTCGGCTCGCAAGGTAGTTGTATCCAAACAAAGCGGGAATCGCCACACCCAAACCCGCAACAGTAGCTAAAAGCGCCGCGGCAATACCTGGAGCAATCGCATTAACGTTTACATCGCCTGCAGCAGCAATAGCTGCAAAGGTAATCATCACCCCCACAACCGTACCCAACAGCCCCAAAAATGGTCCTCCAGAAATAGCAATCGTTAGCAGCACCATACCTGCATTTTGTTTTTGGGTTTCACGCACTAAGTCAGCGTCAATTGCCGCTTTAATCGCATCCATAGAAGCACCACTTAATGCCAATGCTTGGCCGTCCTGTTGGCGCTTTTTAATTTCACGCAAGCCAGCTTGATACAGCTTAAACAAAGTTGCACTGGGGTAATTAGCATTTTGGTCTAGCGTTAGTAAATCGTTCGCATTGGTTTTTTGAAAGCGCTCGAGAAACTTTTTGTTATCACGATCTGTTTTTGTCACTAACATCGCTTTTCTAATCATCACCCATGTACTGATTGCAAACATGACACCTAAAATACCAATCACCACTTTGGCATCTAGCGTTAAGCTATTAATTAAAATACTGATATAGTTAACATCGCCTTCACCTTCGGCGGCTGGATCATCACTGGCTGCAGCTACTTTTAACAATTGACTATCGACACCTTGCGCACTTGCGGCTAATTTCATCCAGCCCGCGCTTCTAGCTACGTTTGCAATGGCTAACTCATCCATTTCTCCCGTAAAACCTTCACCAATTTTCACATCTGATTCAACATCAACTGTAGGCACATCACCAGTACCGACTGATACACCATTAATAAAAATGTTGGCTTTACCACCTTCAAGCGTAAAAGCAAGGTGTTGCCATGCAGCACCTTTAAGTTCGCCTCCGGCTATATTGCTGCCACCAACATCAAGGCTAAGCTTCTGCTCTTGTATTTTTAGTGTGATTGCATCGCCTTGGTTATACAGCGTAGCTTGTTGAGGTAAGTTTGCGGGCTTAACCCATGCTGACCACGTATAGCCAGCACCTGCCGCACGCTTGATGGCTGGGTTAACAGGCAGCACCAGTGGCTTGCCAGAAAACATGGCTGATTCGCCAATCAGGCCTGCTTTTTGCAAAGCAATATCTCCGCTTGCAACAAGTGCAGTTGCTGAACTATCTTGTAAGATTGTTTTTTCAGCAAAATGAAAATCGGCAACAGTGCTAGCGTCCCACAAGATTTTCGTGTCAGTACTCGTACTGGCTTTTTCATTGCCTGAATACAGCCAAAAATGCGCATCTTTATCATTAGCTTCAAATTTGGGCAATTGCACCCAAATCACTGCCAACTCGTTCACTGCATCAAATTTTTCAATATGATATTTGAGTTCAGTTTTATCATCTGCAGCAATAAAACGTAGATCAGAGCCATCAATATTTGCTGTTGCAAAATTAAAATTACCTGAATGCAACCGAACAACGACAGGAGTTTTACTGGCTTCTTCCGTTATATTTTGCGTATTGACGGATATTTTATTACTTACAGTCCACTCGACGTTCCAAGTAGCAAAGCTATCAATCGGATTTAGCCCAATTAACAAACTTGCCATCAATAACAATTTCTTCATACTTTTTATTCCTTAATAATTTCAATGTATTTGTGTTAGTTTGCAGTTTTGATGAAAGCTTGATTAAGCCTAAAACTCATACCAGAGACGGATATGACTTGAAAAATCACCTTTTTTGGTCACTACGCTATCATTCAGCGGCCATGCCAAATCAAGATTTGCGTTAAAATTTTTGAGCGCTTTAACACGTGCGCCAATCCCTACACCAGCCAACACTGATTTCTCGTCTTGTCCTGCAGTGGGGTCTATAATTCTGATTTTTGCCACATCATAGAAAGCAGTTAGCTTAAAGTCTTTGAATAAAGCACTGTCTTTCACAAGGGTCGGTGTGCGAATTTCTAATGTTGAATGTAAAGCTTGGTCACCAGAGGCTTCAGACTCTAAATAGCCACGCACGGTGTCTACACCACCCGCTAAATATTGCTCATTAGAAATTAATGGAGAGCCCGAGAATTGCCCATCGATTTTTGCAAAACCTTCAAAACCTCTAGGTAATGCTTGAGTGCGCTGCAACTCAGCTTTAGCTACAAAGAAGTTGGACTTAGCACCTGCCCGCTTACTTTCAAACTCCGCTTCATCTGACGACAACCCTCGCAGGCCAAAGGTAGCACCTGTCGTTAGTTGCGTTGTGCTTTTGGATTCTTGCCATGTACCCGTGTACGAGGCTGATAACGGCATGTAAGTGATGGGGGTATTAAAACTACCGCCAAACACGACTGTTTGACCAAAATCTTTATAATCAATACCGAGTGAAAGTGAGTGAAAGTAATTATCAACGGAAGGTAGTGGTTTAATTAAGCGTGCACCTAGAATAGTACCGTTACCCAAAATATTAATGCCGCCAACAGAAGCCACGCTACTGTCAGACTTAACACCATATAAAGCCAACATCATGTCGCTTTCATCAAAGCGCATCAAATAATTAGCTGAAATCACTTTGACTTCGTCGGTGTTTTGAGGTGAGGTCAGAAAGTTAACCGATAAGCTGTGCTCCCGTTGCCATAAATTATCGTAACGAATCATGCCGCCAAGACGCCATCTCGTCGTGTCTTGGCTGTATCGATTATTCAATTCAAGGCTAGCATGTAGCGGCGGGCTATCTTCCACCTTTAAATCTACATCGACTGTTCCAAAGGTTTTGCCAGCCTTCATCACAGGAGTCACGCGTTTATCAGCCGTGCGATTTAATCGTGCAATATCCGCTTGCACAGTTGGGAAATGTGGCACTTCTCCCTCTTTAACTGAAGGAGCCAATGCTTTGATTCGACCTAAAGTAAAATAGTGTGCATCTTTAATTCTTAAACGCCCAACCTTACCTTCTGTCACATTCAGTTTAACAACTTTTTTGTTAACCTCTTGCTCGGGAATATCAACCAAAACCGTTAAATATCCAGCTTTGTGGTAGGCATTTTCTAAAGACTCTCTGGCTTTATCCACATCAGCAATTGTTTTCTTTTCCCCCATGTAGGGGTAAACAGCTGACTCAATATCTTTTGCGCGAAGTTTAGTATTACCTTCAACTTGAAACTCTAAAACATCAAAATAATTTTCATCTTTTTCACTCAGTTTTACAGAATCCACATCGCTATTAATCGTTTGCTTAATGTCAGCGGCTTGATCTGAGTTGGTATTGCCTGCCTCGTTTGCGTTTGCCAATGCCATTTGACCAAACAACAAAAATACTGCGGTAGTCATGCGAATCTTATTGTTATCTTGTCTGCACATATCAAAAAAAGTCCTTGGCCTGTAAAGGGTTACAGCACGTGATGTTGCAACCCTTTTTCTAATTGCTGGTGATGATAACCAATGTTTATTACAGGCAAATTACTTGACTAGTTCTGGCAGGATTTATTATCTTTCTGATTTTTACATGATTCAGTTGTTGTGGCTGTTTCATCACCCAAACTTAACACCTCAACTGAAATTAACGATGGTAATGAGGCCACTTTAGTGCTTGATGCTTGCTTGGCGGCATCGCTGACTTGCTCGCCTTGCTTACTTCCACTTGTAGAATCCGTAGAGGCTGGCGCGCTGACGCTTAAACCGGCCACACTTGCAACTGGCGCGCCCGTAGTGACGCCACCGGCAACAATATTATCGGCCCCCGTAATAACACGCGCACCAAGGTTGATGTTACCTGCTGATCGAATACCGGCCTCACCTGCGTTAATTTCCCCGTACGGTGCATATAAATAAACGTCACCTGGCTTACCACCCGTTGAGGTTAACGCAGCAATACCACTACCCGCTACTGAGCCTGAAAAATCATAAACAACCTGACCATTCACAATTCTGACTTCAGGCGGTGGGGTTGATGAAGCCGTTTTAGCGCCTTTACCTGCATCAATATCAGCCAAGGCAGAGTAAAGCATTAAGTCGCTGCCACCCAAAGTAAACACCCGTGATTGGTTGACTTGGAAGTCATTCCTAACAAAGCCTAGTAGTTCGCCACCGCGTAAAGAAACAATGCCAAGATCTGTATCAGGTTTTACTGGTCCACCTGCTACGGCTAGCCCAGCATTGACCAAACCACCCGGAACTAACAGCTCAATCTGACCACCTCGCTCACTTCTAATTTGACTGTAAAATAAGTTCAAATTACCCGGGTGAGTCACTGACTCACTGCTAATATTTTCGAAAGCTATCATAATGGAACCTGCTTGCGAAACTAGCGTTGGATTAGTCGTAAACTCTGGAAACATGGTCAAAATTGCACGTTCAGCACGTGAATAATCTCCAAATGATTGACCTTTAGCATTATTCGCGTCAGCCCCACCCGCTTTTAGTTCAGCAAAAAATACTTGATTAATAAACGCTGTTTGAGCTTGTCTATCTAAAGCTTTAAAGTCTGCCAAAGCTTGTGTTGCTGACAATGCGCTATTACCCGTTTGCTTTTGCATGTATTGCGTCAACAGTGGTATATAAGTAGATGAATACTGCGCAGTTGGATCAACATAAGCATTTAAAATACCATTGTAGTCAGCAACCGCAGCAGCGCCAGGTTGCACCATAATATCGGCACCCTGCTCAGGTAAGTAGGGGTTGTAGTTATTACCGATTGATTTAATGCCATTAGAAGCACCTAAATCAACATCACCATTAGCAATAACATGCAGTCGCCCTGGCCCAGCCACTTGAATGCCTGCGTCAATAGATCCTAATGTGTCGCCATTTCTTTGGGGGTCGTTATAACGAATATCATTGCCCGCTTGAATAACTGAAACATCAGTTGAGTTAAGATTCTGCACAACAATATTAGGATTAACCACATCATGACCCGCAATTACTTCTGTACGCTTAGGCGTTACTAACGGTAAACCAATTTGATTATCATCGGTTTTAAATACCACATCATGTGCTGCATACACTCTTACTGGATTAGTATCTGAGGCATGTAGCAACCCGTCAGTATGGCCAGCAGAACCAGTATAAGTCTCTAAATTGGGCGAAACTGCTGTTTTAATATTAGAGCTGGTTATAGTCGTAATTTCAGCTGGATTAACCTCTGACAGCACTAATGAGTTAATGACTACATCATTACCAGCCAGCAATGTGGCATTACCCTCTTTTGATGGGAGTAATACTGCATTTTTAACGTTAACATCGCCATTTGGTGCAGCCATGTAAAGTGTTGAAGGTAAAACATCCTCACTCGTAATACTCGCATCTCCAGCAATTGAAAATGCCTTTATGCCAGCTTGTTCATCATAACTATAAAACTTAACTTGGTTAGCAACGCCAACATTTGTGTTTTTATTCACAGTTGGGTTAGAGACTCCAGCAATATTGATATCACCATTTGCTTGTAATGCAACATTCGAATTCATCAATGAAAGCTTAGTATTTAAATCGCCATCAGCCTGAGCGTTGATAGTGCCATGGCCTGTATGGATTAAAACTTGGTTGATTGAACCATTAGCCTTTACATTCACGTCACCGCCACCCAGCTCAACAAAATTAGCGATATCTGGTGCCGTGTTTACATCACCGCCCATCCGTCCATTGCTAGCGGCTGCAATTTGTAAATTACTCACATCTCCGCCCGCTTTAACTTCAACGTTACCACCCCCTAATGTAGCGATACCATTAGTAAACTTATCATATCGACTCCACCATCGTACCTGCGCATTTTTAGTGTCGCTACCTAAGGCCGCGTAGTAAAGCCAATTATTAACGCTTTGATTGCTGGCTTTTGTTGCAGAGCCTGAAATATTACCACCGGCATTGAGACTGACATCTCCGCCGCCAGCTGCATAAAGCTCGCGATTAAGATTAAAATTAGGGGCTAATAATTTAAAGCTTGTTGGGTTATCCATTTGCCCTGCTGTAATGACTGCCGCTGGCAAACCTTCTGAATAAATAGCTGCACCTGCACCGTTTTCAGTACCCAATTGAATATCATTACCAGCAACTGCATGAATAAAGCCCGTGCCAGTTCTTACCAGCTTACTGTCTTTAATCACAATACTACCAACACCTTGATTAACCGCCTCAGTGTTTACAGCCTGGCCATCAGCACCCGCCACTAAACGATAACTCCAGCCATTGGATATTTGAGTAACGGTGTTTCCTGCAACATATTGCTCTTGGCTTAAACTACCATTCAACGTTAAATCACCAGCTGCGCGCAAAGTCAACACTCCACCACTAGGCATGGTGTTAGCGATTGTCCAGTCGTTTGAAACTGTCATATCACCATCGCTGTTAATTTCTACGCTAGGGGCAATAATAGCCGTTTTACCATCTCGTGATTGGCTATACCCAGCCATGACAGCAGCCACATTGCTAGCAAATGAATTAGTATCAGCAGTGATGGTGTTTTGCACAGCTGTATTAATATTGGTGTAGTCATATTTTTTCACTGCTTCAACCAATATGCTATCGGCACCCGTAACGGCGGCAGCTGCTTTGCTGTCTACCTTTACGCCATCGCCCACACCTGCACCCGTTCTTGATGCTTTAAAGATAACCTCGCCACCCAAGCCTTTAATGCTACCAGTTTGAACGCCAGTCACGTCGATAAGCGCTCCAGATGAGCCATCTGCATTTGGTGCTGCTACTGTAATAGTGCCCGTTTCAGAAGAAATCAACACTTGACCACCATTACCTGCAGTACCTGCTGTACTAGTTTTTAGCGCAGTACCCTTTGCTAATAATTGCGCGCCATTATTAATATTCACATCGTTTTTAGCGAGCACCTGAATGCTGCCACCAACATCACCTGAAGCATCTAGCTTGCCATTCACATTAATATTGCCGTTATCTGCCACAATAATCACCTGTTTAGCAGTAATCGCATCATGATTGGCCACAGTCACATCACCCTCCCTTACGCGATAAGATTGCTTACCAGAAAATGTACTTAAATTAGCAATTGTTTGACTCATATCTTTGATGATTTTGGCATCAATACTGGCTTCAGCATTTTTGCCTTGATTGCCCACTTCTGCGGCTTTGATTAAACCTGCAATTTTGGCCTCACCTTTTGTGGCAGACACCGCCAGTTGACCAGCATCACCAGAACCAGATGCTGTTAAATCAATCACCGCACCTTGCTGAATATCCACATTACCGTTTGCAGAAACAAGCGTTACTTTGCCAGCTGGTAAATCAACTGTCTGATTGTTGAGTTGATAGTGACTACCTTGCGCTAAAATGCGCGCGCCGCTTTCCATCGTCACATGATCACCTACATCAAGCCCTGTAGCCGCTACGGTTAACTCACCACTTTGCATGTCAATTAATGCAGCGTGTGAATTAGCCGTATTATTTGTACTAGCACCCGCAATCAATACTTGGTCGCCCATTAATTTGAGCTTAGACCCTTGGGATGTTGCCGCAGCTAGTGTAGGTTGCGCGCCAGCGGTACCTTGAATTTTCAATAATCCTGCAGTCGCCTGAATTGTTGCATCCGCCTTATTGGTAGCCGTAATGCGTGGGGCATTAATACTTAAATGATTATCCGCAATTAGCTTACTTTCCACCACGCCAGCACCTATTGATGCTGACGTGCCTTCTACAGCCACCTCTTTACTAGCTTGAATATTAACTTGGTCAAAGCCCGCCAGACGAACCGTATGCTCACGGCTAGTGAGCGTGCTAGCATTCACATTAAGTTGACCTGCACCTAAAGCAGGTGCAGTGCCATTAGCCAAGATCGGCGTTTCAGAAAATGCAACGTTATCACTATTTGCAATGGTTA
>Ga0255347_1006695_pt1 | contig 12385 bp, 9 predicted proteins | sample wastewater_treat_2_FD_192479 | JGI IMG/M metagenome (GOLD analysis project Ga0255347, IMG submission 192479) | Wastewater microbial communities from Lulu Island WWTP, Vancouver, Canada - plant24 | ecosystem: Engineered > WWTP > Wastewater > Unclassified | place: Canada: Vancouver, British...
CGATACCGTGATCTTTGAGTACACATAGTACATCTCCGAAGGAACTACCTTGCGCATAGTTAAGGTGACCGTCAACGCGGATGTACTTGATAGCTTTATCAATGTATGCATTTGAAACAACAAACATCTCTGCCAGGTCAAGGTCGCCTTTGTACCCCTGACGGAGAGCCTCGGATTCAAAGAATGAGAGTGCAGCAAAACACCAACAGGTGCCGGTACTGGCCTGGTTTTTCACTGAAGTAATAGGAAGCTCCTTAACTGTGGTAAACTGGAAGCCTTCAGACTTCGCTTCATCTTTAAGCTGAGCTGTGGCTGATAAGCAGATAAGTGCTGCTAGTGAGAGAGTTAGGATTCTTTTCATTATAAATTGGATTAAAATTGTTCGTATCCAACAAAAATAATGAAAATGTCTCTTTTATCCAAAATATTTTTGCAGCCATTCACAGCATTTACCTTGACAAAAAGTCAGTCTGAAGCCGATGGCAAACAAATTGAAACACTTTAGTTACAAAACATTTTACAAACGAAAACGGAATAATCAGAATAATTATGGACAAGCAGAATCTCGAAATTTTGAACAGATACGCCATAAACCTCAATGAGAAGGCGAGACAGGGTAAACTTGACCCTGTCATAGGGCGTGACGATGAGGTGCGCAGAGTACTGCAGATCCTCAGTAGAAGAACTAAAAACAATCCTATACTCGTAGGTGAGCCCGGTGTTGGTAAGACAGCTATTTCCGAAGGTATCGCCCAAAGAATTGTAAATGGCGACGTGCCTGAAAACCTTAAGAACAAAGATCTCTACTCGCTTGATATGGGTGCACTGATTGCAGGGGCAAAGTATCAGGGTGAGTTTGAGGAGAGGCTCAAGGGTGTAGTCAAAGCAGTAACCGAAAGTGAAGGGGAGATTATTCTCTTTATTGATGAAATTCACACTCTGGTTGGTGCAGGACGCACTTCCGGAGCTATGGATGCCGCCAATATCCTCAAACCCGCACTTGCCAGAGGCGAACTCAGGGCCATCGGATCCACTACCTTAGACGAGTATCGTAAATACTTTGAACAAGATAAGGCACTGGAACGCAGATTTCAGATGGTTATGGTGGACGAACCTACTCCGGCTGAATCCATCTCCATTCTTCGCGGACTTAAGGAGAGATATGAAAACCATCACAAGGTGCGCATCGAGGATGATGCAATCATTGCGGCGGTAGAACTATCGCGCCGCTACATTACTAACAGGTTTTTGCCCGACAAGGCCATAGACCTGATTGATGAGGCAGCCTCCAAACTTCGCCTTGAGATGAACTCAGTGCCGGAGCCGATTGATGAACTGAATAGAAAGATAATGCAGCTCGAAATTGAGCGAGAAGCGATAAAAAGGGAGGGTGAAAGTCCCAAACTCACTGCCATTCAGGAGGATATTACCCGTCTTTCGGGTGACAGAGATGTTCTGATGAAACAGTGGGAAGGAGAGAAAAAGCTACTTACTGCCATTCAGAGCAACCGTCAGGCAATCGAAGAATACCGCATACAGGCGGATGATGCAGAACGTCGTGGTGACTACGGTAAAGTAGCCGAACTTAGATATGGCAAGATTGCCGAAGCTAAGGCGCAAATTGAAAAGTTGATGGCAGAAAAGGCGAATAATGCAGATCCAATCCTCAATGAGGCGGTGACCAGTGAAAATATTGCCGAAGTAGTAGCCAAGTGGACAGGCATTCCTGTGCAGAAGATGCTTCAGAGTGAAAAGGATAAACTCTTGAATATGGAAGATGTACTCCACCAGCGCGTAATAGGGCAGGACGAAGCCATTGCGGCAGTCTCCAATGCCGTGCGCCGTAGCAGAGCCGGACTGCAGAACGAAAAAAGGCCGATAGGTTCATTCATGTTCCTCGGAAGCACCGGAGTCGGAAAGACGGAATTGGCGAAAGCGCTGGCAGAATATCTATTCGACGATGAGAATATGATTACCAGGATAGATATGAGTGAATACCAGGAGCGTCATACCGTGTCACGTCTGATAGGTGCACCTCCGGGTTATGTGGGATATGAGGAGGGTGGCCAACTGACAGAAGCGGTGCGTCGCAAACCCTACTCTGTTATTTTGCTGGATGAGATAGAGAAAGCTCATCCGGATGTCTTCAACCTGCTGTTGCAGTTGATGGATGACGGTCGTCTTACAGACAACAAAGGCCACACCGTTGATTTCAAAAATACTATTTTGATAATGACTTCAAACATCGATCCTGACTTGGTTAAGGAGACTTTCAGACCGGAATTCATAAACAGGATAGATGAGATTATCGTATTCCACGAGCTTTCACCTCAGCATATTCGCAGCATTGTGAAGTTGCAAGCTGAAAGACTTAGACAACGGCTCGAATCTATGGGTATTAAAATCTCCTTTACTGAGGAGTTTTACGACTATATGAGTGAAAAGGGTTATGATCCGGCATATGGTGCAAGGCCTGTTAAAAGGTTGCTACAGAGGGAGTTGATAGATTATCTGGCAACACTGCTGCTGGACGGAACCCTAAGTAAGGAATCTGAAATCACAGCAACATTTGTTGACGGTAAACTCAAACTTTATTAAAGAAGTGTAGGGAATCTCCCCACTCACCAAATCCGATCTCTGCGTCCCCAAGGTCCAGATCCTCCAGCAGGATGGCCTTGCGGTCGTAGAGATTGTAGTATTTGCGGTAGTCTGAAGGCGTGATGTTAGGCATCACGATATTGGCTCCTGAATGGATGGCCATGATGCGTCCTTTCGGATGAAGAGCTTCAAGAGCTGTTGACGCAGCAATATTTATATCCGGCACTAGAATTCTAAGCAGTGATATCATCTTTAGGGATAATTCCAACCGATCTGCAACGGAAGGGAATGATGCCTCCGGATCAGTAGTGGTCATGACAGTAAGTGGAGTGTCATCATGCGGTACATAGGGTCCCATTCCAATCATAGGGAAGTCCATTTCCCTTAAAAAAAGAAGGTCAGATGCCAGATGTTCGGCATTTTGCCAGGGGAGTCCTATCATTACACCGCTTCCGGCCTGATAGCCGATGGATTTGAGGTCCATAAGAGCTTTGATGCGCCTATCGTAGGTATGGTGTCCATCATTCGGATGGATTTTACGGAAGAGGTCGGGATCCGAAGTCTCTATACGGAGCAGATATCTGTGGGCGCCTGCTTCAAACCACTCCTTATAGACCTCCTCACTCTGTTCGCCAAGGGATAGAGTGATGCCGAGAGCACCATTTCCAATGAATTTTATACGTTCAACTAAGGATGTGATTCTTTCGGTGAATTGTCTTCCCGTGCGCTCGCCACCCTGGATTACTATTGATCCGAATTCGGCCGCATACGCATGTTTGGCACAGGTCATGATTTCTTCATCAGTAAGGGTATATCTTTCGCAGAGGGTGTTGCCTTTGCGGATGCCACAATAGAGGCAGTTTTTACGGCATATATTGGATATTTCTATAAGGCCCCTTAGGTGGACCTTGGGGCCTATAGTCTGTAATTTGAGATCGGCCGCCCTGTTGTATAGGTTGCTGATAATCTCGGGCTCTTTGCTGAGGAGCAGCTCTGTTATTTCCTTACGGCTTAACATTATTTAGATTAATCTTTCTCAATGTCCTCATCCCAACAGCCTTCGTCTTCCATCCAATAAAAATATTCGCACTCTATAAACGACATATCTCCGGAAACTATGTCAGGAACAACGCATTTCTCAAATGAGATATTCTCGCTATCTGAGCATAGGATATCGTTTTCAGATATTAATTTGCAGTTATAGAAACGGAAGTTCTCGCAGTCGAGAATATCTACATTGCTTTCCGTACAGTCACGAATAGTCGAGTTGTTTACCGTGACATTTTTGGTTTCTATTGCTCTGATGCCGGTAGTGCCGCACCCAAAAAGTTCGCAATTGTTAATAGTCACTCTGTTACATTCGAATAATCCCAGTACGCCACCTGTACATTGGCCCTCTTCGGGGTAGTGTCCCAACTCAAGATTTTCAAGGGAGATATCAGTGCAGCCACTAAAAAAGAGAACATCTGCATAGTCGAGTGAAATATATATCTTAGTATATTTCTCCTCATTTGCTCCTCTGATTGTAAGGTTTTTCATATTATAAAAACAGAGTTCATCGTCGTGAGCCAGAATGCCACTATAGTCTTTAGGTATTGTATATCGGTTATTTTCGTCCAGGTATACAATATTCGAATATTTATCTATAAAGTTTGCTTCAACCGCAGCTTCGATGGCCTCTGTCAGCCAAAAAATGCCTTCATTGTTGTTGAGAATAATAATACGGTCATTGCCGAGAGCTTGAATTAATTCTTCGGCATTGTTGACAGTTATCACTTTAATGTCAGTGTCACTACCTGACTTGCAAGATGTCAATATAATCGATATGGCTACAATAAATAAAAGTGATATTTTTTTCATAGTAACTATTTTTTGTTACGACTAATCATTAGGATTTATTCACCGTCTGGATAGACGAATCCCGGCCACTCAAAGAATTCGCAATCTATAAAGGAGATACTCTCATCAAATGTGGCTGGAACTTTGCATTTTTCAAATGAAATATCTTTACTGTCGTAGCAGAAAATATAGTTTTCTGATATAATATCGCAGTTGTAGAAACGGAAGTTTTGGCACTCAGTGATCCAAACATTACAATAAGAACAGTCACGGATAGTCGAATTGGTTACCTTGAAATTTTGGGACACCACAGCTTCGATACCGGTTATGCCACATCCGAAAAGATCGCAATTATTGATGTTGATGCGGTCACAATTGCTGAAACCAAGTACGGCACCCGTACATGACCCCTCTTCAGGGTAGTGCCCTAGTTGAAGATTTTCAAGTGTGATATCGGTGCAGCCCTCGAAAGTGAAAACATCTGCATAGCGAGGCGAAACATATATCTTTGTGTACTCCCCATCATCAGCTCCCCTGATTGTGAGATTTTTGATGTTGAACAAACAGAGTTCATTGCCGTCATATGCTCTATTTGCCATAATATCACTCTTCCCTTCCATTTGGTTCCATCCATCAAGCAACGAGGTTGTTTCAAGTGCATTGTCAATGGCTTCCGTCAGCCAGTAAATCCCTTCCGTATTGTTAAGGATGATAGTGCGGTCATTGCCAAGCGCTTTTATGAGTTCTTCAGCATTGTTGACCGTTATTACTTCAGTTTTGTCGGTTGATCCGCAGGATGCTGCCATAATAGAGATGACAGCAATAAATAAAATTGATAATTTTTTCATAGTATTAATAGGTCATTGGTTTTCAATAACAATTTGTATTAAGGTTGTAGGGCGTGCTCCTGTTCGGCATCGCTCTGCGATATAAGCAGTAGATGGTCACCGGGGAGGATTTCCAGAGTGCCGTTTGGTACCAGATATGCCTCATCACGCTTGATCATTATGACCAGCACTCCCTGTGGAATGTTCATATCCTTGAGTTGGTTACCGCCTGCTAGGTGCTCCTCCGATACTTTGATATCCCATAATTTGGAGTCAATTTCTTCCGGAAGCTCGACTCCGAAAATATTGCCCTCCTTCGGTAGTTCAGTTGCTACGCCTAGCAATTTAGCAACCCAGGTAATAGTTGTACCCTGAATCAACAACGAGAGTATAGTGATAAAAAAGACAATATTGAAGATGACATCAGATCCCTCCACCCCGGCCACTACAGGGTATGTGGCGAAAATGATGGGTACTGCACCTCTGAGTCCTACCCAGGAGGCAAATACCTTTGGTTTGAATGCCGGTGTTTTGAAGGGCAGAAGGGTTACCATGACCATCAAGGGGCGGGCAAAGAAGATCATGAAGAGGCCAATCAAGGTGGCAGGAAGTGCTACTTTAATCAAATTGTGAGGCTCCACCAGCAATCCCAGGGTGAGGAATACCACAGCTTGACAGAGCCAGGTGATACCATCCATAAACCTCATGCACTCCCTTTTCCTCACAAATGGAGCATTACCCATTATAATGCCGGCCATATAGACCGCGAGATAGCCGTTGCCTTTTACCAACTCAGTAATGGAGAAGGTAAAGAATACTATACTGAGCATTATGACAGGATAGAGGGCCACATTGTTGAGCTTGATCCTATTTATAACCCAGATTGCGCCTTTACCTATGAGTACTCCCATAAGCAAACCTAAAACAAACTGCAATATGAAGTTGAGCACTATGTTCCATGTGCTTAATTCGCCAAACTTGCAGTACTGTATAAGTGCTACCGTAAGCATATAAGCCATAGGGTCATTGCTTCCGCTTTCAAACTCGAGTAAAGGCTTTAAGTTGTGTTTAAGCCCTACTTTCTGGGTTCTCAGGAGATTGAACACAGAGGCAGAGTCTGTAGAGGACATGGTGGAGGCAAGCAACAGACAGAGAGCTAACGATCCGGTGAAGGAGAATGCACCATTGCGGGTAAGCAGCCAGATGAATACCCCTGTAATCAATGCCATCAACATTACTCCGATTGTAGAAAGCGTAATACCTTGCCACATAACAGGCTTTATCTCTGTAAATTGTGTATCCAGACCACCGGAAAAGAGAATTACGCTTAACGCGAACATTCCTATGAACTGAGCATTTTTGACATTGGAAAAATGTATGCCGATACCGTCACTGCCGAAAACCATTCCCAAAATAAGAAAGAGCAAAAGCATTGGAATTCCTATCCTGGCGCTGACACGGCTGCTGATAAAAATGCTTACAAACAGAATAATGGATCCGATGAGCAGAATATTTTCTGAGGTAAATACCATAATAGTTGCGTTTGGCTGTTTAGTTCGCAAAAATACTCATTTTATTATTAAATTTGTAATCAAAACAAAAAAAGAGAACAAATGAGTATTCGTACAATAGTTATTTTTGGAAGGAGGAATACGGGCAAAAGTTCGCTTATAAACTCTCTTACAGGTCAGCAAACAGCCATTGTTTCCGATATTCCCGGTACAACCACCGACCCTGTACGCAAAAGGGTGGAACTCCCCGGTATTGGCATTTCCAATATCATTGACACGGCGGGACTTGACGACACAGGAGCCCTTGGAGAAAGGAGAGTGGCAAAGAGTCTCGAAGCAATGGATATGGCCGACTTGGCGTTAATACTCTTTACAAACAACTCTTTCACCTCTCTTGAGCGTGAGCTGGCAGAGACTCTGAAGGAATTGGAAATACCCTTCATTCTGGTGTACAACAAAAGCGATATTTCACCGTTGGATCCCGAGCTTTTGGTGGATCTTTCGGCTGAGTATGGTTATGTGGTGGAGTACTCCTGCTTGCAGAGTGATCCGGAAGTTGCAGAGGAGTATCGTTCGGAACTTGTCGCGGAGATAGAACAGGTACTTGCAACTCTGGATGACGTAGAGAGTCCTATGCTTGAGGGCCTGGTATCAGAGTCGGACAATATACTGCTAGTCTGTCCCATAGATGCAGGAGCACCCCACGGTCGACTGATTCTTCCTCAGGTAACAGCCATAAGGGAGGTGCTCGATGCTGGTGCCGTTGCAACCGTACTCCAGCCGCCTGCTCTTGAAAAGCATCTGGCCATCGGCTTGTTGCCGGATTTGGTGGTAACCGATAGTCAGTTTTTTGCTCAGGTAGCTGCCATTGTTCCGCAGAAGGTACCATTGACCTCTTTCAGTGTGTTGCTCTCCCGCAGCAAAGGCCCCTTTCAAGCACTTTTGGATGGTGTTCAGGTACTTGGAGATCTTAAGGACGGCGATAGGATACTTATGTTGGAGTCCTGTACCCACCACGCTTCCTGTGATGATATCGGAAGAGTGAAGATTCCCGCTTTAATTCGAAAGGTGAGCGGAAAGACGGTTAATTTCGATTTTATTTCAGGACTGGATCCCATCCCAACGGGAGAGGGGAGGAAGTACCGTTTGGCTATTCAGTGCGGGGGCTGCATGGTCACCACAACTCAACTGCGCCGCCGTCTGGCCAGAGTGATGCGAGATGGGATTCCGGTAACAAATTACGGTATGACGATTGCCTACCTAAATGGAATACTTGACAGAGCGGTGGCACCGCTGCTTTAAGTGGTGCGAGATACGTGTTGCGTGTTGCGCGGTACGGGGTGAGTGTGTAGTGTGTAGTACTGCGAAAAAACTGTCCGATCTATCGTAGTCTCCATTTTATGAAATGCCTTTTCGCACTGACGAAATATAATAACACTCCCAGAGCGTTGACCACGCTCATCACTACAAATGCAGATTGGTATCCGAAATGTTCGGCAACTATCCCTCCTATAAGTATCCCTATTCCAATACCGAGGTCCCAGGAGACATAAAGTGTAGAGTTGGCGGTGCCTCTACGGTCATTGGTGGTAAGATTGAGAAACATGGTCTGGAATGCCGGAAACATTCTTCCGTTACCCAGGCCTATTATCAGCGCCGCCCCGTAGTAACTCCATTCCTTATGTACGAGAGTGAATAGCAGATATCCGGTGAGTGAAATCAGAACTCCAGTAGAGGCGTTTTGCATTATTTTTCCATCTCTTAGAGCTCGTCCGCCGGCAATTCGTGAAATTATGAGTCCTAATGAAAGCAGCATAAAAAAGAGTCCTGTACCACTTGTAATTCCGAGTTCCTCTTTGCCATAAATAGCAATATATGTAGAGAGCACACCGTATGCAAAGCTGTAACAGGCCATACAGATGCCTAATTTCCATCCTTTGATGAGTAAAAAGCGGTCAAGTGAAATAGGTGGCCTTACTATTTTCTCGCGTTCCCTGAGACGTACCGACATGGTACAGAGCAGCGCGAGCGCCGAGATCCCGATTGCACAGGCAAAGAGTGTATTATAGTTATGCGTTGCTCCGTAAATAAGCACAGCTACCGTGGGGCTTATGGCACTGGCCAGATTGTTGCTCAGACCATAGTATCCAATCCCTTCGGCTCTTCTGGAGGAGGGTAACACATCTATGGCTACGGTACTATTGGATACGGTAGCAGCACCAAATGGAGCTCCATGGAGGGTTCTCACTATTGTAAAGAGTAGTAGAGAGCCACTGAGTGGATATCCGATAAATATGACGAAAACCAGAGCGAAGCAGATTACCAGCACCATTTTCCTGGGAAAACTATCTACGATGTAACCGCTAAACGGTCTTATGAGCAGAGCGGTGATCGTGTATCCCGATAGCACCAAGCCTATCATCTGTTTGTCGGCTTCAAATGTGTCGCTTAGATAAATAGGAAAGAGTGGGGTAAGCAACATAAAAGAGAAATAGAGCAGGAAATTCGCACTCCAAACTTTAATATAATTGCTGTTCCAAAGTCTCTCTTTCATTACTACTAATCACTAAAAAAGCGACCAAAGGTAAGCATATTTATTAAGCTAAACCAACGGCAGCGCTTCTGCGCTGCTTTGGTTCCCTAAGGGAACCATTAAAAGGAGGGATAGAATGTTTAGTTCAGAGTGTGTAGTGTCTAGTTACTTAAACTATCTACTATAAAACTTACTTATAACTCTTGACTCCGAACTAAAAACTAGAGAAGCGACCCTAGGGTCGCTTCTCTTAGTGATCCGGGCGGGATTCGAACCCACGACCCACAGCTTAGAAGGCTGTTGCTCTATCCAGCTGAGCTACCGGACCGATTCTTTTCTCACTGGAGGGTGCAAATGTATGTTTTTTTTTTTGAGTAACAAAGAAAAGTGACGATTTGCCCCATATGTGTGCATTATCAGCCTATGATTCGGAAAAGTCCTTCAGCAGCTGAAATTAGTCCCAGGAGAGCTATTAATGTACCCGATATACGGTTAATCCATAATAATTGCCGGAGTCGGAACCTTCGTCGAAAAATATTGATGCTGGTACTTAGAGTAAACCACCATAAGGCTGTTCCCAGAAAAACACCTGCAAGTATCACAACCACACTGTACCTGGTATAATGTCCACCGATATCAATACCCACCAAGGCGAAAAAACCTAGCAGCAGCACGAGTGCCCCAGGATTTGAAATGGTTACCACAAATCCTTGAAGGACCTCTTGAGCATGCTTTGAGCCATTGCTCTTCTTGGGTTGTCTTAGTTGCTTAACGGGGTTGCTCACAGCAATGCTCAAACCTATGAAGAAAATGACTACTCCACCCAGGAACATTACCCATTGGCGATTTTGATCAATAAAATTATTGATGAAAGAGAGTGAGAAGAGAGCAATGGTAGCATAAAACACATCAGCAAGCGAAGAGCCTAGTCCGATAGAGAATCCGGAGTTGCGTCCCTTACTGATGGTTTTCTGGATGCACATGATACCTAGAGGACCCAGAGGAATTGAAGCTCCGAGTCCCACTATGATTGCTTTGATGAAGTTCTCTAACATCATTTTATTTTTGCAATCGCAAATATAATCAACTTGCTCTATTTGTTCAAAAAAACTATCTTTGCACTCATGAAAGCGGAAAAGAAATCAGGGCTAAAATTGTTATTTCTCGCACTCCTTTTTGGGGGGTTGATGTCAGTGCCATATCTTGTGCCACATTGTGGTCCTGTGGCGCTGGTAGCTTTCATTCCACTCCTGTACATGGATAAAATTGCCTCGGATGAGGGAATACGTCGTTTCTGGTGGTATCACTATCTGGCATTTTTGCTTTTCAATATATTTTCAACTTTCTGGATTTGGTTTGTTTCCGAAGTGGGATCTATCGTTGCAATTGCGCTTAATGCGCTCCAGATGTCCATAGTATTTGCTCTTTACCGATGGAGTCGCAAGGTGTTCAATTATCGATGGCTCTCCTACCTCTTTCTGATTGTGGCTTGGATTGCATGGGAGCATGTATATTTTGAGATTGAGTTATCCTGGCCCTGGCTGGTGCTGGGCAACTCTTTTGCCACTTCTCCCTCTTTGGTGCAGTGGTATGAGATCACCGGTTCCCTAGGTGGTTCATTGTGGATCCTTCTAACAAATATTCTCATATTTTCTCTTTTGACCTCCCGTGGGGAAGTTCATGTGAAGAGGCTTACAATTGCTACCTCTGTACTTATAGTACTCCCGATAGCCACATCCCTTGTGAGGTATTATACCATTGATTGTGAAAGCGGAGGGGAAGAGATAGAGGTAGTGGTGGTGCAGCCTAATATTGACCCTTTTAAAAAGTATGGAATACTCCCTCAGGAAAAGATGGACGATGCTATGCTCTCGCTCGTTCGCCAGGTTATAACCCCACAGACCAGATATATTGTCACTCCCGAGACCTTTACGTTCGATATGGATCTAGATCGTCCGACAGCCCACCATTCCTTTGTAAAGTATCTTTCATTCATGGAAGAGTATCCAAATACCAACCTGTTGGTGGGTATATTTTCACACCGCCTTTATACTACGATCTCTCGTCCGTCTCATAGCGCTCGTAGGAGCGGTAGCATATGGTATGATGTTTACAACTCCGCCGTCCTTATGGATGCCGGTAATGTCTATTCCTATTATCACAAGTCAAAACTTGTACCCGGTGTTGAAATTATCCCTTACGAACGTTATTTGCCCTTTCTCAGCAAGTTGGTTTCCAAGTTCGGTGGCTCTAGCGGCAGCTATGGCACACAAGATGAGATGGATGCTCTAGAGGGAAATGATGGTAACAAGGTAGGTCCTATGATATGCTATGAATCTGTATATGGTAATTTTTCCCGCATAGCTGCGGTAAAAGGTGCCACTTTTATGGCAGTGATGACCAATGACGGCTGGTGGGGGGACACCCCCGGCTATCGGCAGCACTTCAGATATGCCGGGTTGAGGGCTATTGAGATGCGCCGTGACGTGGTACACGCTGCAAATACCGGTATATCAGGTATTATCAATCGCAGGGGAGATGTAATTATCCGCACCGGATGGTGGGAAGAAACTTCTTTCAGAGGAAATATAAATACAAACGACAACCTGACACCATTCTCCCGCTATGGGGATTTGATTGGTCTGGTTGCCGCATATTGTTTCTTGCCTTTTACGGCAGGAGTCATTATAGTTCAGATTTGCCGCCGTCGCAAATCAAAGCAGTAAAGCCATCTTTGAAGCCAGTTTTGCCGCCTCTTCGGCAGCACGTTCAGCAAAATCTTCTCCTTCGGATGCATAAATGATGTTTCGTGAGGAGTTGATCAGCAATCCGCAATGATCATTGAGACCATAACGGGCAACCTCTTCCACACTGCCTCCCTGTGCACCCACTCCCGGCACAAGCAAGAAATGATCGGGGCAAATAGCCCGAATCTCGATGAGTTTTTCGGGGCGGGTGGCACCTACCACAAACATGGTGTTTTCCTTAGAGCCCCAACCGGAGGCAGTACGGAGCACCTTTTCAAATAATTGTTCGGGTTGCTTTCCGGCTAGGGCGACTGTCTCGAAATCTTCTGC
>Ga0255347_1006698_pt1 | contig 12377 bp, 10 predicted proteins | sample wastewater_treat_2_FD_192479 | JGI IMG/M metagenome (GOLD analysis project Ga0255347, IMG submission 192479) | Wastewater microbial communities from Lulu Island WWTP, Vancouver, Canada - plant24 | ecosystem: Engineered > WWTP > Wastewater > Unclassified | place: Canada: Vancouver, British...
TTTCTGGCGTGCCGTCACACCGCCCCGGGTGAGTTAATCAACGTCTTCCCGCGCTTTAAAACCTTCTGCACGGTGCCGGTGCTGATGCGAAGTTCATCAGCAATCGCGCGGATGCTCTTGCCTTCGTTCTTCATCGACAGAATCAGCGCGCCCTTGCGGCGCTGCGTCGGAGCGAATCCCTTTTGGCGGCCGAACGTCACGCCGCGCGCTTTGGCTGCAGCCATGCCCGAACGCACGCGCTCTCGGAGTAGATCCCGCTCGAATTCGGCCAACGCACTCATGAGCTGCGCAAAGAGTTTTCCCTGCGCGGTCGATAGATCGAACTGAAGACCATTCAACGCAATGAGGCTTACGCCCCATGCTTGTAGGTCGTGCAACGTGTCGACCAGATCCTGCGTGCTCCGCCCCCAGCGCGTGAGCTCGCTCACGAGAATCACGTCGATTTTTCGTTGTCGGGCTAGGTCTAGGACCTTCGCACGTTCGACGCGATCCTTCGCGGAGGTCTTAGCGCCGGAGACGACTTCGGTGAACGTGCCCACGACTTCGTGTTTCGCACGATCGGCGAACTGCAGCAGCTCGACCACCTGGCGGTCTGTGCCCTGGTTGACGGTGCTGACGCGACAGTAGATGGCGGCGCGCAGACGCAGTGGGTGTCGTTCGTCAACGTGATTCATCAGGCGAAATCCTTAGCGGTGCCTAGCAAATCTTCACTGAGGTGAATAGCGGTTTGGCGGCTCGCTTCGCAAAATCCCAATTGATCGAAAGTGACACGCGTCATCTAACCACCGCACGCGGTGCCCACCATGATCTCGTCTGTCGCTCGATGTCGGCAAATTTTGAACCCGCTAATTTCATAAGCAGCATCTCCGTAAAGCCCAACCATCTTCTGAAAGAAAGCACATGAAAAAACCTCGCCCCAAATTCACGACAGCACACATCATTGCGATCACGCCCGTTGCGGTGGCCGTGGTGCAACTGATCACCGAAATCGTGAAGCGGTAGCTTCAGTGACCGCATGCCACCACGAAGTCGCGACAGAACAACGCGCGCAGTGTGTCACTTAAACCCTCTGCGCGAATCGCGCTGGAAGGCGCATGGTGCCGAGGGTCATGACCGTAGCACTATAACTATAGTATTTGTAATACAAACACGGAACCGTGTTTTCTAAAACGAGTCTATAGAGCAATTCACATATTGCGTTTGTTGCGATTATTGCGAATAATGCAACCTTACGGAGGGCTCTATGAACACTGACCTACTGGACACCGTCCTTTCCACCGAAGAGGCCGAATTGGCCAAGATCGCACAGCGGTGCATCATGGCATCGCTCGATCACTCGCGCGCGCAGCGTATCGTGCTCATCGATGATGCGTCGGACACGGGCACGCCGCCGACACTTGAATTGCCACCCAAGGTACTTCGCTTCTTTGCCGAAATGCTGGGAGCGATGGCCGAGCAAAGAGTCATCACCTTAGTCCCGCAGAAACATGAGCTGACGACGCAAGAAGCGGCTGCGTTCTTGAATGTGTCACGCCCGTTTGTGATCAAAGAGATCGAGAGCGGCAAGATTGCCCACCGCAAAGTTGGGCGACACCGGCGTGTCGCCTTCGTGGATCTCGTGAAGTACCAACAAGACTCACGAGCGGCGAGCGAACAAGCACTGCAAGATTTAGCCGACCAGGCGCAACAACTGGGGTTTGGCTACTAGCGGCCGTCAATCAGCATCCCAAGGTAACGCGCTCCAAAAATCGCCAACCACTGCAAACACGTCCGCAAAATCAGGCAATACATCCACCTGTTCCCGGAGACCATCAAAACTTCTCTCTGCACGCTGAATCAGCTCTGGACGCGCTAGCGATTCCTGCGTTACCTCAATGCCTCGTGACGCCGCCTTGCTTCGAATCACACCGAGCAACCGAATGCGCTCCGCGTCCGAAAAGACTCGATCCTTCAAGACCCACCACAGGTCATAAAGGTCTCTCCCGCGCTCTCGATCTCGTTCCTCCTGTTGCAAGTAGGCGCGCAACTTTTCTGCAATGAGCGTGAACTCACCGTAAGCCTCCACCTGCAGCGACTCGTCGCCAATACACTCGATGTCGTGAATCTCTTCATTGAACGAATAGTCAAGCGAAAGCGTGCTCGGGCTTTGCCCTTTGTTTAGACGCTCCAGGCCTCGCGAATTTCCTGATGGCGCGTATCCAATCTTTAACCGCAGCGTCTGAAAATTGCCAACCACACGCGGCTCGATCTTAACGCTCTGAACGCGTAGCTGAAGCTGATAGGGTAAGGTCGCAGCTGCGCCTGCTAATGCTCGATCCAGATCCGCGATAAACGCGTCCTGCCTCGGCGCGAAGTCGGCGTATCTCTCCCTAGTTGAAAAATCGACATCCCTCGTCATCCGCCCTGTCTGATAACGGATAGCCAACAACACGCCGCCCTTCATCACCATCTCCGGCAGTACAGACGCACGCTGCGCGATGGCCAGCAACAAGCAATGCGTCGCCTGCCGGAACAAACGCTGTTGGGCATCCGGTGCCGCCGAGACCCACGCCGCAATAACGTTCACGTTGGAAGTCCCGGCAAGTTAATGGAGAGACTCCACCGCTTCGAAAACTCCGGCGCGTACGGTGCCGATGGATCCAAAACTCTGGAGCCCCCACGCGACACGAAGACCGTCCAACTATCGATACGTGGATCGGTAATCCGCGCGATTGACTCCAAAAAATAGCCGGCTCGAACCTTGTCGATCGGTCCGCCAAAGCGATCTACTTCTGCAATGATCAGATCCGCATAGCGAGCCCCTGCCGTTTCAAAGCTTGTCGCGATGTGTGCCATGCCCCCACACAAGTCGGGTTGGCGCAACATCTCAAGGAATACACGACCAATGCTGGATACCCTGAGACGGCCATCCCTCATCAACACGTACGATGGGCTAAGCGCGGATTGATAGTATGAAACTGACGCGGCCTTACGTGTCGGCTTCAATCGAAATCGTTGTAGCGCTGGGAGACTGCCGGCGTCGTAACGGCTACAGAATTCACCCAAGTCTCGCGTCATACGTCGCGCGACAAAATCCGCCCAACCTTCTTTGCTTGGCGTAGTGAGCACAGTAATATTCGGAAATCGGTCCGTCAGCCCGTGATAGACCATAGCTGAGTAATGGGAGGCGTAGCACGCTGGATCAAGCGCGCACGCCAACTCCGCCGTGTCCTCAGGCGAGTGAGCTACGACCAGTGAATAAGCTCGATTACCTCGATCATCGATCTTAAGCACGCCACTTCGGATTAGAAGCGTTCGCACTCGGTTGACATCAACCGAATCAGGAAAATCTTTCTGCAGGTAGATGCGCGTGTCGCGGTACGCGTGATTGCGATAGATGGGCACCATCGCGACCGCCAACTCATACTGAGTTACTGCACACCGCGGATGCTCCTCGGCCAACCAACGCGACACAACTTGTGTAATTGAGCTCAAAGAGTATGTTGCACCAGTAAAATAACGTCCTAAGGACGTTATTTTACTGGTGCATCAATACTTTTGCAAATTCAACCTGCGTCCCTGTCTTTCAGAAGGTCGCCAACGCGACAAACCACAGCAGCGGCATTGCCAAGCGTAGCGCGCATAAAGCGAGCAAACCCCACAATGCAATTCGCTGTTCGCGCGCTCGCTTCAAACGCTTACTCGTCGCGAGCGCAATCACCACGTCCCAAAAATTCGTCTTCCTACTCATAGCGCCCTGATCCGTCGCGTTGTCGATGGCGTAACTTTTTCAGAAGCACCGCGCGATGTCTCAGTGAAGCGCTTCACTAAATTCACCCGGCTGCAAACCCGTCAGTCACCCGGTGATCGTAGGAGACTTTTTTCATCAAAATGGGCCTAATCCTTGGCACAGACCGATGATTAGCAGCCACCTAGTTCACGATGGCGGCAGCCCTCCCACGCCGCAAGGGCTTGACCCCTAGACGCGCCGGTCGGCGGCGCGGCGACTCACGCACGCCCGACCATGCGGCTGAACCGCCAGGGTTCGTGTGCGCCGGCTTCAGGTTCAGCAGGGGGTCGTCTCAGAAAACGGAAAAAATCGTACGCTAAGCCGGTTGCAGTGGTCGTAGCGGCCTGAACTTGCCTGCACCGATCTTGGCGCTACTGCGCCAGAGGTAATCGCCGGTCAGGTTGATGTGCTCCCAGCCGAGCGGCGACAGATACTGCAACAGGCCGTCATCAACGACATGGCCATTGCCACGCAACCCGTGTGTCGCTCGCTCCAAGTAAACCGTATTCCACAGCACGATGGCCGCCGTCACCAGGTTGAGACCGCTGGCCCGGTAACGCTGCTGCTCAAAACTGCGGTCACGGATTTCGCCCAGGCGGTTGAAAAACACGGCGCGGGCCAGCGCGTTGCGGGCCTCGCCCTTATTGAGTCCGGCATGCACGCGGCGGCGCAGCTCAACGCTTTGCAGCCAGTCCAAAATGAACAGTGTGCGCTCGATGCGGCCCAACTCGCGCAGGGCGACGGCCAAACCGTTCTGGCGTGGGTAGCTGCCGAGCTTTCGGAGCATCAGCGATGCCGTCACCGTGCCTTGCTTGATCGAGGTGGCCAGTCGCAGGATTTCATCCCAATGGGCGCGAACGTGCTTGATGTTGAGCGTGCCGCCGATCATCGGTTTCAGCGCCTCGTAGGCGGCATCGCCCTTCGGGATGTAAAGCTTGGTGTCGCCCAGGTCGCGGATGCGCGGCGCGAAGCGGAAGCCCAGCAGGTGCATCAGAGCGAAGACGTGATCGGTGAAACCTGCCGTATCGGTGTAGTGCTCCTCAATGCGTAGGTCGGATTCGTGGTACAGCAAGCCGTCGAGCACGTAGGTCGAGTCGCGCACGCCGACGTTCACGACCTTGGTGTGGAACGGCGCGTATTGGTCGGAGATGTGGGTGTAGAACGTCCTTCCTGGGCTGCTGCCGTATTTCGGATTGATGTGGCCCGTGCTCTCGGCTTTGCTACCGGTGCGGAAGTTCTGACCATCCGACGATGACGTGGTGCCATCGCCCCAGTGTCCGGCGAACGGGTGGCGGAACTGGGCGTTGACCAACTCGGCCAGCGCCGTCGAGTAGGTTTCGTCGCGGATATGCCAGGCTTGCAGCCAGGCGAGCTTGGCGTAGGTCGTGCCGGGGCACGACTCCGCCATCTTGGTCAGGCCGAGGTTGATCGCGTCGGCCAAAATGGTTGTCAACAGCAGATTCTTGTCCTTGGCCAAGTCGCCTGATTTCAGGTGTGTGAAGTGCTGGGTGAAGCCTGTCCACTCATCGACTTCAAGCAGCAATTCGGTGATTTTGACGTGCGGCAGGATCATCGCTGTCCGGTCGATCAGAGCCTGCGCGGTGTCGGGCACGGCCGCATCGAGCGGCGTGATCTTCAGGCCCGACTCGGTGATGATGGCGTCGGGGAGCTCATTGGCAAGCGCCATGCGGTTGACGGTAGCAAGTTGCATTTCCAGCTGCGTCAGTCGCTCATGCAGGTACTGGTCGCAGTCTGTGGCCACGGCCAGCGGCAATTCGCTGGCCTGCTTGAGGCTGGCGAACTTTGCGGGCAGCACCAGGTAGTCTTCGAAGTCCTTGAACTGGCGGGAGCCCTGCACCCACACGTCGCCGGAACGCAGCGCGTTCTTGAGTTCGGAGAGCCCGCACAGCTCGTAGTAACGCCGGTCGATGCCGGCGTCGGTCATTACCAGCTTCTGCCAGCGCGGCTTGATGAAGTCGGTCGGCGCGTTGGCGGGCACCTTGCGGGCGTTGTCGGCGTTCATCCCGCGCAGTACCTCAATGGCGTCCAGTACATCCTTGGTGGCGGGCGCGGCTCTCAGCTTGAGCACAGCGAGGAATTCCGGCGCGTAGCGCCGTAGCGTGGCATAGCTCTCGCCGATGCGGTGCAGGAAATCGAAGTCCTCGGGCTGCGCGAGCTTCTGCGCCTCGGTGACGCTCTCGGCGAAGGCATCCCAGGACATGACGGCCTCGATGGCGGCGAACGGATCGCGGCCCGCTTGCTTGGCCTCGATCAGCGCCTGGCCGATACGGCCGAACAGCCGCACCTTGGCGTTGATAGCCTTGCCGGATGCCTGGAACTGCTGTTGATGCTTGTTCTTGGCGGCGTTCAACAGTTTACCCAGGATACGATCATGCAGGTCGACTATTTCATCGGTGACGGTGGCTATAGCCTCGATGGCAAGCGCGACCAGGGTGGCGTAACGCCGCTGAGCCTCGAACTTGGCCAGGTCGGCGGGTGTCATCTGACTACCTTCGCGGGCGATCTTGAGCAGCCGGTTCTGGTGCACCGTGCGCTCGATACCAGAAGGCAGGTCAAGTGCCTGCCATGCCTTGAGGCGTTCGATGTGTTCGAGCATGTGCCGCGAATTTGGCTTGACGGGTGACTGGCGCAGCCAGGCCAGCCAGGTCGTCTTGCCGTTGTCTCGGCGCTTGAGCAGATCGTCAAGGCGGCGGCGATGTGCATCCGACAGTGGTTCGGCCAAGGCATCGTAGATGCGCCGGTTGGCGCGGGTGATTGCTTCGGCGCAGACGCGCTCGACAACATCCAGCGTCGGCAAGATGATGTGTCGGTGCCGCAGCGATTCGAGGACGCTGCTGGCCAACACAATCCCCTTGTCGGTCTGCAAGGCCAGCTCGGTGGTGGCATGGACGGCCTGCCGGAAGTGGGCTAGGCCGAACGGCTCCATGCCCAGATACGCCCGCAGTTCGAGCAGGTGTTCGCGCCGGGTTTCCTCCCGCTCGGCATACTGCGGCCAACATGCCGGGTCGAGCCGTAGTTGCCGTCCAATCCATTGCAGCAAGGGCATCGGCACCGCAGCGTCGGGCAACAGGCCTTGACCGGGAAAGCGCAGTAAGCACAATTGCACCGCGACACCCAGGCGGTTGGCTTCGCCGCGCCGCTGTCGGATCAGTGAAAGGTCGGGTTCGCTGAACGTGTAGTGGCGGATGAGTTCGTCTTGGGTATCTGGCAACGCCAACAGGCTATCGCGCTCGGCAGCGGACAGGATGGAACGACGCGGCATATCTCTATTGAACCAATCTCAAGTATTGATACAGGGTCTCCCGGCTCACACCAAACTCACGAGCCAGCTTCGAATTTTGTTCGCCGGCGGCGGCGCGCTGTTGTAGATCGGCTACCCGTTGTCCGGTTCCCCAGGACCCCTCCCATTTCGGTTTACTCTGAGATTTCTAAGATGTTTTAGTGAAACCCTGCACGCTCGTTTTCCTGATTGCCATCAGTCCGCCCATGGCAAATTCGTGCAGGTGTTCGACGATTGCTTCAGTAGGCTGTTGTGCCAATTCTTGAAACGGCCCGAGTTTGCCTCGTCTTCCGATCAGCAGGAACAGGCAAGGGGCCATGACGCTGACCAGGCAGCGGGTGAGCGCGGGATCATCGGCCGGAATGGCGGTGATTTCCGAAAGAATCTGTTTCAACAGCGACGCTTTGGGGAGTATCTCGTGCGCGAAGAGTGCTTCAAGATGCGAGGACGGGGCGAGGAATTCAGACGCCAGCATCGCCAAGTGCCATCCGGGTGCTTCCCCCATTGCCGTGCCGACCAAATGCTGGATTAGCGCAAGCAGTTTCTTCTCGGCCGGTAAAGGGCTATCCACCAGTGAGCGAAGATTGGCCACGTCCATGACACGCCGGTGTGCCTCGATGAGCGCGGCTTGATACAGGCCGTTGCGGCTGCCGAAATGGTAGTTGATCGACGCAAGATCAACCTCGGCCTGTGCGGCAATGGCCTTGCTGGGGGTGGCGGCAAATCCGTGTGCGGCAAATAACTGTCCGGCCGTTTCCAGTATCCGTGTCCGTGTCAGCTCGCCGTCGGCCCGGGTTCCTCGATTCCTGCTCATTTGGTGCTTCCTGTGGTTAGTGCAAGCTAGATTCTAGCTAAAATTTAATTTTAAATTAGTTTTAGTTTCAAGTATTATTTAAATTCAGAACTTCGACTTCCTGTGGAACAGATCATGAAAAAGCAGCCCATTGCCCTCGCCGTTATCGCTATCGCGTTCGTTGCCACAGGCATCTGGTGGTTCATGGGGCAGCGTAGCCACGTTCAGGCCCTGACCCTGTATGGCAACGTGGACATCCGGCAGATATCGCTGGCGTTTGAAGGAAGCGGCCGCGTGACCGAATTGCGGGTTAACGAAGGCGATCACGTGAAAGCCGGCGATCTCCTCGGCGTGCTGGATACCCGCACGCTCGCGTTGCAGGCGGATCAGGCGCAGGCGCAAGTCGCCGTACAGCAACAAACCCTGGCTCGGCTGCGCAATGGCTCGCGTCCCCAGGAAATCTCGCAGGCGCGCAGCCGCATGGTGTCGGCCGAAGCGGACGCCTTGCGTGCGGAACAGGATCTGGCGCGCCTGCAAGGCATCGAGCAAAGCACCCAAGGCCGTGGTGTTAGCGCGCAGGATCTGGATCGGGCCAGCAGCACACTACAGATCGCCCGCGCCAAGGTGACCGAGCAACGCGATGCTTTGCGACTGGCCGAGCTGGGGCCACGTGTGGAGGAGGTGGCGGCGGCCGAAGCGCAACTCAAAGCGGCACAAGCCCAGCTGGCCTTGCTGCAACACCAGATCGCGCAAGGAGCGTTGAAGGCGCCTGCCGATGCGATTGTGCGTTCGCGTCTTCTAGAACCCGGCGATATGGCCACGCCGCAGCGCCCGGTATTCGCACTGGCGCTGACCCAGCCCAAGTGGGTGCGCATTTATGTGAGCGAACCCGATCTAGGCAAGATTCAACCGGGTATGGCGGCAAAGGTGAGCACTGACAGCCAGCCTGAGCAGACCATTGCCGGTAAGGTGGGCTATATCGCGTCGGTAGCGGAATTCACGCCGAAGTCCGTGCAGACCACCGAACTGCGTACCAGCCTGGTTTACGAGGTCCGGGTGCTCGTTGATGACCCGGACGATCGGCTGCGTCTCGGGCAACCAGCGACCGTGGCGCTGGGCAAGGATGCGGCAAAATGAATGGGGTTGACGCCACCGCCAGCGTCACTGTTGTCGCCGAGGGCGTGCGCAAAACCTTCGCTGCGCCCGGCGGCGGTGTCCTGCATGCGGTTAACGAGATTTCGCTCAGCGCACGTACTGGCGAGCTGACCGCGCTGGTCGGTCCCGACGGCGCCGGCAAGACCACGCTCCTGCGCATGATGGCCGGCCTGTTGAAGCCGGATGCCGGGCATTTGCAAGTGCTTGGCGTAGACGTGGCGAAAGATCCGCAGGCGGTGCAGGATCGCATCAGCTACATGCCGCAGCGCTTCGGACTGTACGAGGATCTTAGCGTACAGGAAAACCTCGATCTGTACGCCGACTTGCACGGCGTGCCGCGCACGCTGCGCCGGGAACGTTTTGCGCGCATGCTGGAAATGACTGACCTGGCGCGCTTCGCCGAGCGCCCGGCCGGCAAGCTCTCGGGCGGCATGAAGCAGAAACTGGGGCTGGCCTGCACGCTGGTCCGCTCGCCGGATCTGCTGCTGCTCGACGAACCCAGTGTCGGCGTCGATCCGTTATCACGGCGGGAACTCTGGAAAATCGTGCAACAACTGGTCGATGACGAAAAACTGAGCGTCATCGTCAGCACGGCTTACATGGATGAAGCCGAGCGTTGCGCGCAGATTTTCGTGTTGCACGAAGGCAGGTTGCTGGCCGCCGGGCAACCCGCAGCGCTTAGTGCGCAGGCGCGCGGACTGACTTTTGCCGCGACCCCGCCCATGGGCATGCCGGCCCGCGAACTGCAGGCCCGGCTGATCGATGCCGACGCGCTGATCGTCGATGCCGTGCCGCGTGGTGGTCGGGTCAGCTTTGTTTGCCAGCCTCAAACCGGCGCTGCGGCGCTCGGTGAACTGCTGGGCGAGATTGGCCAGCAACCGCGCCGCGAAGCGCTGGAAGACGCCTTCATGATGATGCTTCGCCAGCAAAAGGAAACCAACGAGTGGCGCCCGTCGGCCGAAGCGTCGAAACCCGCGCCGACCATTAGCGCAAGCGGACAGCCGCCCGAATCGGTAATCGTCGTGCGCGATCTGGTGCGCAAGTTTGGTGATTTCACGGCAGTGGCCAGCACGTCGTTTGACGTTGGTCGTGGTGAAATCTTTGGTCTGCTCGGGCCTAACGGCGCGGGCAAGACCACCACCTTTCGCATGCTCTGTGGCCTGCTGCCATCAACCAGCGGGCATCTCGAAGTCGCCGGTGTCAATCTGCGCACGGCTCGCGCCGAGGCCCGGCGCCGCATCGGTTACGTGTCACAGAAATTCGCGCTCTACGGTAACCTGACCGTACGCGAGAACCTCGAATTCTTCGGCGGCGCCTACCGGCTGCGTGGAAACGCCTTACGGCAGCGGGTCGATGCGGTCGTCGAGCAGTTCGGCCTGGAACCGTCCGCCTTGAGCGGTCTGCTGCCCGGCGGTTACAAACAGCGCCTGGCGATGGCCGCCGGGTTGATTCACGAGCCGGAAATCCTGTTTCTCGACGAGCCTACCAGCGGCATCGACCCGCTGGCCCGTCGCGCTTTCTGGCGCACCATCACCGGTCTGGCGCAGGGGGGCGTCACCATCGTCGTCACGACCCATTTCATGGAAGAGGCCGAATACTGCGATCGCATCGCCATCCAGGATGCCGGCCGCATGCTCGCGCTGGGCGCACCGCAGGCCGTCCGTGAGCAAGCTGGCGGTGACCATTGCGTCGATATGAACAGCGCTTTCATCGCCATCGTCGAGCAGGGGCGCGCCGCTGGCCGGCTCGCAGGCAACGGGGGACGCGCATGAACCAGTCCGGATTCGTCAGGCGCTTTATGGCGCTGGTGCGCAAGGAAATCCACCAGATGATGCGCGACAAGAGCAATCTGGCCGTCGGCTTGTTGTTGCCGATCGTACTGATCCTGCTCTTTGGCTATGGCCTCTCCATGGACGTGAAGCACGCGCCGATCGCCGTGGTCCTCGAAGATGGCTCCCCCAACGCGCGACAGGCGCTCGATGGTTTGCGGGGATCATCCTTCCTTGCACCGGTCTGGACGAACAGCATGGTCGAGGCCGAGGCGCTCATGCGCGCCGGCGAGGTCGACGCCATCGTGCGCGTGCCGGTCGATTTTTCGCGGCGGCTGGCGGCCAGCGACGCGCGCCTGCAACTCGTGCTCAACGGCGTCGATACGGGCACCGCGAACACGCTCGAGGGCTACGTCAGCGGGGCCGTCAGCCAATCGATGCTGCGCGAAGCCGACTGCGCCGGCGGCAAAGCGAATGCGGCGGCGCGGGGTGAAGTCGTGCAGCGCATGTGGTTCAACGAAGCCGGCAACAGCACCTGGTATCTGGTTCCGGGCCTGGTCGTGCTCGTTCTGACCCTGATCGGCGCGTTTTTGACCTCGCTGCTGATCGCCCGCGAGTGGGAAAACGGTACGCTGGAATCGCTTTTCGTTACCCCGGTCCGACCAATGGAAATCGTGCTCGCCAAAGTCGTTCCCTATATCTTCGTCGGGACGATCGATATCGTCATGTTCCTGCTGGCCGCGCGTTTCCTGTTTGAGGTGCCTATTCGCGGTTCTCTGGTGGTCATCATGGCCGCTTCGCTGCTCTATCTCGTGGTGTCGTTGCTTCTTGGGCTGTTCATCTCCGGCAAGACACGCAACCAGTTTCAGGCTAGCCAGGTGGCACTGATCACCAGCTTCATGCCGGCGATGATGCTCTCCGGTTTTGTTTTCGACCTGCGCAACGTGCCGGTGGTCGTACAGGTCGTCAGCCATCTGCTGCCGGCGACGCACTTCATGGGCGCAATCAAGACGCTGTTGCTGGCCGGCACGCACTGGCCGACGGTACTGCAAAGCGCAGGCATCCTGGCGCTGTACGCCGTCGTCTTGCTCGTCGCCACCACACGAACTCTGCGCAAGACACTGGATTGACGCCATGGACGCCTTCATCGCCACACTCGCCCAGCTTTTTGCCTTGATCCGCAAGGAACTCCTCGCCGTGGTCAAAGACCCGGCCAACCGCGTGATCCTGTTTGTGCCAGCGCTGCTGCAGTCAGTTCTGTTCGGCTACGGTGCCACCTATGACCTGACCCATGTGCCCTATGCGGTACTCGATCAGAGCCGCAGCGCGGCGTCCGTCGAGCTGCTGGCGCATCTGGATGGCACCGGCGTTTTCAAGCGCGAAGCTACGCTCAGTTCAACGCGGCAGATCGCCGAGGCGATCGACGATCAGCAGGTGCTGCTGGTGCTCAGCATCCCCGCCGACTTTGCCGACCGTCTGGCGGCCGGCCAGCGCGCGCCGTTGCAACTGATCCTCGACGGGCGCAATTCGACGACCGCCGGCTCGGCCGCCGGCCATGTCAACGCCGTGGTAACGACTTTCAATCAATCG
>Ga0255347_1006710_pt1 | contig 12360 bp, 17 predicted proteins | sample wastewater_treat_2_FD_192479 | JGI IMG/M metagenome (GOLD analysis project Ga0255347, IMG submission 192479) | Wastewater microbial communities from Lulu Island WWTP, Vancouver, Canada - plant24 | ecosystem: Engineered > WWTP > Wastewater > Unclassified | place: Canada: Vancouver, British...
AGTCCTTTAAGCAGAAAGGGCGGTGGAACGGCTCCTTTGAGGATCTCCGCTGTTGCCTCTTTGCCTATCAGCGGAGCATTCGCTGGGCGGAAAGCGGGGGTTGCGACCGGGAAGGCCGCCGGGAATTCATGAAGATATACCGGGCGCTGTGCAAGGCTTGGGAGAAAAGGCAGCTTCTTCAAGGGGGTGGTGGTCGGAAGATATGAAGAAATCGGAAGATGTGTGCGGCGATTGTAACATCAACTGCCGGATTTCTTAGACGAGAATGAGAAAAGGGTGTATAATAAAAACAAAATATATAACCGAAAGAAGTGCGATGCCCGGATCATGGAGGGGACTATGAAGCCGTATGATAAGATTGAAATGGATCCAAATATCATGTTTGGAAAACCTGTAATCAAGGATACGCGGATTACAGTGGAGCATATTCTAAGGAAGCTGTCAGGGGGGATGACGATTGAGGAAATTATCAAGGATCATCCACACCTAACCACTGAGGACATCTATGCGGCTCAGGCTTTTGCCGCCGATTATCTCGCCGATGAATTGATTGCTTTCGGATAGGCGGCAAAAAAATGAAATTCCTTGCCGATGAATGTTGCGATGCCGGTCTCGTTGCCGGTTTAAGGGCTGACGGTCATGATGTCTCTTATGTGCTCGAAGGTCGGACGGGCATATCCGATGATGAAGTTTTGCAGAACGCCTTTGTAGCAGGACGAATTTTATTGACTGAGGACAAGGATTTCGGTGAACTTGTTTGTCGACTGAAGAAGCCTGCCTGTGGCATCATTCTTATGCGTATCGATGTAGAGGCAAGAAGCGAGAAATTACCGCGCTTAAAAACACTTATTGACAAACATGCAGGACTTTTACCCGGCCATTTTGTGGTCGTTGATCTTAACAAATATCGTTTTCGCCCGCTGATCTTCCAACAGCGGCCTGATTGACGGGCTTTATATTTTTCCTATGACTGCCTACCTTTCTTTCTGCCACTTAAGCCAGCCCTTCATATCTGCCATGAACTCTTGAGTCAGTTCCTCAGGCGCCAGAATCTTCACGTTCGGCAGCCACGCCTTCAGAATGTTCCTGATTTCTCCGTAATTACCGACTAAGAAAGAGACGATGAGTGATCCATCGGGTTTTACTTCTTTTATCTCCTGGGCAGGAAATACCTTACGCCGTTTGAAATAGTCGGCGCAGGATTGATCGACCAGGATGAGAATCTCGATGGTCCTTTCCCCGGCGAACCAGATATTGGCGCTGTTTTTCAAGTCGCCATCCAGCGTGGCGGGAATGCATTTGAAACAGGTTTTGGTAGCCTTGAAATCCTTGATCTTGTCCAGGACATAGCGTTTCATCTCCCCGTCATGGACGTCCCTGCCCACCAGACCCCTCTGCAGGAGAAAAGTTAAAACATCTTGTTACAAATCCAAATCTTGTGAAGCTCATGTTATAGATTCGTTCTATACTCCCCATTGTTATTGGGGCTATCGAAAGAACGATTTCTCCGTTAATCTTTGAATTTCTTTTTCATCGGTCCAGACTATTTCACCGGTTTGTATGTTAACCAGTTGCAGCGTGATATTGTAATAGATGATATCGATACGATCACTTCGTTTTCGAATACTGGAAATTGCACCTCTTAGAACATATTTCGCGCCAACCAGTTTGCCGACTTGAACAACCGTTTTGTTGTCAAACAGGCCGGATTGCTGGAATTTTAACTGGTTCAAGATATCGTTTAATGCCTGATCATCCACAAATCTTGCAATGCCGTCATTAATTAATTTTGTCCGGACCTTCTCCATAATGGTTCTGGTGTTCACATGTTCGTCCGTCTCGTTTCGCAAATCCCTGGCAAGGATCCATCGTGGTTTTCCTTCCCTTAATTCTGATCCGGGTGCGTTGGCACGTCTGGCAATTGAATTGGCCATGTGGTCAGCCACTTCTTTTAAATCTTTGGCAGACCAGTCTGATCCTGTGACCGTTTCATTATCTCCAATGCCGTGCTGGATCGTTGCTGCACAACCAGAAATTATGAAGCTTATGATGATCATCAGTAAAATTCCTATCGGTCTTGTTTTCATGTCTTATTCGCCTGCTATTATTATTTAGATTATTAAGAAGAATGCTCTCCTATCCGCAATCCTTACTTTGCATATACAAAATGCGCGATATTGATCTTGTCCTTTTCCACACGAATATTCTTCGTCTCCACACCGCATCCGTAATCGATGCTAATCGTGTGTTCACCGGGCTCAAGGCCGGTAACCCTGAGGTAATTGATTTTCTTCGGCAGTGACAGCCATCCCCGAAGATCCGCCTGCTCAGCCGCTATCCATGCCGCACCTGCCGCGTCTACGGCCACCTCTGCGAATAATGACGCGAAGGGAATGTTTTTTGCGACTTCTTTGATCGCCATCTTCGCCGCGAACTGTGTTGCGGCCTTGGCGGTCATTCTGGCCATTATTTTGGCCTGGATGTCCGGCTTGCTCCTTTGATACTGTGTGATGATCGTATTCTCAAGATCGTAAAGCAGTTTTGCACTACCGGCTGATTTTCCATCAATGTTAATGTTGCACGTTGTAATTCTGGTCGGTGTCGGCGCATATTCGGCATAGGCATATCCCACGACGCCAACGCCCGGAATCGGCGCGGGCCCCCACTTGGTCTGGAATTTCTGAGGGGCTAATCCAATGTCCATTAAAATGACCAGATCGGTTGTTTTGCCGGTCTTGCTCTCCAGTCTGGCAATTTCATGATCCCATTTCAGCTTTTTGTATTCGATTTTTGCATCATCTTTTCTATCTTCCATTTCATACATGAGAGCGGTCAGGTATCGCGCGAACGGGTTTTCCAGATAGGCCCTCTCCACCGGCTTCTCTTCAATAAATTGGTTGATTTTTGTAATCGTCCGGTTTCGTTCGACGATGGCCCCGTTAAAATCCCCCTTGCCGAGATAGGCAACAATCAGGTAGGGGCTGATCATCAGTTTTTCATGCATTTCCGCTTCATACTCCATCGCCGTATCATCCGTCAGGATAGAGCCGAATCCTTCGGTTAATGATATCGTTCCTTCGATGGAGAGGAATCTTTTTTCCGCCTCCTGAAGATCAGCGATAGCCAGATCGTATTTGCGGGCGGCCAGGGCCACCTTGCCTCTTTCCAGCAAAGACAGATACCTGTTTTTCTTGCCCTCGTCGGCACTCAGGTATTGTTTGGACAGCTTGTCGGTGTGTGCAAAAGCAGCATCAAAGGAGCCACTCGCCAGGCTCGTCACCATCGCATAGTACTCCAGCGTGTAGCCGCTCTTTACAATATTCTCCGGAATCTTCACCGGTTCAACCGCATTCTGCGGAACGGGCGCCGGAATTGTTGCCGGTTCAGCCACGGGTGCCGCGGCGATTTTCTGTTCAGTTCCCGCAACCGAATCCGTTGCCACTTCCTTCGGGACGGGAATAATCACGTTTTGCGAATCGTCTTTTGCCAGAAGCGCGGCATTGCCGGGACTCAAGAGAGCGATGATATCATTGTGCTGATAATATTTTGCATAATCGAGAGCCGTTCGCCCGTCTTTGGCTTTAATATTCACATCGGCCCCGCCTTTGAGCAGTGTTTTTGCTATCTTCGGGGCGTTGTAATAAGATGCGCTGATCAAAGGGGTCCAGCCCTGGTAAGTGTCCTGGGCGTTTACCTTATCTCCCTTTTCAATGAGAGATTTGACGACTGGATGCATCTCTTCTCCGCAGACCGATGCCGCCAATAACAGAGTGCCCCCGTCAGGTGCAACGACGTTGATGCTCGCACCTCTTTTCAGCAGAAGATCAACAACATCAGGCATACAGCTATAGGTTGCCCAGTATAGAGGCGATGCACGCCATTTGCCCGTGCTCGGTTCGTTGATGTTTGCACCGGCATCAAGAAGCCTGTTGATAGCGGCCAGATCCCGTCTTTCCACGGCACTGATGAGAGGGGTTCTCATGGTGGCGCACCCAACTGTTGCAAGCAAGATGACCAACATGAAAAAAGAAAAGTATTTGTTGTAAGATAAAGGGCTTTTGCTTTTCATAATTGGTTTCTTCCTGCGTAAAAGGCCATCTCTATGGCAATAACCTGCTGCATGAAAACGGCTGAACTATTATCAACAGTTTCCATGTTTTTGTCAACATATGTGATTATGCACATATGTAATTATGCCCGTAAAATACCTTGCCCTCGTAGCCGATATGACATATATTCAGAGCCGAAAATAGGTTTTATTGGAGGATGAGTAATGAACTATCTGGCGGCAAAATCGTCGGTCAGCATCACGGACCTGAAAAAGAACCCTTCGGCCGTCATCAAGGAGGCGGAGGGGGCGCCCGTGGTGATTCTCAACCACAATCGGCCTTCCGCTTACATCGTACCCGCCGATGCCTTCGAGGCCATGCTGGAAAGGCTGGATGATCTTGAAATCAAAAAGACCGTCCGCAAGCGACGGAGCGAAAAATCGATCCCTGTAGCCCTCGTTGCCCTATAAACTGGCCTTCAAGGAATCTGCCCTGAAGGAGTGGGGCAAACTGGACCGGCCGATTCGGGAACAGTTCAAAAAAAAGCTGGCGAAACGGCTGGAGCGTCTGCGTGTGGAAGCGGACAGGGTCAATGGAACAAGACGGCAAAACCGCGGAAAAGCGGATGCTGAGCGAAACGAAAAGGCTGATCAAATGGCTAAAGCAACAGATGAAATCAGACAAATAGTCGCCCGGTACGCAGCCAACCTCAGGGCGCTGGGCGTGCCGGTGGAGAGAATCTACCTTTTCGGATCGCAGGCGCGCCGGGATGCCGGAACGGCCAGCGACGTGGATATTGCCGTCGTATCGCCGCTTTTCGAAAAGATGAGTCTCTGGGACCGGGCGGGCTATCTGGGCAAGGCGGCATGGGACATCGAGCGCCCGCTGGACGTCCTGGGGTTTGCGCCGTCGCAGGTCAGAAAGGCCGAGCCGGGCACGCTGCTGAACCATATCATAAAGAACGGCATCGAGATCGCCCACTGATCCGCTGTTCGCCTCTCTAAACCACGTCAAACCTTCTTCAAAGCAGCAATATAAAGTGGCAATCTTTTGAACCATTGAACAAAAGAAAAAGGGCCTGCGGAATGAAAGAATATCGCAAGCCCTTGATTTCATTTGGTACCTGGGGTCGGAATCGAACCGACACGAAGCTAAGCCTCGAGGGATTTTAAGTCCCGCATTTATGAGTTTTTAGTACCGTCACAATCTTCCATGTTTTTTCATAGCATACCTGTATAGCCCTTGACAAACAAGGCTTTCGTTGTTATCATACGCTCACGATGCGTCACAAGGGAGATCATCGTTTCACCAGAATAAGTGGGAATATAGTGGGAACGAATTTAAACAGCCAATTAACGAAGGGGGTTAATCATGGCAAGGCAATGGAAGAAAACAGCGCACAAAGGGTTAAGGTATTTTGAACACGACACCCGGAAGCACGGCAAGAAACTTGATCGTTATTATGCTATCCGCTTTCGTATTGACGGAGAATTAAAGGAATACGGCATCGGCTGGCTATCCGACGGGATACCCGAAACCATACGCAAGGAAGAACCGAACCTAGGCTTTGAGGACTACTGTTTAAAGCTTCTTAGAGAATACAAGACCAACATCAAGATAGGTGCCGGGCCAAAATCCCCCAAGGAAAAGCGTGACATTGCCGCACAGGAACGCGAAAAGGCTGAACAGGCAAGAAATCAAGCTGAAAAAGAAAATTTTACTTTATATAAATATTTCTATGATTCATATTACCCTGACGCAAAAATAAACAAAAAAGAAAACTCTTTCAACCATGAGGAAACACATTTCAGGCTTTGGATTGACCCTATTGTCGGGAAAAAGCCAATCAAGGATATATCGGAGTTTGATGTTCGACGAATTGTCAAAAGCCTTTTAGACGCTGGCAAGACACCACGAACCGCGCAATATGTCATGGCAACATTAAGACAGATATGGAACCATGCAAGGCGCGCCAAATTCGTTTCGGGCGATTCGCCAACAAGAAATGTTAAGATTCCCAAATTTGATAATAGACGGCAACGATTCCTTAGCAGTAAAGAGGCAGGTGCCTTATTAGACGCATTGCAAACGAAAGACGAAACACTATATCAAATGTCACTTTTAAGCCTTCATACAGGCATGAGGGCTTCAGAGATATTCAAATTGACTTGGGGTTGTGTTGATACAGAACGCGGCATTATAACCATTTTGGACGCGAAATCAGGGCATGGCCGGGCGGCGTTTATGACAGAGCAAATCAAAAAAATGTTTAATAGTAAGAAGCGCGGAAAAAACGACGAATATGTTTTTGTCGGACGGAAAGGGACCCCTTATAAAGAAATCCCTACCCTCTTTCGGGATATTGTAACGGAATTGAAATTTAATGAGAATGTAAGCGATGCTAGACAGCGCGTTTGCTTTCATTCCTTGCGCCACACAATGGCAAGCTGGCACGCTGAGGGCGGTACCGATTTATATGTTCTTAAGGAACTCTTAGGGCATGGCAGCATTACATTGACTGAACGATACAGCCATTTATCAAACGGAGCTTTACAAGAGGCGACGCGGGGCTTTGAAAAGAAGGTTAAGGCAGCAGCAAAGAAAGCCGGGCAAGTAGTAAACTTTCCAAAGTCATAAACCTGCTTCATCCAAGTGAAGATGTAATTTGACACATAAAACAAGTAAGAATATGCTCAAAAAGCAAAGAATATAGACGAAATTCGAAGGAGCTTTGGAAATGAAAAAAGAAATTTCTTCAGGCGCAAATCAGACACCTTCACAGGAACAGGTGCAAAATACATCCTATCCTTCGGATCGGTTGACTCCCTCCGAAATCGCGCAGCTCAGGCGCGAGAAGAAAGAAGCAGGGGAATACTTCCGAAAGTTCTTCACGGAGAACAAGCCGGACTGGCTTAAATAAACCACATAAGTAAAAGCCGGGGATAGGCACGGAAGTCATGAGCCGGGCCGAAAAGCGGAAAACCCTATCCGCCTTCCCCTTATTAACTATAGGGCCGCGAAGGGGGCGGGATGAAAAAGTACATAACTGGCCAAGAGCTTTTAAGATCAACCACTATCAATTCACATGATCTTGCAGATTTAATTCTCAATGAAAAAATTCGGGCTTTTTATCCTGAGAACCACACCTCTGTTTTAGATGACCTATTAGACCACTGGAAGGAAATTGTCACCGATCACAAAAAACGAGGAGTTTATCTTATTAGTAAATCAGTAAATAAACTTGATCAGACAATCGCCAGTGAACTTAAGGCATTTCAGGAACAAGTTATTCCTTGGTTAATTGAACAAATACCAGAACTTCTTTTCTTAATAGACGAAGCTGCATTTATCCAAAAAGAATTTCCAAGACCTTTATCAGACGAGCTAACAGAAACAAAATTCGAACCTGGCACTAAACTTCATGCACATGAAGTAAAGAAACATTGGGGGATAGATAAATTAAAGCTTGCAGAATATGTTTGGGAAAAAGGACTTGCGGCGTTTGATCAATACGGAAGAAGAATCCCGACCGTCGAAATGGTTGTTGCCCTTAACTCGTTTGACTTGCAGAATGACCCAGAAAAGCAAAAAGAATTCATTGCTGATCAAATAACGTATTTTATCAGCGACGACGTTCTTAATTTTGAATATGACCACGGGATAAAAACAGTATCCGCCAAAGAAAGCTTACCGGCGGCACAATCAGAACCTCTTTCCAACGAAGAAGCAGAAGAATTTATACGATCTTTACAGATTTCATATTTAGATGACACAGAGATCAAAATCCAATATCAGGGAAAAAGCAAGAACTGGAACTGTGATTCACTCGGATTTAGAGATAGTAAAACAAAGGAGTGGAAGGAGTTCCTTACACTTCTGCAAGATAGAGATCATATCTTTAACCTAGGCCTTGCATATTACATTGATGAGAAGACACAAAAAAGAAAAAGAAACAAGATATACGACCAGAATTACAAATTACTTAAGGAGTTAAACAAGAAACTGATTATTTTCCTAAATAAAAGTTATCAGGTAAAGTTTCCAGATAACTTTACCTTGTACCAGCGACACCCTGAAGAAGGTCATGGTATTTATTCTTTCAAATTCAAGGTCCCTTCTTCTAAATCATCTTACAAGACAAGAGATCAAGCGCTGAAACGCCTCAAGGTACTGGTTCTAAATGGCGCGAGTGAGGATGCAATACATGATGCCATTGAAACAGCTATGAACGCAGGCGCGAACCGTGATGAAGTATCAAATATTATCAAAGATATAAACATCTTCACTACACAAAATGAATATGGAGCAGATGATTTAGAAAGAGATGATGATTTAGAAAAAAATTATGATGACCATTACCTAGATTAATCAAATTTTCAACTCCCATACTTATTCCTGCTTTCCACTATTGTTGGAGATCTCCAACATGAATTGTCGGACATTTGCAAAATAATCTCAAAAAGATATTAATCAATTAAACAAGCTACTTGCATCACTTTTTCCTCATTTCCCCAACGTCTTTCCTCTTTGTGGTTGGACATCTCCAACTATACCTTTGAAAGAATCAAGATGACGGATCTTGATAATTTAACTTTCACAGGGGTTGAACATGAACGAGCAAGTCAAGAAGGAAGAAATTTTGCAAGCAATCGCCGAAGAACTTCCGCCGGTGGTTTTCCGGAACTGGCACAAGTGGCGGGATGTGTTGCCTATGGCCCCGCGCACCGTTGCCAACGAGGACAGTATCGGCAAAGGCCCAAAGGAATTTATCTACGTCGGCAGGGTGAAGGGCTATCCGCGAGAATCCTTTCTTGCCTACCTTCGGGAGCGAATACGCTTCACTGAAGAGAAGAACTAGGAGGTTCTTATGATAGAGAAACCGGATATTCTTTCGACCATCGAGAATGAAGGGATAGAGCTTAAGCGTGGAAAAGCGCTTTGCCCTTTTCATGATGAAAGAACACCGTCCTTTATTGTGAACCAGCGGCGGCAGACTTTCCACTGTTTCGGATGCGGAGCACATGGGGACGTCATCACATTCATCCAGAAGCTTCACGGATATGATTTTAAAGACGCCTGCAAATATTTGGGGATTACACCCGGCAAACCCGCACCCGTTGACCACAACCTGCGACGTCGGCAAACCATTCAGGAGGGATTTGAAACTGCCATATCAGAAATTTACTACCAACTTTGTGATCGTTCGCAGCAACTACACCGACTGCGCCTGAAAGTCAAAAGGGACCCTTCCGCCTTAACGGAGGCAGGCGCGGTTTTGTTCGCCCGTAGGATGGGTGAATTGGCTGAAGTGGAATACAAGATTGACACTCTTGTTACCGGAACATTTGAAGATCAAATCGCAATACTGGGAGAGATGGGGAAAAATGATTGCACAAAAACTATCAGCAGAGCAGCTTGATGCTTTTGAGAAAACACAGAGGGCGGCTGGCCAGTATCATGACCGGGATGGAAGTGGCGAAAAGGAAGAACAGAAAAAACCAACACAGGCGGAAATCCTTTTAAGCATTGCCGATAAAAAGCTTATTCTGTTTCATGACCAACAAAAGGAACCCTTCTGTTCAGTGCAAAACAAGACCTATCCACTCAAGGCTAGCCGCGTGAAAGATATTTTGAGCTACGAATATTACAAACAGACCGGGAAAGCCCCTAACTCCGACGCATTAACACAAGCTATTAGCACCCTGAAGGGAAAGGCATTATTTGAAGCGCCGACAATTAAGCTTCACAATAGAGTGGCGTTTCATGAATTTGCTATCTGGTATGACATGGCGGATGGTACTGCAACGAAGATAATGGCCGACCACTGGGAACAAACAGAGGTGTTGCCTATTCTGTTTCGGAACTACTCACACCAGAAGAAACAAGTTTTACCCGCGAAGGACGGCAACCTTTGGGAAGTGTTTGATTTCCTGAACGTTGAAAGTAAGAATCAACTGCTTGTCGCGGTCTATATCGTAAGCTGCTTTATCCCAGACATACCACATCCGATATTTCATCCGCATGGCGCTCAGGGGAGCGGGAAAACAACCTTTTGCCGGGTGCTGAAGTCGCTGATCGACCCTTCCGGGCTATCAACACTCATTATGCAGCGGGATTATGCTCAACTTATTCAGGCGATAGCACATCACCATTTTGTCCCGTTTGACAACCTGTCTGACCTTCCGGGCTGGGCATCGGACATTCTGGCGATTGCCTGCACCGGCGGAGGATTATCCAAAAGACAACTATTTACGGACGAAGACGACATCGTTCTTTCCGTCCGGCGCTGCATCGGCATCAATGCCATTAATTTACTGATTCAGCGCGCCGACCTGATGGACAGGGCTATCTTGCTCCATCTGGACAGAATCGAACCATCACGACGCAAAGATGAAACTCAATTCTGGTTGGAATTTGAGCAAAATAAAGCCGGGATACTGGGCGGAATCTTCAACACTCTGTCGCGGGCAATGGCTATTTATCCAAAGGTGAAGCTGCAATATCTCCCGCGTATGGCGGATTTTGCCAAGTGGGGATATGCCATAGGCGAAGCGCTGAAGCGCGGAGGCGGAGATGATTTTCTCAAATCCTACGCGGACAATATCTCAAAACAGAATGAAGAAATCATCCTCAGCAACACCCTGATTATTGCCATCCTGAAGGAAATGAACGAAAAAGACCTATGGGAAGGAACCATTAAGACCGTCTATGAAAGACTGGTTGAGATAGCTGCGCCGGATAAACACGACCCGACATTTCCCAAAACAGAGCGCAAGCTAAGAACGCATCTTGAACGGGCAAAGACCACACTAGCCCAGCAGGGCATTCATTTCACCATCGGAGTCAGAACAGCTCAGGGCATTCCGATTACCTTTAAGAGGACTGACTTCCCTGAAGATACAAAAATAAGTTCATTTGATACATTTGCTTCATCAAATACACAGGAACAGGGAGCCGTGGAGGCCTTCAATGTAGATAATGTAGCAAATGAAGCAAATTTTCATAACTTGGGGAACCAGAAAGTCTTAGACTTCACGGGTGAAACGATTGAGGTGGTGTCATGACATACACAGTTATTGAAAATATTACAATTCGAACATCCAAAGGTGACTATCCTCTATTACCCGGAAAGAGGATTGAACTTTCGGTGGATGCAGCAACCAGGCTTTTGAAGACCGGAAAGATCAAATCGGAGACAGAAGCACACCGGGCAACTTTGGAAGTGGTCATGGGTGACATGGTTCAAGCCACCTGTGACCGGATCATTGAGGAACACAGAAAACGTGGGATAGCATCCTATAAGTCAACACCCGAAAACCAATGGGCGGAGATGGAAATCACAAGAATTTATCACGCTGTGCTGGACGGTCGGGCTGATATCGATGATTTCAAACAAGCCTGTGAGAACTGGTTGAACCCGATCAGCAGCTTCAAGGCCATCTCTAAAATCACAGGAGGGGGAAATGAAACGAAATAAACTACTGCGCCGGTTAGAGGCATTGGAAGAGATCGTCAAACCAAAAGTAAGTGAAGGAATACCACCGGCGGCGCAAGAGATATTGGACCGGATGGCCGCGTGGAGAAAAAGGAATCCGGAATCCGACACACCGAAGGGGGAAAAGCATGAAAAATGAGTTAGAAAACACTAGAAACGGGCAGGAAATCAACCCAAAACAGAAGCGGGCCATAGCCTTTCTGGTTGCCGCAAAGGATATTGAATCCGGTTGCAGAGCCGCCGGGATCAGCACAACGGCATATTACGATTGGATGAAGAACCCGGTCTTTGCCGAAGCCATAGACATACAGAGGAACACCCTTATTACCGATGCCATGCAGAGGTTAAGACAAGGGATCGGCGCGGCGGTGGATAAGCTGATTGATTTGGTTAAAAGCGAAAATGAAGAAGTGGCGAGGAAAGCCAGCACGTCAATCGTTGAAATAGCCTTGAAGATGCGGGAGTCAGAAGAGATAGAGGACCGGATTGAATGCATAGAGAAAATCATTCTTGAACGGAGAACCTACCGATGAAGATAAAAGCAAGACTTGATAAGATCGAACAGGCACTTAATGAGGCCAACACAGCGGGCAAGCCGGTGTTCAGAGTATTCCACCAAGGCGAAGAAATACCACCACTGGAACGAGGAACTAGGGACGTTGTTTTTCAGATGCCGAAGCCTAAGCCGGTGCCACCGGAATTTTTGATGGGGGATTAATATGAAACGGAACAGATTGCTAGACCGTTTGAAGCGGATTGAAGATGAAATCAAACCACCATCGAATGAAATTCCACCGGCGGCGCAAGAAATGTTTG
>Ga0255347_1006717_pt1 | contig 12351 bp, 12 predicted proteins | sample wastewater_treat_2_FD_192479 | JGI IMG/M metagenome (GOLD analysis project Ga0255347, IMG submission 192479) | Wastewater microbial communities from Lulu Island WWTP, Vancouver, Canada - plant24 | ecosystem: Engineered > WWTP > Wastewater > Unclassified | place: Canada: Vancouver, British...
TGATTAATGACAGAATTTTAAAGTGGTATCTTGCACCAAGAATAATGAGAATGGAATGGGCAATCGATGCTTTTATTAATAAAGACCCGAATATGGTACTGGAAATACTTATGCGTGACAGAAGAACAAAGTCTTATGAGCAGGCGAAAGCAGTTGTTCAGGAGATATTTAAAAAATAGTTTAAAAGCCTTTCAATGGTTACTACATTGGAAGGCTTTTTTTTGACTTTAAGAAAGAGCTTGACAAAAAGAGTAAAAATAAAATCCCCTGTTTTTCCACAGGGGATTTTTGGGTTAGAAAGATTAAAGAATAATCTATATTATTATTAGATCTGATGATTGACTTTCAAAATTTATGATCTTCTTTCCGTTTCCGTAGATTTTTGATGTATTGCTGAATCTTCGCCCATTTATTATGAGGCTACCCTCAGCAGAAGAAAAATTTATGGTGTAGTCGTCTATATCTCCCAAACTTAAATATACAAGACCTTCTTCAGTTTTTATATTTAGTTCTTCAACAGCAGAACATTCTTCCACATATATATTTCCTTCTTGTGTAAGTATCGATATTTTTTCGGCTGTGATACCGGATAAGCTTATGCTGCCATCGCCGCTCTGCAGAAAAATCTCTTTTGGCATGCTGTCAAGGCTAAGCTCATACTTTCCGAAAAGCGTGGCAAGGTCTATCCTGAACTCTTTAGTAGATTCGGTTATTTTGAAGGTGTTTCCGAAAACTTCAATGTTGTGGGAAAGAAGCCTTTCATCATGTTCAAAGACCAATTGGGAAGTAGCAGCTTTTTTCAGAAAAATCCTTGATGTTTCTGTTTCTACTATAAGTTTTTCAAAATGAGAAGGTACTTTTTCTGTATGCTTTTCCAAACTAATAATGCCCGATGAAAAAACAGCTGACAGTCCAATTAAAATAATAAAGAATACTAGAAGAATCTGTTTTTCAAATTTCATATAAATCCCCCTTTTTCTGTTGTGTTACTTTTATTCTATAATTTTAAAATTAGTATTCAAACCTATTTATGATAAAAAATGAAAAAGGGGGTACAACCTGTACATTATAAGGCCTAAAAAGGTTTTTCGATTTTTATGAAATGCTCTTGCGGGTGCCCGGTTTTACATAAGGGATATTTTGTTTGCACAACGGGCAGTTATCCTTTTCGTAAGTTTCTATTTCCATTTTTATTGCCGAATATACTGGAAGGGTAAGCGTCTCGCTGCTTCTGTCCACGATGCAGGCAAGAGCGACTACTTCTGCTCCGTAGGAGCTAATTACCTTGGCAACTTCCATGGAAGATTTTCCTGTTGTAATTACATCTTCACAGATTATAACTTTTTGACCGGGAAAGAGTTCAAAGCCTCTCCTGAGAGTCATAACGTCGTTTTCTCTTTCTGCATACATGCAGATTTTTCCTGTAAGTCTTGCCAGTTCATAAGCGGGTACTATTCCGCCGATTGCAGGACCGACTATAATATCGAATTCAAGGTTTTTAAGTTTTTGAGCAACCTGATTAAGTACAGTTTGAGTTTTTTCGGGATACATCATGAGCTTGGCACACTGGACGTATTTGTTGCTGTGTTTTCCTGATGAAAGAAGAAAATGTCCCTGGAGAAGAGCACCGGTTTCTTTTAAGATTTCATTGATATCCATTTTTTCCTCCTATATTATAGATTTCATTTCAGATATGCTGTTAAAGTTATTTTTTTCCATAAACATTTCTATTCCATTTATTATGTCAAGGCAGATGTCTGGCTTTATAAAGTTCATAGTGCCTATTTGAACTGCGCATGCTCCAGCCATTATAAACTCTACGGCATCCTGCCAGCAGCTTATTCCTCCCATACCGATAACAGGAATATTAACTGCTTTGCTTACTTCATATACCATACGCAGGGCAATGGGTTTTATGCACGGTCCTGAAAGTCCTGCAGTTATATTTTTAAATATCGGTTTCCTTTTATATATATCAATTGCCATTGCTTTAAAAGTATTTACAAGAGAGATACCGTCCGCACCATTTTTTTCGCAGGTAACGGCCATATCTACTATATCCTCAGCATTAGGAGAAAGTTTTACTATCAAAGGTTTTGAAACTGCCTTTCTTACCTGTCCGAGTACTTGTACAGCGCTTTGGGTCTTTATTCCGAAGTTCATACCGCCTTCTTTGACGTTCGGGCATGATATGTTGAGTTCTATCATATCTACATTCGAACTGTTAAGAAGCTCTGCTCCCTGGACATACTCTTGTATGCTGGAACCGCTGAGGTTAGCTATTATAACTGTATTAAGAGAGCTCATAAAAGCAAGGTCGTTGTCCAGAAAGCTTTGTATTCCGGGATTTTGTAGTCCGACACTGTTGATCATTCCGCTTGCTGTTTCACAGCAGCGTATTCCTTTGTTGCCCTGTCTCGGATTAAAGGTAAGTCCTTTGGTGCAGATGCCTCCGAGTTTGGACAGGTCATATGCCTGTGAAAACTCTCTGCCGAATCCGAAAGTTCCGGATGCTGCAATTACCGGATTTTTGAAGTTTATACCACAGATCTTGGTTTTAGTCATTCATAATCAGCTCTTTTCCATCAAATACAGGGCCGTCTTTACAGACCCTCTTTATCCCGTGTTCCGTTTCACATGTGCATACCAGGCATGCCCCCATGCCACAGGCCATATGTTGTTCCATTGAGACCTGGCAGGGAATATTTTTTTCTTTGCACATATTTGCAACTATCTTCATCATAGGTACGGGTCCACAGGTCATAACATTTTCATAAGCCGAGGGGTTGAAAATTTCGGTTATAAGTCCGTGGTGTCCTGCAACTCCCTCCTGTGAAGATACAAAGACTTTAATCTTTTTGTCAAGAATATCTGTGCAGTAAGGCATGCCCTTGAAGCCGCAGTAAAAATCAACGGAATTATCTCTTTTTAGAAGCTCCTGAGCAAGATATACCATCGGAGCTATGCCTATGCCGCCGCTTATGACAGCTGTCTTTTTTCCACAGAAGGCAGTGCTGAAGGAGTTTCCCAGAGGTCCCATTATGTCTATTTTTTCCCCGGGGTTCATCAAAGAAAATAATTGTGTTCCTTTTCCTTTAACCTGGTAAAGGAATGAGATTGTCTCTTTGTCTGCGTAATACACACTGAGTGGGCGCGAAAGAAATGTGGGACTGTCATTTTTTCTCAGCATAAAAAACTGTCCGGGTTCCGTATTGCTTTTAAATTCAACTTTCATTTCGAAAATATCTTCGGATACTTTGCAATTTAAAATTATATTGCTCTTAAGATACTCATAAGGCATCTGCTATTTCGCTCCTCATCTTCAACGCTTCTTTCCTTGCTGCCATATCAAAAGAAATATCAACGAACATCGGGTTTTTATGTGCAAGCAGTATGGCTCTTGATGAGTTTACAACGCCGCCGTTTTTATTGATCATAAGGTGTTTTATATCAGCTGCCGTTCCTCCCTGGGCACCATAACCGGGTATAAGGAAAAAGGTATTTTCCATCTGCTTTCTTATGCTTATGGCTTGTTCAAGATTGGTGCACCCGACAACTGCGCCTATGGAGCTGAAATTATACTTTCCGCACAACTCCCTGCCGTTTTCTATAATCTTGTTGGCAACTTCTTCATATACTTTTGTTCCGTTTTCACATGTAAGGAACTGTATGTCCTTTGAGCCCGGATTGGATGTTTTCACTAGGACAAATGCTCCCTTTTCTTTTTCTTTTATGTACGGAATATACGGAGTGAGGCTGTCCATGCCCATGTAAGGACTGAGTGTTATCATGTCGGATTCAAAGTCGCCTTCGAAATGTGCCTTTGCATACATCTGGGCTGTTGAGGCTATATCGCCTCTTTTTATATCGGCTATAACGAAAGCTCCAATGCTTTTAAGGTACTTCAGAGTTCTGCTGTAGGCTGAAAGTCCCTTTATACCAAGTGCTTCGTAAAATGCTATCTGTACTTTATAGCATGAAACAACATCAAAGGTTGAGTCTATTATCTTTTTATTGAAGTAGAATAAAGTATCTTCTATTGAATCAAAGTTAAAGGAAAAACTTTTCGGAATATAATCAATGCAAGTGTCAAGCCCCACGCATACGTGTCCTTTTTCGGCCACGAGTTCGTACAGTCTGTCAATTATCATGGTTTTGCATCTCCTTTTCATATACTATTTTTCCTTCTTTAAAAGTCATGCAGACTTCTCCGGAAAGTTTCCTGCCTTTGAGCGGAGTATTTTTTCCTTTTGATAGGAAGGTGTCTGGATTAACGGTTACTTCTTTTTTGATGTCTACAAGGACAAGATCTGCATCGTTTCCTATCTTTATTTCTCCTTTGCATAGTCCCATTATTTTGGCAGGTGTTTTTGACATCAGTTCCGAGAGTTTGTTCAGGGTAATATATCCTGTTTCAACCAGTGCGGTATAGCATACTGAAAAAGATGTTTCTATGCCTGAAATTCCTGGGGCTCCTTTTTGTTTATCTTCTTGGGAATGTGGGGCGTGATCGGTTGCAATCGCATCTACAAAACCATACTTCAAGGCATTTATAAGGTCAGTAACATCTTCTTTTTTCCGCAGTGGGGGATTGACTTTATAGTCTGTATCATCTGTCAGAAATATGTGATGTGGGGTTACTTCACAGGTTATATTGTTGTATCCTTTTTGTTTTGCCTGAACAACTGCTTGCATAGCCTGCAAAGTGCTTACATGATCTATGTGGAGCCGGCAGCCTGTGGCTTTGGCAAGCTCAATATCCCGTATGGTCATTATGTTTTCAGATAGTCTGGAATCTTTCTCCGCTATTTCTTTATCTTCAACATGTGAGTTTACAATAAGTCCCATTTCTTTTGCGATCATCATGGCTTTATACATGGTCATGTTGCTTGTAATACCCTTTCCGTCATCTGAAATCATTTTTACTATGTTTGTTTCGATGCTGTTCAGATGTGATAAGGTTTTCCCATCCATACCCTGAGTTATGCTTATGCACTGATGTACATCAATAAGTCCTATCTTTTTTGCCTGTTCAATAACGTATCTGACCGTTTCCATATCCGAGCATATGGGATTTGTGTTGGCCATGAGGCTAACGTAGGTGTATCCGCCCTTTACCGCAGCCATTGATCCGCTTTTTATATCTTCTTTATATGTGTATCCTGGGTCTCTGAAGTGAGAGTGCAGGTCTATAAACGACGGCATGAGTATAAGACCCATGCCATCAACAGTTTTGCAGTCTTTGGATATGCTGCTCTGAATATCTTTAATTTTTCCGTTCTGTATAAAAACATCGCCGTAGATGTTCTTATCGTGGTCAATAATGGTAACGTTTTTTATCAGAAGTTCCATGTTAATTTTCCTGTACCGAGTATACTTCGTCGCAGTAGATGCATCGATACTCTCCTTTCGATTTGTTTGAAAGATAAAATTCATGATTTATGTACTTTTCAACCGATGTTATGCATCTTGGATTTTTGCATTTTATAATATTTATTACACGTTCGGGAAGCTGAAGATTTCTTTTTTCTGTTATTTTTTCATCTTCAATGATGTTGACGGTTATGTTTGGGTCTATAAGTCCAAGAACCGCATAATCAATATCTATTTCATTTTCTATCTTTATTATATCCTTTTTTCCCATTTTTTTGCTTGGTACATTCATTATAAGGGCAACTTTGTAATCTGCTTTATCAAGGTTGAGGTTATGGAAGATCTTGATTCCTGTACCGGCTTTTATGTGGTCTATCACAATACCTTTCTTTATACTTGTTATAGTAAGCATATCAATCAACCCCCAATAATTTCATTATAAGTGCCATTCTTACATACATACCGTATTTTGCTTGTTTGAAGTAGAAAGCTCTGGGATCGTTGTCTATTTCATAAGCTATTTCATTTACCCTTGGCAGAGGATGAAGGACTATCATGTCCTGACGGGCGTTTTTTATCTTTTCATTATCAAGGATATAACTGTCTTTTAGCCGTATATAATCTTCTTCATTGAAAAAACGTTCTCTCTGTACCCTTGTCATATAAAGAATATCAAGCTGTGAAATAACATCTTCAAGTTTTTCTACTTGTTTGAACTGTATATTGTTTTTGATAAGGACTTCATTCAGGATATATTCCGGGACTTTTAGTTCTTTAGGTGAGATCAGTATAAAGGAGTTGTTTTTGTAGCGGCCCAGAGCCTTTATGAGTGAGTGAATTGTCCGTCCGAACTTAAGATCGCCGCAACAACCTACTGTAAGATTTTCAAGGGAGTTTTTAACTGAACGGATGGTTAGAAGATCGGTAAGAGTTTGTGTAGGGTGCTGATGACCGCCGTCACCGGCATTGATTACTGGAATAGAAGAGTACATTGAAGCAATTCTGGGGGCGCCTTCCTTGGGGTTTCTCATTACTGCAATATCAGCATAACAAGCAATAGTCCTTATGGTATCTGCAATACTTTCACCTTTTGCAACTGAAGAGGAGTTCGGTTCGGAAAATCCGATTACCTGTCCGCCAAGTCTCAGCATAGCAGCTTCAAAACTAAATCGGGTTCTGGTGCTTGGTTCATAGAATAAAGTAGCTAAAATCTTTCCCTTGCATTTTTCGGAAAAAGAAACAGGATCGTTGATTATTGAATCAGCAAGATCAAAGATTTCTGATAACTCTTCAATCGAAAAATCGGATGGATCAAGTAAGTGTCTGCCTTTAAGCATCTTATCTCCTCCTAATAAAAAAACCATCATCAACTTATGGAAGTCGATGATGGGCATTTTTGCCATCAAAACCCACTCCCATAGCATGGAAAATTTAAGGTTTTCCCGTAGAAACTCCCGAACCGTATTATCAGGATTATATGGGTTACTATTAAATTTTTTATTCCGGGTAATTGTATCATAAGAACAGTAAAATATAAATTTCTATATAATTAAATAAGAGTAACCGGATCAAACAAAAAACTGCTCCCGATAAGGGAGCAGCTATTATAGTACAGGATGTTCCGATTTGATATCAATGTATCGAGAACATGCTGCGAGATGACCGTTTGGACCAACTTCAACAAGTTCTGGTTCAGGATTGTCTATACAGCTTTGTTTAGCGTAGGGACAGCGGGTGTGAAACCTGCAGCCTTTTGGTATGTTTGCTGCTGAAGGGATCTCTCCTTTTATTGGAACCTCCTTGACTATGTTGACTTTGCCGGACTTCGGTTCACATACCGCTGCTATCAGTGCTTTGGTATATGGATGCTGCGGATTGTCTATTACATCGTCAGGGTCTCCCATCTCTACTATCCTTCCAAGATACATTACCGCTATCCTATCTGTAAAGTATCTGGCTGTTGACAGGTCATGGGTTATGTATAGGTATGTCAGATTTAGTTCTCTCTGTACTTCTTTCATCATGTGAAGTATTTCTGCCCTTGTCGAAAGGTCTATCATCGATACTGGTTCGTCTGCCACTATCATGCTGGGTGAGAGAATCAGTGTTCTTGCTGTTGCCGCTCTCTGTCTCTGTCCCCCTGAAAGCATGTGGGGATATCTTCCCATTATTTCTTCGGCAGGTGTCAGTTTTACTTTCAGAAGAGCCTGTTTTACTTTTTCCATTCTTTCATCACGGTCTTTTCCCATCTTGTGAATTATGAGGGGTTCTTCAAGAACGTCTTTTATCTTGAATCTTGGGTTCATTGATGCATATGGGTCTTGGAATATCATCTGTACCGATCTTCTGTACTGTGATAGTTTTTCTTTTTTTATGTGGGTTACGTCTTCTTTGTTGAAAATCATCTGTCCGTGGCTTGGTTCAAGCAGTTTCATGATGAGCTTTCCGGTTGTAGTCTTGCCGCATCCTGACTCTCCTATCAGTCCGAAGATCTCTCCGCGGTGTATGCTGAATGTAACTCCGTCAACTGCTTTTATGTATCTTTGTTTTCCCTTGAAGATCTCCGAAAAGCTTCTTCTTATGGGAAACCATTTCTTTATATCTTTTACTTCTATTATGTTGTCGTTTTTGTTTATCTCAGACATTTTTTGTACACCTCCAGCACGCTACACAGTGATCTTTTTCTACTTCTATGAGCTGTGGTTCTTTTTCCCTGCATATGTCCATGGCTTCAGAGCATCTAAGATGGAACCTGCAGCCTTTCGGAGGGTCAAGAAGATCAGGAGGAGTACCAGGAATAAACGACAGTTCATCTACTTTTTCATGTATTCTCGGAGTTGCTTTCAGCAGTTTCTGGGTATACGGGTGCATTGGTCCCTGTTTACCGTATATCTGCTGGTTGGTTCCTATCTCTGCAACTTTTCCTGCATACATTACCAGTATCCTGTCAGATACTTCTGCTTCCGTTGCAAGATCGTGTGTTATGAAGATGAACGAAAGGTTCAGTTTCTGTTTAAGGTCTTTAAGCAGGTTTATGATCTGAGCCTGTACTATGACGTCAAGTGCTGTTGTGGGCTCATCACACACTATGACTTTGGGTTCAAGAAATAAAGCCATTGCTATTACCACTCTCTGTTTCATACCTCCCGAAAGTTCATGGGGGTACCTGTTTACTATGTGTTCGGGAAGTCCCACAAGGTTAAGGTACTTCACTATGAGCTTCTTGGCATCTTCCTTGTTCATCTGTTTGTGTTCGGTCAGAGTTTCCATCATCTGCTTGCCTATGGTGTAAACAGGTGTAAGACAGTTCATGGCTCCCTGGAAGACCATCGCTATCTTTTCCCAGCGTACATTTTTCCTTACCTCTTTTTCTGAAAGTTCTACTATGTTCTGACCGTCTATTATTATCTCTCCTCCGGCTATCTTACCCGGAGGTGTCGGCATCTTCAGAAGAGCCACACCTGTTGTGGTCTTACCGCATCCGCTTTCTCCAACCAGACCAAGAGTCTCTCCTTTACGCAGAAAGAAGCTTATATCGTCGACAGCCTTTACAGTTCCTTTGCTCGTATAGTAATAAACCTTTAGATTGTTAACCTGAAGAATCTTTTCATTGTTTTCATTCATACTATCTACCTCGTTCTCAACTTAGGCTGCAATATCTTGTCCATTGCAAATCCTATGAATGCAAATGTCATTCCCATAAGCGCTATCATGATTCCTGGCGGTACTACCCACCACCACATACCCTTAAGAACAGCTCCGCCTGTAAATGCATCATGCAGTATCTGTCCCCATGTAACGATAGTGGAATCTCCAAGTCCGATTAGACTTATGTTAGCTTCATATACAATGGCACTCGGAACAGAAAGGGCCATCGTAGCGAATGAGTAAGGCAGAAGTATCGGTACTATATGTTTGAATATGAGTCTTGCATTTGAAGCTCCCAATGCTTTTGAAGCCTCAACAAAGGTTTCTTCCCTTATCTGCAGGGCCATGCTCCTTACGGTTTTTACCGGGCCTGTCCAGAAGAAAACACACATCATTAATATCATAATCCATATGCTGGGTTTTACTACCGCAGAAAGAACTATTAGTATCGGAAGCAAAGGAACGCTCACGAATATTTCAAAGATTCTTTGCATTATTGAATCGACAAATCCTCCGTAGTATGCACAAATTACTCCGTAGAAAACACCTATAAGAACAGAAGTCAAGGATGTCAAAAGACCTATTATTAAAGCCCATTTCAATCCATAGACAATTCCGCTCCATATATCCCTTTTGGAAGCATCGGTGCCGAACACACCGTATACTCTGCCTGAAAAGTTAATAACACTGTTTGTAACAGTATCACTATCGTTTTTCAGAATATACGAAACGGTAAAAATGTACTTTCCTTTTAATGCATTGGCTTTTTCAACTATGTTTTCTTCTGCTTTAGAAAAAATTACATTACATGGAATGAGATCGTTCATGTTAAAGTTCGAAAGAACATCTTCGCTCTCAAAATCAGTTATGAAATCATAGACATTTGCTTTTGCATCTCCGTTAAGGGATACTCTAAGCGTACCATCACTCTTGAATCCGGTCGATGAACTGTAAAGATTTATTGTATTACCATCGGGTCTTTGAACCGATATCTTTACTATAGGAGAACCGCTTCCCTCAGCTTTGACAACTATGTCGTTTGGGGCAAGATCGTAGCTGTAATCATATTTAAAGCTATAGGTTATCATTTTCATAGAACCGATACTTTTTTCTTCAATGTTTGATGAACCAATAACCTCATGTTTGGCCGATTTTTGTTTTGAAAACCAGTTGGTCCATGCAGGAGGTGCACTTACAGGATTATCTTCCCAATAGGTTATGTCTCTCCAGCGGGAGCTTGCCTGAGGAAAATCGACTAGAAGACCTCCAAATGCAAGCATTACTAAAAACAGGAGTAAAAGAACAAGCCCTACTACTCCGGATTTATAACTGAAGAAATCCTTTAAAAAATTTCTTATATTATCCTTAAAATCTTTGAATGTCATGCTTTACCACCAACTTTGATTCTCGGATCCAAAAATCCGTAGATTAAATCAAGGAAAACCAGACCCGCCATATATATAGCGGTAGTTACCGAAAGATCTCCCATCAATACCGGGATATCGTTCATCTGTATAGCTGTCCAGTAAAGATTTCCCATACCAGGCCAGCTAAAGATACCTTCAAAAAGCAAACTTCCGCTTACAGATGACAACAAGGTAAGAACAGCTATGGTAATAATAGGAGGTGCCGCAGTTCTCATGGCATGACCAAAAAGAACTTTCTTTTCAGGTATACCCCTTGCTCTGGCTGACATTACAAAATCCTCCTGCAACGTTCCGAGCACAATATTTCTTGTGACAAAAGCAGTTCCCCAGAAATTTAAAATAACAAGTGTGAATACCGGCAGGATAAGATGGTAGGCAACGTCGAGAATCTTCATTGCACCTATCATAGGTGGTGTAGAGTACACTCCTCCGGAAGGGAAAAGTTTTATACTGTACGCAAAAAACATTATAAGAATCATTCCCAGCCACCAGCTCGGCATCCCGTATACTATCATCGTTGCAACGGAAGTTATTTTGTCCATCATACCTCCGGCTTTCTGGGCCTTTTTTATTCCGACCAGTATACCTATTATTATCTCTATGCCAAAAGCTATAAGAAATAAAAGCAGAGTTTTAGGAATAGTTTCGCCTATTATCTTTATTACTTCTTTTTCCCCCTGAGAGGTTTTTATTTTTGTGGAGTTACCGTACTGAAAGGTAACCGAATTATATGTACGCCATATAATTCTTTCAAAAAGAGGTTTGTCAAGATTGTACTCTTTAAACTTTCTTTCAAGATACTGCGCTCTGTATGCTTCGACTTGTTCTGGAGACATGTTCTGAGTCACTCTGGAAAGCTCAGAGCTCATTTTTTCATATATCTCAGTCCTTGCCGTCTGTTCGACAGTAGTGTTGAACAGGGCGGAAAAAATGAAAATAAGGATAACATATATAATTAATCCGTAGAAAATTCTTTTTAAAGCATATTTCCAATACATATACTCACCTCAGATGTCATAAAAAGTAGTACCCGTTGCCGGGTACTACAGAAGATTCTAGTAAATAATAACCAACTGTGAACCTGCTGCAGGCGAACCGTTCTGAACTTCTGCAACCACAACCACCGTATAAGTACCTTCTGCAAGGGTCTTTGTTGCACTGGCAGGTATCGTTCCTTCAAAATTTCCAGCCTTGGTCATCTTCATCTCAAATGTCATTTCCTTATCTGAAGTTATGAGAATAGCCTTTGCTGAACCTTTTTCAAGCATTGATACTTTGTTGGCAGGATAGGATATCGATGAAATTTTTGCTTTTATAGTTATATCCTTTCCTTTTTCTGACATCTCGGGAATTTCAATCTTGTCAATTCTTGCAAAATTAGTGCTGAATGCTTTTATTATTTCTTCTGCACTGTATGCAAAGTTTCTGTTGGCAATAAGTTCTACAAAATCTGTTTCGGCATCGTATCTGTTAAGTATGAAAGGACCGTTTGCAATGAGAGCATGTTTGTGCTCATCAATAAACTTGATTGCAAGATCATAACACTTAACAGCTTCGTCTGCAGTCATGAAGTTTCTTATATAAACCGGAACCCACTTTTGATTCTTCATTTCAACCAGCTTGGCTCTTATGTCTTCAACACATTTGGACATCAACACGTCAACTTCCGTAAATGCTTCTTCTCTTGTTATGGAGTACTTTGTACCTGATTTGTTAGACTCTGTAATAATTTTATCCAGAGCTTCTATTATTTCCCATGATGTTCCTACATAATGTCCGGATGCTGTAACCGAAAGAGCCGGAATACCGAACTGTGCAACTCTGTTCTTATCTGCCGGGAAGTTATAATCATAGTATATAGTAACCGTATTATCAGAGTTGATTACCCACCCTTTTACTGGAT